>OJKC01000036.1_pt1 | contig 146879 bp, 126 predicted proteins | sample 1596401 | NCBI WGS metagenome assembly OJKC01 (sample SAMEA4350162, study PRJEB24818) | metagenome | biome: human; feature: gut; material: faeces | place: Denmark | collected 2013-09 | reverse complement strand
GAACTTATATATGCCATCCGGGATACATGCTGTCGCGGATATGACATTCTTGTGCCTCCGGGAATGATATCCGTTTTCTGAGACTGTTTTTTGCAGATGTCGACAATCACGTTTTAGAGAAAAGATAGCGGTTTCCCGTTAAATCTATCCGTTCTGTTCCATAAAAACAGCAAAGGGAACTGTCGTGGCGGCAGTTCCCTTTGTCGTAAACAGTCAAAAAAGACTATGACAGGATATCGTCAATAGCATTTTGCGCATCATGAGCCTGATTTCTGAAAATCTGGGCGGTCACAGGCTGGCCGTTGTCCATTGCATCCTGCGCATAGCGCATACAGTCATCATAACTCTGTTGCAACACGTCGATGGAATGCTGGGTTGTTTCACTCAATGTAGACGACGAATCAAACCCAAAATTGTTGTAGTCGTACATGGTCGGATCAAACGGCGTATACATCGGCATAGTCATGTCGATAGGAGGCAATCCTACGTACGAAAGAGCATCGGGGAAGGTCATGTCAGGCACTGTCGGCATGACGTTAAAGGCATTGTAAAGCATGTCCATCGGATCACCCATGCCGGGATACATAGCCGGATCCGGAAGGTTATGGCTATAATTCTGGAACATGTTGAAAGTGTTATAGTCCACTCCTGCCACATCAGGCAAATGATAAGTGTCGCCCATATCCTGGAATGCATTAATCGCATCCGGCGTAGGAATGTCGGTCGACACCATAAAATGACTGGAATCGGCCCATGCATCCATAAACTGGTCCAAAGGATAGGGGGCAGCAGGTTCGCCAGTTCCCGGGTCGGTCAGAATTACCATCGGATTTTCGGGATCAGTCATGTCGATACCTGCAACAATCAGTGCATGGTCGGGCGTATCGCCATTGAAAAGATCATTCAGCCAGCTTGAAAGCGAGCTGCTGTGAAGTTCACTGCTGTCAACGCCTACAATAATTTTGTGTCCCTGTGCCAATTCTTTTGTCAGGTCAAACACGTTAGCATCAATCTGCTGTGTACAGGGAATGCCGGCGTCCGCCAGCAAATTGCCGATGTCACCCATCAGCGTGCCGCTTCCGTCACCTGTATACCAGCCATGTTCATAAGAATACTGTACCAGCTGGTCCTCTGTGACATGTATACCAAAATCATTGAGAATCAGTTGCTGAGACTTGATAGCACAAGTATCAGGGTACTGTTGTTCAAATGGATTAATCGGATTTCCGATAATGTTAGGATTGTTCATATGCAACTAATTTAAAAGTTAGTAATTTATCAATTTAAAATTATAATAGTCAGACTTATCCAATTCACATCCGCGGTCGTCAATCAACACGGCCCTATATTTCAATGCGTGTTCTCCTTCTCCCAAGAATTGAAACGAATTCGGAACAAAAACCGCCATATTGCCGAAAGTCGAAGAATCGTAAGTAGGAGTGAATTGTTGTGTTCCCGTCACTTGTTTAATTCGAGAGCCCGTTTCCGGGCCATAAATATGAACCTGACAGAAACCGGTTTTGCCTTTCATGTTTTCAACATCAAATTTGACATGCACATTCATTCCGGCAACGCTGTCAGGCATAAAATCTGATTCATTCCATACATTCAGAATCTTTCCGTATGCATGAGGCGTAGGCTGGTCATAATCGATGTTTATCCAGTGATATTCGCTCAATTTGTCCAGCAGGTCATTCCAAAGAATAATACGGCACTTCAAGCGGTAAGTTCCTGCAGCGTTCAAATGAAATTGACTGTACGGCATAAACAGTTGCAAATCTTTGAAGCGACAGTTGCCGGAATCAGATGTAAAATCTACGCCGACAGAAACTTTTCCGTCTTTCGTATAATGGCTTTTATCCGAATCTTTCAAGGCAGTGCCTGCTTCATCATAAAAATAGCACACACAAGAGCCTGTCTTGCCGTTCATATTCTCAACCTCAAAATCGACATGAAAGACAATACCCTTTTTACCGTTTCTATAAACATTATGCTCCAACATGATATTGTATATAAAGCTGTTAACGCCATGTGTCTGAAGACCACGTGTCTGCATGCTGATATCTATTCCGGGCTCAGCAGTCGAACTCGTCGCATCGTCAATCGGAGGCTGCGAAACAATAACCTCCGCCGTATGCTTTCCTGCTGTGAGCCGGATTGTACCTGTCCGTTCCTTGTCACTTTCGTTAGCTGACACAACAAAAAAGACACTGTCGGCAGGAGATACCTCATCGCTAAAACTTATCCATTCCGGAAATTCAGTCTGAAAACGGTCGGCGTCGGTGGATACGGCCAATCTAATTTCATTTTCTACTGGCAGAACAGAAACATCATACTCCGTATTCCCTTCTATATGAATGAATGTAGGCTGCGTGAAGTAGTCCCATACCCAAAAACCTCCAGTCACCAGTCCATAGCCTAAAGCCAGGCCAAAAATCGAGCTGAAGATTAATTTCAAGGTATTTCCCAGTTTATGCACCTTCCGAAATTTCTTTCCACACTTTCTGCAGAATAAAGCATCGTCAGGATTCTCCACATCGCAGTATCTACAAATTTTCATACTCAATAGCCTTTCGTAAACGTGAATTTCTCGCCTTCCTGCTGACAAAGAAGATTGCCGTTATCGTCATAAACAGCCACATCAAAAGTCAAATCGAATTCCCCTGCTGACAGATGCAGTTCGTCAAGCGGCATAAATAAGGTAAAATCCTTAAATACCGACTCTTCATAGGAAGGCATATAATCACTTCCACATGAAACCTGTCCGTCGGAAGTCGTATAGTTTCCATTATAGTCATAGAGCGGCGTAGTGTTGTCAGACTGGTAAAAATAAGCGACACAACGTCCGGTTCTTCCGAGCATTCGTTTCACGTGAAACTTTACGTGGATTTCCATTCCCTTTTGTCCATACTGATACACATCATGCACGCACCAAATCTTTTCGATGGTAGCCACCGGTTCGGTATTCGGCTCCTGAGTCAGCACAACCTGACTTTCAAGATCACCGGCACTCAGCCTTACCGTACCCGTACGGGAAATACCCGATTCATTGGAATCATACGACAATGTCAATACTCCAAATCCCTTCTCAGCCGTCACCCAACTGGGCGTATAAACATAATAGTCATCAGCGTCCGTCGAAATAGTGAGAACAGCAGTGCCGCCGGTTGGCTCTACTTCCAAACTCGACAATGTCTCTCCATCAATGTAGAGATAGGAAGGCTGTAGGGCATACCATACAGCAGCGTAGACGGCCAATCCCAACACCGGGATAAGGAGCAACAGCCATAACCACTGCTTGGACGATTTTTTCTTCGCTGGTTTCTTTGTAAACAAAAGTCCGCAATGACGGCAATAAACGGCATCCGAAGGATTTTCCGTCTGACATTTGCCACAGATAATATGATTGTCCAATGTCCGTTGAAAATTCATTGTCTATTGCTTAAATGTTTGTTGGAAAAAATCTGTGATTTCAATAGCATCGTCATTATCGTGGTCCGGCTTTTCAACATACTCACGGAATGAGGGGAGCCTTTTTTTGTGCGGATGCCGACCGCCCGTCGACAACAAAAAGCACAGAACAACAATAATGACTATCAGCCCTGCAATGATGCTGCCCAGAATAATGAAAAAAGTGGACTGTTTTACAGGTTTGTCGGAAAACGGCAGATGTATCCAACTGTCATTACCGGGTTGCGGTATGACAGGTTCCGGAATCGGGGGCTCAGGAGGATCTACCGGATTGGAGGACTCCTCAAAACTATGACCACAATAGGTACAGAACCGGGCTTCAGCAGCATTGGGCTTCCAGCAATTATTGCACAGTTTTTCCGCTTTGGGTTCGGGTTGTGGCTCCGGTTGAGCTTCCGGTGTTTCCGGAACTTTTGGCGGGAATCCTTCTGCATGAAGCTCAATGAACTGGGCAGAATAGTTGTCGTGCGAAGTCATGCCGCATTCCGTCTTGACAGCTTCTGCACAAGCTTTCAAATTGCCGGCATTTACCCGAACAATGCGCTCAATGTCCGCATCGCGCAGCGCATCATTTACGCCGTCGGTACAGAGAAGGAGTATGTCACCATCATCTGCACGCTTCAGACGGTCGATGGTCATTTCTATTTTATTCTCACCTTTGGCCTGAACACATCGGGTCAATATGTTTTTTTTCGGATGGTTGAAAGCCTCGTCTTCAGTTATGAGACCAAGCCGTACAGCCTCAGCCACCTGTGAGTGGTCAGTGGTGCGGAAAAGCAGTTCACCGCTATGGCTGAAATGATAGCAGCGGCTGTCGCCAACATGACCGACAAGGATTTCAAACTCATTCAACGCCACCACAACAAGCGTCGTTCCCATGCGTCGTTCGTCGTCATCAAAACTGTCAGCCTTTTCCAACTCCTCAACGGCAAAGTCGAGCGCTTCACGGAACATTTCCTCCGTAAACACATCGGCGTGTTGCACTTCAAGGAAACGATATACAGCCATGCCCACCGTTTCGCTTGCCACCTCGCCGTGTCCGTGTCCGCCCATTCCGTCGCACAGGACAAATATCCGGTCATTTTTGCCGGCCGTTGCAGGATATATGAAATCTTCATTGTTTCCGCGGACACCCTGTTCGCAAAAAACGGAATATTGTTTCAATTCAATCATAAAGTCTTAAATTTAAAAATCAATCAAAGACTTACCATATATAGGCAAGAATGCACAATGCACCTAAAATAAAAATTATGGTTTCCGCCATGCCGCAACCCGAAGACAACAGAGCGACAACAACAACTATCACAACTATTGTCCACAGAATCTTGGCCGGTACACTCATATTGTTTAATCTCTTCGAGTTGTCTTTCTGACCGACATTTGTCCTGTTAGGAAGTGCAAGACCACACTTCCGACAAAATACAGCATCATCCGGATTCTGTATATTACATAACGTACATTTTTTCATGACACAACCTTATTCATATTTCATTGTTTTTTGCCCGCAGTAACAACAATATGTGTTATGGTTGTCATTGAACTCTTCCGTCAGTGTTCGCCCACAATTGCTGCATCGCCACACTTTTCTTTTCGGAGGCTGCGGATTTGGTTTCGGCTTGTTGAAATCGTGTCCGCAATTTGAACAGAAACGGTCGGCAGCAGGCACATTCTGCTTGCATTCCGGACAAACTTTTGCCTTAGGCGGTTCCGGTGCTTTTTTCTCCTGCTTCGCGCCACAGTGCGGACAGAATTTCACATCAGCAGGAATCTGTTTGGAACAGTTAACGCATTGTACGGTTTCCTTCTGCTCTATGGCTTTCAACACCTCATCAAAGCTCTGGTAACGGTCATTCGGATTATGCTGGCGACACTTGTCAATGATAGCGGCAAAATGCGGATCCTTTACCCGTACACTCGGGTCGTTTGTTCCGGTCAGCAGGAAGTTAAGCGTACAGCCAAACGAATAGATGTCGGAACGCTCCGTAACGGTTGAACCGTTGAACTGTTCCGGCGAAGAATAGGCCAGCGTACCTTTGAATGTCGATTCTCCCGTCAGAGTTTGTGTCGCTATCGTATCTCCACCTTCCACCATGCTGGCATTTTCACCGATAATTTTGGCAATACCGAAATCTATCAGTTTGAGATATCCGTTGACAAGCATCAGGTTACTCGGTTTGATATCAAGGTGAAGGATTTTTTTCGAATGAGCATAGCTCATGGCCTGACTCACATAGGTCGCGATTTTACGCACGTCTTTCAGCGACATTCCGTTCGGATACTTGTTCTTCACCATTTGCTCCAGGTCGGTACCGTCAAGCCAGTCCATTTCCAGCACGGTATACATGCTTCCGTTTTCATCGTCGGTATAAGTAAAGGCATTCAAAGCTCTGACAATGTTCGGATGGTCGAGCTGCTGAAGAATCTGGATACCCTTCAGAAATTTCTGGCACAGAGCCGGATTGTTGGCCGCCTTGTCGGGGCGTACCACTTTGAATGCACGCGTGAATCCGTTGCTGTTCACGCCTTTGTAGACAACCGCCATACCGCCTTGCTTGCGGTCGACGATTTTGTAGTCGTTGATATATTTAGGCATAAGTTTATGATTTTATTTCGGTTCTTCAACAAACTGGAATTTCGTTCTTCCGGCAAGCACCGTCATTCCGTCCTTCAGCTCAATTTCTTTCGGAGCAAACGGAATCGTACGGTCAAGTGCCAGTGTTCCGTTTACCACGGTAGCCCGACTGGTACTGACGGTCTGCAACTTGTAACGGAATCCCCGTCCTTCGTTTTTAGTTACAATTACTTCAAAATGCTCCCGGCTCATATGCGGGTCGTCAAACACATAATCCTGACCTCTGTCACGCCCGAAGGTATTGGTTCCAAGTTTCAGCCGACAACGTTTCCCGTTGTTTACGAGTTCACCAATTTCCGGTTCAGGTTCCGGCTCGGGTTCCGGATGAAGCAACTTAGTCTCTGCCAGCGTAATGCCGCCGAGACATACGGCATAGTTGTGATTGTATTCACCGTTCGGACCATTAAGGCTGCGAATAACTTTTACTTTCGGAGCATTGTGGGAAATCAAATGCTGTTGCAGCAATGAGCTGACCAACGGTATGGCCGTCGAACCGCCCACCAGCAGTATCTGTTCTACTTCAGTCCACTCCCTTCGTGCCGACGTCATCATCATGTCGCAGGCATCAAGCGTAAGATACAGCTTTTTGCGAATCAGTTCCTCGAAATCCGGACGGCTGAGCGTAAATGGATTGCCATTGGAAAGCAGTGTCGTGGCTTCGTACGTTGCCGAAAGGTCTTCTTTCAACAGGCGGCATGCCCAAAAGTCGCTCCATTTCGAAGAACGGTCCAATGGCGCACCGGCAGCCTGAGCCTCGGTCTGTGCCCGTTTGTAGATGGCTGCATCGAAGTATTGTCCGCCACATTTCACACCGCTGTCACAGCCCAGAAAATCCGGTTCGTTTTCGCCCGAAAGCATAATCAGAGCGGGGTCGAAGGTTCCTCCACCCAAGTCATAGACCAACGAAAGGCCGACGGTTTCCGTGCCCTGGATATAGGCATAGTGGAGAGCGGCAGCATGCGCCTCGCGCATAAATGCCACGTTCCGAAATCCCGCATCGAGGGCCGCCTGACGCATCACGTCCTTACGACGGTCGCTTTCCGTATAAATGGCGGGAATAGTCAGCATCACGTTGTCAATACGGTTACCGTTGTTTTCGATTTCCGCACAGCCCTTTATATGGCGCAGAATGGCGGCAATCACTTCCCGATAGCCAACACCGTTGCAGTCGAGCGGCTCGGCAATATTGAGTTTAAATTCCTGTAAATAGAATTCAGGATATTTCGTCTTGAACTGTTCTGCACTCTGGCATACGGCAATCTTGTCCTTTCCCAACACACAAGCCACGGTCGGAAAATACGACTTGTTGTTGGGCGACACCAGTTTCGGACGGCCGTCAACCACGATTGCCGCCGCCGAATTGCTCGTACCAAAATCAATACATACCCAGTTTCCCATATTTCGTTGTATTTATTTTTCTGTTTAAAAATCTTTTTCCCATGTGTATCCCCGTTCTGCACAGTATCGACGGAACAGGTCGGCAATGCGGCCGGCTTCCGCCTTGTCGGGCTTCCATTTCAGAGATGCCGGACCGCTGAGGTTGGAGGCCGTAGCTAGCAGCGAAAACTCTTCCAGTTTATCAGCCCATTTCGTAATACTGTCATTCCCGAACATGAACGGACTGTCATTCCCGAACATGAACGGACTACCAAGATATTTAGCTCTCCACTCATCCACCCATGCCTTCCAAAAGAAACCTGCTATGTCCGTACCACAATATTTGCAGAACTTTGCATCCGCCGCAATATTCTCATGGCAACCGGGACATTCTAACGGAAGTCTGCAACCGCAGTTACGACAGAACATTGCCCCTGAAGGCAACTCCGTATGACAATTCGGACACTTCATAATTATTACCCTTTCTGTCGAATACCTAAAATGACAAATCCGGCACAAAGTGCGGCAAAAATCAGCGTGCCGACGGTAACGTACCGGTAGTACCCGCTACGGGCTTCCGAACGGCTGTTGTAAAATGCAGTACTATCACATTCCCATTCCGAGGTATGGTCAACGACGTAACGGTAAAGATAGAACGTATCGTCACTGATGCCGTAAAGATTGTGACAAAGCGGAGCATCTTCGCCAAAGAAACGAATCGATTCGCTTTCAAAGCGATAGCCCCAAAACGACGAAGAAGTCATGCGTAAATAGCTTGAGTCTGTCGGGTCCTGATTGCTCCATTTATGGGTGTTGAAAAATGCAAGCAGGCTGAACAACGTCATAATGCCGCCAATTCCAGCCATGACAAAATGGAATTTCTTGAGGAACGAATCCCTTCCGCTTGCCAATGCCGGACGACGGAACCACGCAATGACCGTATTGACCGCCAATCCTACGGATAGCAGAATGTAGGGCAGCAACAGCGAACCGTTCCACATCGGTATCAGCAGCGTATTGACCGTAAACAAGGCCAGCAGAATCGCAAAATGGAAATTGCGAGACGCGACCTTTGCCTGTTTCTTGAAAAACGACAGTATAGGAAAAGCTGCAACGGAAAGCAACAAATACACCACTGTAAGGACAACACCGTCAATGTCCGGATCCATGCTTCTGTCGGAAGCTGCCGCGATATTCACAATCAGCAGCAACAGCATGAACACAATAAGGGCAACCGACACACCCGTCGAAGGCTTCGGCGCGTATTGCGGCGGCTTCGGGGGTTGTACGGTTTGCATTTGCAACGGATTTCCGCAGTTGCGGCAGAATCGGGACTGTTCGGGATTTGGTGTCCCACATTTTGTGCAATATATCATAGTTAAAATATAATTTTCTTATTCTCAATTTATTATCAATTATCCTCTGACTCAGCCGGACGACGGAACCATGCCACTATCGTATTGACAGCCAGTCCGGCAGAAAGCAATACATGAGGCAAGAGCATCGAACCGTTCAACATCAGCAGTATCATTAGTGTATTGGCAATTAACAAGACTAAAAGTGTCACAAAATGAAAATTACGCATTTTTATATCTCCCTGCTCTTTGACAAATGAAAGCATTGGAATGACTGCAACTGAAACCAGCAGATATGGCAACATCAAAACGATTCCAACGACGTCAGTTTCTATTCCTTTAGAAAAAGCCACCAGAATACTTGCAACCAGCAACAGAAGCACAAACACAATAACAACTGTCGACGCTGCAACGGAAGGCCGAACGTTCTGCTTTTGCAGCGTACTGCCGCAGTTGCGGCAGAATCGGGATTGCTCGGGATTTGATGTCCCGCATTTTGCGCAATATATCATAGCTTCAATCAATTTTCATTAAACAAAAAGGCACGTGACTGCTCGTACTGGTAGGCGGCTGTCTGGATTTTGTGCCGCAACAGCGTGTACGATTGCAATACAGTGCGCATCCATTCCTTTTCATCCGGGTCAAACTCCTCGTTGATGGCACGCCGCCAATACTTTTCACGTTCGAATGCCCGTTCCTTCATTTCGCTGACAGTGGCGTGTTTCGGATCAAGTCCGAGACGCTCGGGCGCAGAGCCTCCATGCTCTCCGCAAAGCCGCTGAAACTCGTCGACAACGTCTTCATCCAAGTCGATTTCGTTGCAATAAATACGGTTGAGAAGTTCATACTCGTTGTGCTCGTGCACCAGCGAACTGAACAGGTCGGCAATGCGCTGCTCCATTCTGTCGAGCATACGGACGGCTTCCGTATCCCTGAAAGCCGAAGCGCGTTCTGTGGCCAAGGCACGTTGCAGCCGCTGATAGATGCTTTCCATCTTGATTAGCTTCGAACGGCTACCGAAATGGTTGTGCAGAATGGTCATGAATTCTTTTGCGCCGCTTTCCGCAAACAGCAGTTCGCGGGCTTCGCCAAGGGTTGTTTCCGGCTTCTTTTTCAATAGTTCGGAAAGCAGATAAATGCCATACAAGTCCAACTGTTTCAGCAAATGCCGGCGCTCGTCAACGCTGATAGCCAGTTCATAGTCAGGGTCAATGAAATCGTTGGCAGTCAGCATGGCACAGACAAGCATATCCTCATCACTACTGTTAAGACGGCCGATTAGCCGAAGGTCTTCTTCCTTGAGTGAGGATGCCTTAAGGAACAGCAAGGAAGAAATGGGATAGATGTTGAAAAGCGACTTGCGAAGCATGGGCAGATTCTTCATCTTGTTGCCGGCTATGCGCTGTCCAATCTGCAAGGCGGTCTGTTCGCGTTCGTTGTCTTCCATCCACAACACATCGATTTTCGAAAGGACACCAATGGCATTGAGCGGATTGAAATTACCGCCGCTATTGAAGTCGCGCACCACATCAAGCGTCGATTCCGCAACGGAGTGGGTAAACAGCATGATGACCGCATCCGGGCGCACATTCTTCAAGAAGTCGAGCGTATTCTGCGAGTCCTGTCCGCGCACGGCATCAAGTCCGGGCGTGTCGATGATGTTGATATCACGCAGAATCTCGGCATCGTCGAAGGTTTCGATATAGCTCACGTTGTTGATAAGTTCCTTTTTCCCTTCGTTGTCCACTGTCCAGTCGTGGAAATCCTGCGGCGACTTGTGCAAGTCGGGCGTACCGTCCTTGTGATGGATAATTATGTCGTTCTGCGGCGAACCGTATTTCAGCCATCCCACATTGTAGGTAACTTCCATCTGGCCGGTCGACATCACTTCCTCCTTACCCAAAATGGCGTTTACCAGAGTGGATTTCGAGGAACTGATTTTGCCCACGATGGCAAGCTGCATCGGTTCGTTCAGCTTTTGGCGCGATGCCGCCAGCGTTTCACGAAGCAGTTCCATTTTGCCGACAGGCAGCAGTTTCTGCAGTTCGGCAAGTCCGGCATCGACCGATGCCATGTTGTAGCCGTTTTCGTTCATGGCCTATTCTTTTTCGTTGTCTTCCTTTTTCTCAAACGGATTGTTCAGTACCATAGCCGCCAAATTGCGTTGTGCCGTAAGCGGCTTGATAAGGCGTTCCAATTCCATACGTTTTGCCAATGCCAGTTTCTGGTTGTTCGACATTTCCGCCAGGTTTTTCATCAGCTCCTGCAAAGTAACCTGATAGTCCTTCACGCGTTGCGTAATAACCAGAATCCACTCCTGCTGGAACTCGGAGAAACGACTTTCCACAAACGTGCGCAACTGCTGCATGGCGGCTGTGATTTGCGGCTGATATTGCTCACGAAGTCCCATCAATTCCGTTTCGTTGACGGTGTCCGAATGGTTTTTGAACGCCATGCCCACACCGGCTGCCACGGCAAGAATAGGGGCGGCAACAGAAGCAAACGTAGCACCAATGGCAGTCAACAGGGAACCGGCAACCAGATTGGTGGCAAATCCGACACCCATGCCCGGCATAAGCGACATCAGCCGCTTGTGGAGAGGCACTTCACGCTTGGAATGGGCGATGGTCTTGATTTCATAGTTAAAATCCTTCACATTGAAATGCAGCATTCCCTGAAACTCCTCCATCGTGGCTATCTTGTCGAAAGCCGTACGCAGTTCCATAATAATTTCCGCACCCAGCGATTCAAGTGCCATGTTCAACTGCTTGCCTATCCACTTTCCGCCTTCCGGACCTTTTGCCTCCTCGGTGAGCATCAGCGAGTTCAACCCGTTGGAGCTGAATATGATGCTTTGCTCGTTCAGTTTGTTGATAACATTCTCGCGGTATTCCGTAATGCGCTTCTGTACGCGCATTCTGAATTCCGAAGCGGGGTCATTGAGTTCCTTTGCCTGTGCGGCAATTTCCTGCTCCTTGTTCTTCAGCTCTACAATAGCTTTCGGGTCAGGCATTTCTATCTGGTTCAACTGTATCGTAAGCGGCTCGATGGTCTTGTCGAGAGTAGCGACAAACTCATCGCGAATAATCCGTATCTGTTCCTCCTTGATATGCTGTAAGGTGCCCGCCAACTCTTCGTCAACAGCTCTGAAACCCGACTTGTCGTAGAGTTTCTCCACCTTCGTCTTGTTGTAGTTCAGTTTTGTTTTCGACGAAACGGCGAATGCCTTCACTTCCTCCGCCTTCACCTCACAATGTTTGGCAATTTTTGCCACAGTGTCGTTTTTGATGTCGTCCACCTGTTCAGGCGTCTTGAGGTCGCATTTGTTCACAATCACAAACGTATGCTTGGCGTAGCGTGCCACTTTTTGTTTGTAAAAGTCAAGTTCCGTGACGGTCAGCGGCTCGTTGACATCCGTCATAAACAGCGTGATGTCGGCAAGCGGCAAGAAATAAGTAGTAATGAAAGCATGGCGTGGGTCAAGTCCGCCCACACCCGGAGTATCGATAAGCACCATGCCGTTCTTCAGCGATTCGAGCGGCAGTTCTATTTCCAGAAACAAAGTGTTCTTCACCTCGTCGGCTCGCCCTACGGTGTACTTCTCTATGTCGGCAAACGGTATTTCCTCGCGTTGCTGTGCCGAGAAGTCGCCAAAATTGCGCATGACGCGTTCCTTCACGCCATAGCGGATAATGGAAACGACCGATGTACAGATGTCCTGGTCGACGGCACAAAGGTTCCTTCCGATAAGTGCGTTGATAAACGACGATTTCCCGCGTTTAAATTCCCCGCATATCAGTATTTTAGTTTCCGCCTTAGCCACATAGGCAAGGCGTTTTTCCAGTTTGTCGAGCGTTTCTTTCTTTTCTGTCTTGTTCAGATATGGGCGTACGCCGGCAATGGCGCTGTTCAGTTTCTTGATACAATCTTCCATGGAGCTTTTGAATGAAAAATTTGATTTCCAAATTTAACCACAAATTCCGTCATAAAAAAGCACAAGGACAAGCCAAGGTAACTATATGCGCATCACCATGGATTATCTGTATTGAAAACGCACCTATCCGGTAAAAAAAGTAAGAAAGCTGCTTCGGAATCAATTTTCCGTATGCGTGTCGTCGAAGATGTTATAATCGGGAAACTGACTCGAACTCAAATCGGCATAGGCCACCCTCATAAGTTCCGGCACTTCTTCATCAAGAAGCCTGACTACTTCGTGCATATTACAGAGAAACATTTTAGGACCGATACAGCCGTCGTCCACATTTACAAGCATCGAGGCAGAAATAATTCCCGACTCCGGATTCAGCCGCAGGCAGGCGGCTGTGCGCTGCAAATTGATGGTATTGACCGTAAAAAGCAACTCGGCAAACCGTTCTTTGGGAAAACGAACAGGCAACGAACCGTAGCAGCGGAACCACTCACCCGCATCGTCCGCATGAATTACCATATTCAAATCCGTGTTCTCACACGACAATATGAACGTAAACACGTTGTCTTCTGCGTGAAATTCATAGTTTATCTCCGCCTCATTCAGCACCTCCCGAATCGTGTCAGTCACCCATGTCTTTACCTGTTTGCTCTTCTTTGCCATAGTTTTCTAAATTGGTTATAGTTGTTTTTAACTATAGATGGTCTAAACTCCTTTTTTCTATCATCTATTTCCCTGTAATGATACCTTTTATGTCGTTCAGCTTGTTGAGGGCTTCCATCGGCGTGAGGTTGTTGATGTCGATGCCGAGAATTTCGTCGCGTACCTGGCTCAGCACCGGGTCGTCAAGCTGGAAGAACGAAAGCTGCACGCCCTTTTCTGGCTTTTCGCCGATTTCCTGAAGGCTCTGGTTGATAGCGTCGCGCGAGTTGGCAGCCTCCAACTGGTGGAGCACTTCGTTGGCACGGTCGACAATCACCGGAGGAAGTCCGGCAAGTTTCGCCACATGAATACCGAAACTGTGTTCGCTTCCGCCTTTCACCAGCTTGCGCACAAACACCACCTTGCCGTCGATTTCCTTTACCGACACGTTGTAGTTGGCAATGCGCTTGAACGTCTTTTCCATTTCGTTCAGCTCGTGGTAGTGGGTGGCAAAAAGCGTCTTGGCATGGAACCGCGGATTTTCGTGAATATACTCCACAATCGCCCATGCAATCGAGATGCCGTCGTAGGTACTCGTTCCGCGGCCAAGCTCGTCGAACAGCACCAGACTGCGCTCGCTCAAGTTGTTGAGGATGGATGCCGCCTCGTTCATTTCGACCATGAACGTAGATTCGCCCAGCGAAATATTGTCGGACGCGCCTACACGGGTGAAAATCTTGTCGACGATACCGATTTTTGCAGCTTGAGCCGGCACGAAACAGCCGATTTGTCCAAGCAGGGCAATGAGGGCCGTCTGCCGGAGCAAGGCCGATTTACCTGCCATGTTCGGGCCGGTAATCATCATTATCTGCTGACGGTCGTTGTCGAGATGCACCGAGTTGGTGATATAGCTTTCTCCGGCCGGAAGCTGCTTTTCGATGACCGGATGGCGGCCTTCCGTGATGTCGAGTTCCAGCGAGTCGTTGATTTCCGGACGGCAGTAGCGGTTTTCAATCGAAGCCCGCGTGAACGACAGCAGACAGTCGAGCCGCGCAATCAGCGAGGCATTCAGCTGTATGGACGGGATATAGGCGGCGGTGCTTTCCACCAGTTCGTTGAAAAGCCGTGTTTCGATGGACAGAATCTTGTCCTGCGCACCCAGAATTTTTTCTTCGTATTCCTTCAGTTCCTGTGTCACATAGCGTTCGGCGTTGACAAGCGTCTGCTTGCGAATCCACTCCGCAGGCACTTTGTCCTTATGCGTGTTGCGCACCTCGATATAGTAGCCGAACACGTTGTTGTAGGCTATTTTCAGGCTCGGAATGCCCGTCAGCTCGCTTTCGCGCTGCTGGATATGGAGCAGATAGTCCTTGCCCGAGTAGGCTATTTCGCGCAGATTGTCGAGTTCCTCGTTCACGCCTTCGCGGATGACATTTCCGCGGTTCGCCATGTTGGGCGCGTCGGGATTCATTTCCCGCTCGATGCGGTCGCGGATGGTGGCGCAGGTGTTCAGCTGGTCGCCGAACGAGCGCAGCACGGCATTGTCGGCATTCTCGCAGTAGTCCTTAATGGGAACAAGCGCATTCAGCGCATTTTTCAGCTGCACCATTTCGCGCGGCGAGATACGCCCCACAGCCACTTTCGACACAAGACGCTCCATGTCGCCAATCAGCTCCAGCTGTTTCTGAAGGAGTTCGCGGCCTTCACGGTCCTTGAAAAAGTATTCCACCACATCGAGACGGTCGTTGATAGGCTTTACGTCCTTCAGCGGGAACAGAATCCAGCGGCGGAGCAGACGCGCACCCATCGGACTGACGGTGCGGTTGATGACGTCGAGCAGGCTCTTGCCTTCCTCGTTCATCGGTTCGATAAGCTCCAGATTTCGCACCGTGAAGCGGTCGAGGCGCACATAGCGTTCCTCCTCGATACGCGAGAGCGAAGTGATATGTTTTATCTGCGTATGTTGTGTCAGGTCAAGATAGAAGAGAATGGCACCCGAAGCGATGATAGCGTTCGACATTTTGTGCACGCCGAAGCCTTTGAGGTTTTTCGTTTCAAACTGCTTCAACAGGCGGTCGTTGGCGGCTTCATCGGTAAACATCCATTCGTCCAGTTCGAATGTCAGGTATTTAGCCGTGAAAGTCTGGTCGAAACGCTTGCGGCAAGAACGCTCCACCAACACTTCCTTCGGAGCGAAATTCGCCAGCAGCTTGTCCACATAATCGATTGTACCCTCGGCAGTCATGAACTCTCCCGTACTGATGTCGAGGAAAGCCACACCGCACGACTGCTTGCCAAAGTGCACAGCACCAAGGAAGTTGTTTTCACGATAGTCGAGCATATTGCCGTTGATGGCCACCCCCGGCGTCACGAGTTCCGTAATGCCGCGTTTCACCAGTTTCTTGGTCAGTTTCGGGTCCTCCAACTGCTCGCAGATGGCTACACGTTTGCCGGCACGTACCAGTTTCGGCAGGTAGGTGTCGAGGGCATGGTGGGGAAATCCCGCCATCTCGATGGTCTGGCCCGGCCCATTGGCGCGTTTGGTAAGTGTAATGCCCAGAATTTCAGAACTGATGACGGCATCCGAAGAATACGTCTCGTAAAAGTCGCCTACACGAAACAACAGCACAGCATCGGGATGCTTGGCCTTCATCTCGAAATATTGTTTCATCAGCGGTGTCTCAACTATTTTTTCTGCCACGGTTTTTCTCAAATTTATTCATGCAAAAATAGCGAAAGGCGAGAGCAGAGCCAAATGAAAACAGAGTTTTTCAAATTTGACTATGCCGAGCCGCCTCCTATCTTCTACAAAGATACGAAAAGGTGAGCGGAGAATAAAATAATGAAACTTGTTTCAGTTATTTTTTATCCCGAACCGCATCCTATTTTATTCAAAAATAGTGAAAGGTGAGCGCAGAGACAAACGAAAACAAAGTTTTCAAGTTTGACTATGCCGAACCACGTTGCAATATTAAAAATAGACAAATAAGCACTAAATAGTCTTAAAGAAAATTCTCCAATTACAAAAACTCATACCTTTGAAGAAACATTCACAACACCTTAAAATACTGTCATTATGAAAAATTTTATTAGTAAAGGCTTTATCGCTCTCGGTATTGCCCTTATAACAGCTATGCCAGCCTGGGCAGAAGCGCCTCGCACCGTAATCGTCAACCCCGGCGTAGATGCCACCACCTCGGCCCGCATCAATTGGCACAGCGACCTCAACGGGCCAGAAACTTACTGCTATTTTACTACCGCCGACGACTCCGACTGGTCAGAAGTCCAGCGCATCGAACCGACACGAGAGGAATGCACCGTCTACGACAACATGTACTCCAAAACTCCCGACGGAAAGGATTTTTACGAAAGCGCCCACTTCACACGCAATGTTGCTTCACTCGAAAAATTGCAGCCCGGCACACGCTATATGTACAAAGTCGGTGAAAAGGCCGACGGCGAAATCCGCTATTTCTCCACACTTCCCGACGACGGAACATGGACAGCTGCCATCATCTCCGACTTCCATACCTATACACCGATTCCCGACCGAAAGAAAGCAGCCATGTCGATGCTCGACAAACTGAAAAGCATTAACGGAGGCGACTTCGACATGATTCTCCATTTGGGAGATATCATCGCCTGGGGCGGCAGCTATTCTTTCTGGAAAGACCTTTACGATGAGCCGTATTTCCGCAACTATATGTGGGCGGGCGTGAACGGAAACCACGACAATATGGACCGTACCTACAAATTCAGCGGCAACCATTTCTTCAAAAACGCCAACGCTAATCCGCTCAACGGCTACGAAGGGCAGGAAGGCGTGTGCTACTACACCAAACTTGGCGACCTGCTTATCATTGCTCTCAACAGCGAGGCGATGCGTACTCCCGAAGGACTGACTGAAGCCCAAAATTGGGTGAAGGAAGTGATAGCCAACAATCCTTCGAAATACGTTGCCGTGATGGAACACTATCAATGGTTTTATGGGCATAAGGGCACAGAGTCGCAGTTCTCGCGCTGGAACGAACTGTTCGACAAATACGGCGTAGACTTCGCGCTGGCTGGAAACAACCACATCTATGTATCAACACCTCCAATAAAAGACAGAAAACCGACAGAACCCGGTAAAGGAACTGTCTATATCCAGACTCCGTCGTCCGACAATGAACGCGGACACGCTGAACAGGAATTTACTGACCATACCGGACTCATCAAATCGCGGTGGGATGAAGGCCCCATGACCGTCGGTGCACTGTTGATGAAAGTCACACCCAAGAACATTGAGATTTCACTCTACAACCGCAACGGTGACATGATTGACCAAAACATCATCCTGCCCATTTCCAACAAAACGCTCACCAAACACACTCATTAATCACCTCTTCGACACAAACATATCATTCTTAGCGATAACGAATCACCCAAAAGGAGGTCTCATGTCGCAACTATCTGACTATGTTTTAAAAGTTCTGACAATCCCAATCAGTTAAGATGCATCAGCCGTGAACAAATTCGGTCTATTGTTTGGGAAAACCTTTAATTTAGAGTAACTTTGCAGAATATTTCAAGTCACACGCAAACGGACCGATGAACAAGACGTACAGACACGAAGACAAACTGAAGCAGACAGTTGCACAATTGGCTGACGAAGCATCACTTTGCAACATGTGCCACATGCGCTGGAGCGGCGAACCGCTTCCCTCGCAGGCAACGATAAAGAAGATTGTCGACCTTTGCCGTGCCATCCTTTTTCCGGGATTTTTTGGCAACGACGATGTAAACACCTACAACATGGAATACATCATCGGCATCAAGTGCGAACAGCTCAACGCCGCACTTATATCGCAGGTGGTAGCCGGTCTGGCAATCGGAAAGAACTGCAATGAAAATCCCGACATCGCCGCTTTGGAACTCCAGGCGACGGAAATCGCGGCACAGTTCATACAGCAGCTTCCGGAAATGCGGAGAATCCTGCACACGGACGTTTGTGCCCTCTACCACGGTGACCCGGCAGCCGAAAGCCAGGAGGAAGTTATCTACTGCTATCCGGCTATCCGTGCCATTACCAACTACCGCATCGCTCATGCCCTGCTTCTGCTGGGCGTACCCATCATTCCACGCATGATATGCGAAATGGCACACTCAGAAACCGGTATCGACATTCACCCGGGAGCCACCATCGGCGAATATTTCTCGATTGACCACGGTACGGGCGTCGTTATCGGAGCGACCGCCATCATCGGCAACAATGTGAAACTCTATCAGGGTGTCACGCTGGGTGCAAAAAGTTTCTCCTACGACGAGAACAACAACCCAATCAAGGGCATACCGCGCCACCCGATTATCGGCGACAACGTGATTATCTACTCCAACACTTCCGTGCTGGGACGCATCACTATCGGCAAAAATGCCATTATCGGAGGTAACATCTGGGTGACAGAGGATGTGGCTGAAAACGAAAAACTCGTACAAGCTAAAGCAAACAACATTTTACGACTAAAGCAAGATACAGAATGAAAGAGGAGATGGACCTTGTAGCCAAAACATTCCAAGGACTGGAAGACGTTTTGGCCGAAGAATTGAAACAACTGGGAGCAACCGACGTGAAACCGGGAAGACGAATGGTAGCATTCCGCGGGGATAAGGAAATGCTCTACAGAGCCAATTTCTGCTGCCGTTCGGCACTGCGCATCCTAAAACCGATCTACACGTTCAAGGCATGCGACACCGACGAACTTTATGAAGCCGTCAAAAAATACGACTGGGAACAACTGCTCTCGGCCGACGACACTTTTGCCATCGACTCTGTGGTCAACAGCGACGGATTCCGCCACTCGAAATTTGTGACCTACCGCGTGAAGGATGCCATCGCCGACTTCTTCAACGAAAAATACGGCAAACGTCCGTCTATCCGACTGACAAACGCCGACGTGCTGCTGAACGTGCATATCCTCAACGATGAGGTAACCATATCACTCGACAGCTCCGGCGAGTCGCTCCACAAACGCGGCTACCGCGTTGAACAGACGGAAGCGCCCATCAACGAGGTGCTGGCCGCTGGCCTTATTCTGAAAACCGGATGGAAAGGCGAAAGCAACTTCATCGACCCGATGTGCGGTTCGGGTACATTCCTCATCGAAGCGGCACTGATAGCCCGCAATATCAACCCGGGCGTGTTCCGCCAAAGCTTCGCATTCGAACGTTGGCGCGATTTCGACCAGGAACTGTTCGACAGCATCTACAACGACGACTCACAGGAACGCGAATTCAACTATAAAATCTACGGCTCCGACATTTCGCCGAAAGCCATCGCCATTGCCGAACGCAACATCAAGAGTGCCGGCGTGGGCAAATACATCGACTTGCAGGTCCTTCCTTTCCAACGCTATACGGAAGCACCAGAAAAAGGTATTCTTGTGACAAACCCGCCTTACGGTGAACGTATCTCGGCCGACGACATGGATGCGCTCTACGATTCTATCGGCGAACGCCTGAAGCACGTGTTCCGCGGCTATAAGGCATGGATTATCGGTTACAAATCGGAATACTTCGACAAAATCGGCTTGAAACCGACGTCAAAAACTCCGATTCTCAACGGTGCGCTGGAATGTGAATTCCGCGAATTCGACATCTTCGAAGGCACTTATGCCGAATTCCGCAAACAGAGCCGCGAACTGGGACTGATGGAGAAACACGAACGTCCCGTGCGCTGGAAAAACCAGGGCGACAAGTTCAGCAAACCGGAGTTCAAGAAAAAAGACCGCGAAGAAAAGGGCAGAGGTCGCCGCTTCGACCGCCGCGAAAAGCCGAAAAACGCGCTGGAAGAAAAATACCGCAAACCATACAGCGAGCGCATGCGCGACAGCAAGCCGAAGGACAAGGAAGAAACAGGCGTATTTGCCGACAAGAAAGTCAGCAAGGCCATACAGTTCCGTAAGCCTCGTCTGCACGACGACCTTCCACAGGGCGAAGTGACGATGCGCCACCGTCGCAAAAAGGAGAACGGCGAAAACGACACCAACGAATAAAACAGAGTAAACCCATCATAAAAACTATTACAGACAATGAAAAATCATACAGTACTATTGCTCGGCTCCGGCGGACGCGAATCGGCGCTTGCCTGGAAACTCAGCCAAAGCCAACACCTCGACAAACTGTTCATCGCTCCGGGAAACGGCGGCACTGAACAATATGGAGAAAACGTGGCTCTTTCGCCGCTCGATTTCCCTGCCATCAAGGATTTTGCCCTCGCCAACGGCGTGACAATGGTTGTGGTGGGAAACGAAGACCCGCTTGTTGCCGGCATCTATGATTATTTCGTTGCCGACAGTGAAATCTGCCATATCCCGGTAATCGGACCGTCGAAAGCAGGCGCACAACTCGAAGGCAGCAAGGATTTTGCGAAAGGCTTCATGATGCGCAACAATATCCCGACGGCACGCTACATGAGCGTGACAGCCGAAAATCTGGAAGAAGGCATCGGCTTCCTCAAGCAACTGGAAGCTCCTTACGTGCTGAAAGCCGACGGACTGGCAGCCGGAAAGGGCGTATTGATTCTCCCGACACTGGAAGAAGCAGAAAAGATGCTGAAGGAAATGCTCGACGGCATGTTCGGCAAATCATCGGCCACTGTCGTAATCGAAGAGTTCCTGTCGGGTATTGAATGTTCGGTTTTCGTACTTACCGACGGCGAAAGCTACAAGGTATTGCCGGTAGCCAAGGACTACAAGCGTATCGGTGAAGGCGATACCGGCCTGAACACAGGCGGTATGGGGGCTGTTTCTCCGGTCAGCTTTGCCGACGAAACATTCATGCAGAAGGTGACAGAACGTATCATCGAGCCGACATTGAAAGGCCTGAAGGACGAAAAGCTCACCTACAAGGGCTTTATCTTCCTCGGACTTATCAACGTGAAGAACGAACCGATGGTAATCGAATACAACGTGCGTATGGGTGACCCGGAAACGGAAGCCGTAATGCTCCGCATCGATGGCGACCTGCTCGACCTGCTCGACGGCGTGGCTACCACGACTTTGGCTGAACGCCGCCTTGCCATCGACCCGCGCTATGCCGTAACCGTCATGATGGTGTCGGAAGGCTATCCCGGCAGCTACGAAAAGGGCAAGCTCATCAGCGGACTCGACACGGTGACCGACAGCATCCTGTTCCACGCAGGAACGAAGAAAACAGCCGACGGCATCGTTACCAACGGCGGACGCGTCATCGCAGCCAGCTCCTACGGTGCAACCAAAGACGAAGCCCTCGCCAAATCATTCGCTTCGATTGAAAAAGTGACATTCGAAGGCAAATACTTCCGCCGCGACATCGGCTTCGATTTAAAATAAAAAATCAACAAAACTATCATATCCCAGGGCTGTGCCAACCGGCACGGCCCTGAGTTGTATAAAACACCTTTTTAAGTTGGTTTTCCCTATAATTATTCCTAACTTTAAGGCGTTATATATCAACAAGAACCTTTGATAAGACACATCATTATGAAACGTCCTACCATTTTACTGATTGCCATTTTCATTTCGCTTGTCTCCATGGCCGAAAAACGCTTTCAAATCGGCGACTTTTGTTATCAGATCATATCAGAAACAGACAAAACTGTGGCAGTGTTTTCCTGCGCAACGACAGCAACCGACATTACGATTCCAGAGAAAGTGTCCGACAACGGTTCAGAGTACAGCGTTACGACAATCGGCATCCCGGACTTCATCACTGCAATCGAAGAATCCGGATTTGACAAATGCGAGAATTTGCAATCTGTCAGCATTCCTCCTTCTGTCACAAAAATAGAAGAGGGCGCATTTTGGGGATGCAAAACTCTAAAATCTGTCCATATTCCCCGTTCTGTCACTTCTATCAGCGTGGGTGCATTCTCAGATTGCACGGCAATACAGGACGTCATCGTTGACAGCAACAACATGCACTACCAGTCCATCGACGGAGTGCTTTTTGACAAAAGGGCGACAACCCTATTATTCTATCCACGAGGGAAAAAACAGAGCAGCTATTCTATCCCCAATTCCGTCACCACGGTGGGGGAATACGCTTTTTGGCAATGTAAAACCTTGCAATCCATCAGCATACCCAATTCCGTGACAGCAATCACCCCATGGGCATTCTGCCATTGTTCCGCATTGGTTTCCATCGACATTCCAAACTCCGTCAAAACCATTGGAAAACAGGCATTCGATTGGTGTTCAAGCCTGCAATCGGTCAGTATACCGAATTCTGTCACTACGATTGAGGATTGTGCATTTTCCTGCTGTTCGGCGTTAAAGTCAATCACTATACCCGGTTCTGTCACCACCATAGGCAGGACAGTTTTTCTGAATTGTTCAGCATTGGAAAATATAATGGTCGACGACAATAACCAACACTATAAATCAATTGACGGGGTACTCTTCAATAAAGATGCCACAACTCTCGTTTCGTATCCACACGGGAAACCACAAAGCAGTTATTCCATACCCCGTTCTGTCACGACAATCGGCAAAGAAGCCTTTTGGCAATGTGAAAGGCTACACTCTGTCAACATACCCAATTCTGTCACACTCATAGAAGAAGGGGCATTTACCCGTTGTTTCAACCTGCAATCAATCGCCATACCCAATTCCGTTACGGCAATCCAACCGTATACGTTCTCCTTGTGTACAGCTTTGCAAACTGTCTATATTCCTGATTCGGTCACATCAATTGGCGACGGATCGTTTCTGCATTGCAATTCATTAAAAGAAATCATCAATCTCGCAGACGAGCCTCAACCGCTTGATGAGGATGCTTTCGATTACACACAATTCATCTCAATACGGCTGTTAGTCAAATCGTCGTGCGTTGAAAAGTTCAAGAAAGCCAATATCTGGAAGGAATTCAACGCTATCGAACCAACCACACAACAGTAATTAAACTTCGAAAACGCTTTTTATGAAATTTTCTTTTGCTGCAAGAGGTATTTTCTTGGCGTTGTTTCTGCAAATTGTCGTACATTTGCTACAGTTTAACCATTTAACTTACTATTAACCTAAAAATATTATGAAACGAAAACTTTTGGCAGTAGCACTGCTGTGCCTTTCGTGTGCAGTAGGCTTTGAATCTGCAGCAAAAGGCCTTAAAAAAGTATCGCCGAAATCTGTCGGCATGGATGCTGAACGATTGGAAAAAGTGGACCAACTTATTTATGACGCCATCGACGAAGGCGAAATGCCGGGTGCTGTATTGGCCGTGGTAAGAGGCGACAAACTTGCCTACCTGAAAGCCTACGGCAACAAGAGCGTATATCCCGACACTGTGCCGATGACCACCAACACGGTGTTCGACCTTGCTTCATGCAGCAAAGTGGTGGGCACTACCATGTCGATGATGCATCTGCTCGAATCGGGTGGCTACCGTCTTGCCGACAAGGTGAGCCAATATATTCCCAACTTCCAGCCGTATGTCGACCCGGAAACAGGCGAAAAGACCGATATCCGCATCATTGACCTGCTTACTCATACATCCGGACTGCCGGCCTACGCATCGGTCGACAAGGTGATTGAAACCTACGGAAAGGCTGATCCTGACTCATTGATGAGCTACATCTGCACGATGCCGCGCGGATTCAAGCCGACAACCAAATACCGTTACAGCTGTCTCAACTTCATCACGCTGCAGAACATCCTGCAACGGATTACCGGCGAACGCCTGTGCGACTATGCACAAAAGAACATTTTCGACAAGCTGGAAATGGGACATACCACCTACTGCCCGAAAGCCTTCGGAAAGACGGAAATCATGCAGCTTGTGGCTCCGACGGAAAAACAGGCCGACGGAAGCGTGCTGCTGGGTGAAACCCACGACCCGCTCGCACGCCTGCTCAACTTCGGCAACTCGGGCAACGCCGGCGTATTTTCGAGTGCCGAGGACCTGGCTATACTCTGTGCAGCCCTGCTGAACGGCGGTGAAATCAACGGAAAACGCGTATTGGGCAAACTGACCGTCGACGCCATGCTCCGCGAACCGGAAGACACCAAGGGCATCGGCCATACCCTCGGCTGGGTATCTTACAGCGAAAACACGATGAATCTGCTGCATCCGGAATTTACGGTAGGACATACAGGCTACACGGGCACACAAATCATCATCGACCCGGTGAATGATGTAGCCATCATCCTGCTGGCACACCGTGTGCATCCTGTTGACAAAGGCAATCTGGCTCCTTTGCGCGGAAAAGTAGCGAATGTAGTGGCCGGTTCTATTGTAAAATAACGATAGTCCGAAGCATAAAACAAGCGGTTTGCGCCGACCCGTATCAGGGTAACGCAAACCGCTTTCTATTTTTTAGACTCAAACAGGTTGGTCTATTTCTCTCCGTAAGTTTCACGAAGGAGTTTGAGCAACGCTTCCGGTTCGTTGGTAGTGATGAAATCCACCTTGTTTTCCACCAGCCATACCATATCGGCCACATTATTGACTGTCCAGCAGTTCACCTTCATGCCCAAATCGTGCGCCTCTCCAATCCATTCCGGATGCTTGTCCTTCACGACTCCCAAATGATAGTCAAGCCCAGCCATTTTCAGGTCGTTGAGCTCCTTCGGCGAAAGTTCTCCGTTCAGATAGTAGACCGGAGTACCTTCGGGAGCAAGACGGACAAATTCCTTGCAGGCATGGAGCGAGAAGGCAATATATTCCATACGCTTTTCAAGTCCCATCGACTCAACCATCTTCACAATCTGTGCAACGGCACGCGTTTCACGCTCGGGAGAACTCAGCGATTTCAACTCCAAAATAAGTTTTGTCTTGCATTGTGCACCAACCTTCAGGTATTCTTCCAGCGAAGGAAGGTTTTCTCCGTTATCGAGCTTTACAGCTGTCAATTCCTCGAAAGTCGACTCCTCCATATTCTTACCCTTGAACACGCGGTCGTGGTTCACCACCAGTTTGCCGTCCTTCGACAACCAAACGTCAAACTCCGAGCCGTAGCAACCGATAGAATCCGCCTTGATAAGGGCACGGATGCTGTTCTGTGCCGACCCTTCCGTTTTCCAATAGCCTCGGTGGGCTATCGCCTTTGTTCCGGCCATTCCGGAGAATGCCACCATGGCAGCAGCTGCCGCCAACATAATTTTTTTCATAAAATCAACTATTCTTTTTTGTTAAATACTTCTATTTTTCAACTAACCACAAGGCTTTCACTTTACGGCGTATCGCCACAACATTACCCGCCGACAGCAGCCCGATTATCAACAGGCCGAAACCTGCCGACAGCAGCAACGACGAGCCGCTGATACCCAACGCAGCAAGATAGGGCAGATAGAGCGAACGCAACGCCAGCATAACGCCCACCGACAGCACATAGACCGCCGCATTGACATAGACCACCATCCGCACATACAGTCCCGACACCTCGGCAGGGGAATAGCCCAGCAAGAGCAAATCCTGCAATTTGCGGGTGTTTTTCTGCAACAGCAGATAAATGCTCAGAATCAGAATGAAGAACGAAAGCAGGCTGATGATAAGCCCGATGCCGATGACAATGCTCATCACGATATTGAGCATATAGCCCGCCTTGTTGCTGTTGAGCTTGTCGCCGGCTATTTCGTAGCCGTTGGCCTTCATATATTTCTCAATGGCAATGTCGCCCGGCTTGCTCACCTCCACAATCAGCCGCGACGGACGGCTGCTCACGCCCGGAGCATAGCGTTCGTTGCTCCAGCGCATGAATTCATAAGGCACGACAATCGTGTTCAAACGATTGGAAAAACCGACAACCTTACCTTGAATGAATTCCGATTTTCCGTTTCTGCCCGTCAGCCGCAACATAATCGGCACGGCACCCATCATGCCTTCGCTCACCTGCGGCATACCCTGTGAAGCGGCAAAGCCGAAATTATAGAGCGACAAATAGTCCTTCGACATGATAATCGGCACAACGGGGTGGGAGGGGTCAAACTTCCACTCGTCGCTCTTCACGTCGATAAACTCGTCGGGCACAGCCTCAAAAAAGAAACTCGTGCGCAACGACACTTCTTTACCGGGCAGGCTCACCGAGCCGTATATCTCATAGTTGGAGGTCATGAACTCACCTACATTCAGCACCCATTCCTGCGACCGGAGCCGCTGCAGTTCGTCGTCGGAAAACGCATTTGCGGTATTTCCTCCCAACATGCTTTTCAGTGACGAAATTCCGCTCACGCGCTTCGTCACCACCAGATAGTCCTTCCGCAGAAAGCCGTCGTCATCATCAAACACCGGCTTCACATCGGAATAGAACTGCAAGCCGAGCAGCACAATGGTCAGCCCGACCATATTGGCAACGGCAAAACCTGCCATCTGCGCTACGCTGACATGCTTGCGGAGCAGTTTCCAAAGAATTGATTTCTTCATAGCTTCAGCACCTCCTCGGCTGCTATATCCAAATTGTTGCCCACCGACGTGGCAATGATTCCCGCACCGGTCTTCCGCGCCTCTTCCTCAATCAGCAGAGCTATGGCACGGTTGTTGGCGGCATCCAGATGGCTCACCGGCTCGTCGAGCAGATAGAAGTCACACGGCTGGCAGAGCGCCCTGACAATGGCCACACGCTGCTGCTGGCCTATCGACATTTTCCCAACAAGACTGTCCGTCTTGCCGCCGATGCCCAGACTGTCGAAGAAACGGCGGATTTCCGCCTCCGTACGATAGCCGGTCAGACGGTTTTTCAACACTACGTTCTCCCATGCCGTCAGTTCGGGGAACAGCCGCAAATCCTGCGGCAGATAGGCTATCTCCCGTTTGCGGATTTCACACCAGCGGGCAATGTCAATCTGACGGACCGACGTGCCGTCAAACGTTATCTCACCGCTGAAATCCGTACGGTAGCCAAACAAATAAGCGCAAAGCGATGACTTTCCGCCACCGCTTTCCGCCGATACAAGATATTTCTTTCCACGCTCGAACGTCACGTCCTTCTGCCAGACATCCGACCGGATGCCCGGCTGTCCGGCGAAAACCTTCGGAAGCGTATTGTTCAGACTTATTTTCTGCATGTAACTCTTTATTGCTTATAATGCCAGCGAAAGCAGGTCAACCAACAGGCTCATCACATTTTCATGTTCGCCGCCGGCATTGTTGACGTGAATCTGCAAAGAGCCTTCCTTGTCGTCCATATAGCCATAGACATAGCCGGTAACGGCCTTGTTGCCCAAAGCACTCTGCAAGAGCTGTGCCAAAGCCGTACCTTCAGAACAGTCGATATATACGCCCGATGACTTGTCGGAGAATTTCGATGCGCTGTAGGAATCCTTCACTTCAGCTCCATAGTTCACCACCAGCATATCGTCGACAACTTTCAAAGTCAAAGATGAAGGAAGCGGAAGATTGCTTACCGCATAGGTATTCTTTCCAGTTTCAGTCAGCAATCCCATGGCTGACAATTCATTTTTAAACAAGTTGTTAAGATTATCCTCACCGTTGTCGGTCAATCCAAACACAATAGAACCGCTGTTGGCATAGTAATTGTCCAGGTCGGTAATCGTTGCACCGATTGCTATAGAGCCGTCCCAGCTGTCAAGTGCCAACTTAGCCATCTGTTGCTCAGACGGACTACCAACCAACTGCTGCACCATCGCCTTATAGGAGTCAACCATTTCCTGATTGGCAGCCTGTGCCAACACAACTGACGATTTTGCATCAATATATTTGAACATCGACTTGTCGACATCCTCCATGTTCAGTTCCGGAAGCATGTTCTTGCCCTCGGCATTCAAAGCATGGAACTTCACGAAAACATCCTCTTTTTCAAACGACAAGCTGATATACATGCTCGCATCTTTCAACTTTTGGAAGGAAGCGATATTGGCCAACATCGCCCTTTCGTTTGCCGGAGCCATTCCGTAAATCTCGTTGAAGTTCACATAGATGTCGACATCCGATTTCAGCATCATATCGTTAAAGCCTTTCACGGCCAGAACGCTGTTTTCTTCTGTCTGCGTCATCCAGCCGTCGATTTTTCCGGCCACCGTTTCCACATCGCCCTCAACAACAACCCAGCCATAATCGTCGGCCACAATCAGGTTCTTGTCCGTATAGACCGGCTTGCCGTTTATTTCTTCTTTCGGAGTTCCTTCCAATGTCTTTTCAAATTTCCCTTTGTCATTAATGGCAAAAACAAAACAGCCTTCATTGCCCGACTGGAAAAATACAGTCTGACGGAGGTCGATGCCATTATCTTCCATAAACAGGTTCTTCAGTTCGGCCAGTGAAGGATCGGAAACTTCCAATTTTTCAAGATTTGCCTTTTTCGCCAAATCCATCGGCTTCAGTGTCGCCACTACATAAGCGTCTTTCGGCACAAAACCAATCAGATCAGAACTTTCCTTCGAACAAGAGACCATCATCACCACAAGAGCCAACAGGCTCAAAACGTTCAGTTTAAAAAATTTTTGCGCATTCATAATGGTAAGTATTAGAATTATACAAAGATAGAAGGTTTTTCAACAAATCATATAACGTTTCCGACAAAATGAGAAAGAATTAAACCTATAAAAATATAGTACTATGTATTGCATAGTACTAACATTATACCTATATTTGCAGCATCAAAAGGAAAAATACCGGTGAGATATCATTAAACCCAAATCGGTCATTGGACTTTATGGTGGATTTCGTGCTGCTGTCAGGCAGATTGATTTCTGCTTTTGTCGAAGATGTAGCGGGCTACATCAAGAAAAAGCAGGAAGCAAGATGCCGACAGCAGTACCGAAGACAACTAAAGAGCCAACTAAAGCACACAATCAACAGCTTAACTTGATTTGGCGGTCTAATGACCGTTTTGGGTTAAAACAACTGAAACTATGAACATCGACAATGCCAAATCACAGATGCGGAAAGGGATGCTCGAATACTGCGTCCTGCTTCTGCTCCATAAAGAACCGTCGTACGCTTCGGACATCATCAGCAAGCTGAAGGAAGCGCAGCTGATTGTTGTCGAAGGTACGCTGTATCCGCTGCTGACACGCCTTAAAAAAGACGGACTGCTCAGCTATGAGTGGAAAGAATCCACCCAGGGCCCTCCCCGGAAGTACTATGCGCTGACCTCCGAGGGCGAAAACTTCCTGGACGGACTCGACGCGGCCTGGAACGAACTTGCCGCCACCGTAGGCCACCTGAAATCAAAATAACCCAACTCACTCCAAAATTCACCGAAAATGAAAAAGAACATCACAATCAACCTGCTGGGGTCGCTCTATGCCATTGACGAAGACGCATACGAACTGCTCAACCAGTATCTCAACAATATGAAACGGTATTTCGCCCGCAAGGAAGACGGAGCGGAAATTGCCGACGACATCGAACACCGCATAGCCGAACTTCTCGCCGACCTGAAAGCGCAAGGCGTGGAAGCCATCACGATTGAACATATTGAAGACATTATCAAGCGTATCGGCAACCCGGAAGAAATGGACGACGAAGAATGGAACGAAAACCCGGAGGAAAACACCGCATCCGCTCCCGAACCCGGACAAAGAGTAGGGAAGAAGCTGTTCCGGAATCCCGACGACAAAATGCTTTCGGGTGTCACATCCGGAATTGCCGCCTTTTTCGGACTCGACACGCTGCTGTGCCGCATTCTGATGGTGCTGTTTGCACTCATCACAAAAGGGGTCATGATTCCCATCTATCTGCTGATGTGGCTCATCATGCCGGAAGCCCGCACACCGGAAGAACGGCTGATGATGCAGGGTAAGCCCGTCAACATGAACAACCTGCGCGACGAAATCATCAATGGAACGAAACAGGCAGAAGCCTTCATCTCGTCGGAAACCACAAAAAGCAAGGCACGCAACATTGCAGGCACACTGCTGAACTTTGTCGTAACGCTGTTTAAAATCGGCATAGCCATTGCGGCCGGCATTATCATGCTCTTTCTCGTACTCGGACTGATAACCACCGTATGCTTCATCGGAATTGCCATTTACGCCACCATTGCAGGATTCGGCACACTGGTAGCCGCCAATGTCGACCCTGAAATACTGCTGACCCTCAACAGCCTGCCCATGTCGACGCACGTCAGCTTCTGGATTGCAGCCGTCACGCTCGTTATCGTACTAAGCATTGCCATCTACACGTCGTTCCATCTTGCCGCCCGCATTTTCGGAAAGACACAACCCATGAACAGCCGCCAGAGCTGGACTTTGGGCATCACCTGGACAGTGGCGCTCATTCTGTTCATCATTTTTACGACAATGACACTCATTCAAATCAACCGCACCCATGCGGAAAGCGTCCGGACCGTCAACACCCACAACGGGTTCTATGTGCCGGAATACGAATGGGGCTACCTGAAGGCACAAAAATGGAACATTGTAGCCGGTGAAAACAACGAAGGCAATTTCGTGGGCTGGGGCAAATTCTACAACGGTGACCCGGGCGTACGCTATCTGTATGCCCACAACAGGGAAAACGACGCGATGAAATTCCAAATGGAAAAAATCTACGACCTGCATCCGGGCACCTACACGCTGGAAGCCGTAGGAGCCAGCGACGGAAACGGAGCCTTTATCTACGCACAGACCACCGACAGCATCTACAAAATTGAAATTCCGGTCTGTGCCAACAACGAAGGCGGAAACATCTGGCAGGAAGCCGTAGAAAGAAACGACACGACCGATGCCGTTGTCAATAACATCGTCAAGGCAAACGACGGAAAAGGCTACGGCTGGAACCACGTGAAAATTGAAAACATCAAGACCGATGACGGGAAAATCCGCGTAGGCGTATCGAATGTATCTTCCTTCACCGGCTCACCGTGGGAAGGCTATCAGCTGCGCGCTGCTGAATTCAAGCTGTTTCCTGTAAAATAAAACCCAAATCCGTCTAAAGACCTATTAAACAGAACAAGCGGACGACACATTGCCGTATCGCCCGCTTTCTGTATGTTCCCGCATCATCCGGTTAGTCGTCAATGTCAACCAGATTGTAGTTGGTGTCGAATTCAAGTTCCATTCCGCTGGAGAGCTTCACATCGTAGCCGCGCTTGTCACGTTCAATCTTTACAATCGTCACACCCTGTTTCATGTAGTTTTTTGTCAGGAAGTTGTAGATTGGTTTCGGAACAATGGCTGTCGGCACATTCTTGCATTTCACCTCTTTCCAGTCGCCGTTGCCCTCAAACTCCACTTTTCCGCCGTCTGTGAAAATCACGTCATAAGTGCTGCTGAACAGGTCGCGGTCTTCCTTTGCCAACGCCACTTCCGATGTCTTGAAATATTGCTTCAGGAATGTCTGAGCTTTTGCCGGAAGTTTGCTGACTACGATAGGACGGTCGTCATCGGCTTTTGCTACTCCAAATACTGCTACAATCGCTACTAAAAGAACTGCTAATTTTTTCATATCATTTCAATTTTATGGGTTATTATTCAATTTTTACATTGCAAAGTTGCCACCTGATTCTGAAAAGATTCTGAAAATTGCGGTTTTTTGAAAAAAAAATTACAATTTAGACAAATCTGCATCTTTTTTGCTAATTTCGCGGCCATGAAGACACTTATTTATGGAGTCATCTTCACACTGTTAGCAACCATTGCAGCATCGTTTGTCGGATGCAGCAAAAACGAAGACCTCCCAGACGCTCCGTTGGCTGAATTTGAAAAGACATTCAACGACACTATATATAAAAATCCGGAAGCAGCCCTGCAATATGCCGACAGTATATTGGGCACACACACCGACAGTATGACATACCACCTGGTGATGTCCTACAAGCTGATTGCACACATGATGCTTTCGCAGACGGATTCGATGAATCATTATGTCAACCATGTGAAAAACTATTTTACGCAGAACAGTGACACGTCGAATGCCTATTGCAAAAAGGCATTCTACAACATCGCCAATGCCAACGGCATCTGGTACTCCTTTTCCAAGCAGGGCGACTCTGCTGTCTACTATCTGAAAAAAGCCATTGACTATTCCAATCCGTCGGAACTTCCACAGTCCTATCTGAACCTGGCGGAAAACTATGTGCGGCAAGGCATGTATGTGGAAGGAGCCGAAAGCTACCGGAAGGCCCTGATGCTGAACGACTCCATCGGCAACATTATCCCGAAGGACTTTATCTACAACGGGCTTGCCATGACCTACATGCAGATTTCCGACTACGACCAGGCGGAAATATACCTGAACAAGTCGATGGAATATTTCGACGGCATGCGCAACATTGACCGCTATGTGATTCTGAACGATTTCGGCAATCTCTATTATTTCAAAGGAGAATACGAAAAGGCGCTTCCGTATTTTATTAAGGCCTACAGCTACGCCCAGAAAATGCCGAACAGAAACATTGATACCTATGTGCCTTTATTCAATCAGGCGGAAATCTATACCCTCATCCACCAGCCAAAGAAGGCAGCCGAATGCATCGACACGCTGAAAAAAGTGCTGGCAGGAGGAAATCTCGACATTTTCGAAGCCCATCTGCGCACGCTGGAGCTTGCTCTTGCCATCGAACAGAACGACAAGGCAAAAGCCACAGCCGTCGTACAGGAAATGAAGCACGACCAGTTGCCGTTTGAACTGAAACGCATCCGCAACCGCTATTTGCAAACCTATTACGCCGAAGCCGGCGACTTCTCCAACGCTTACCGTCTGCAATCGGAAAACCGCTTTATCGAAGACTCCCTGCGTAACGTGCAGGTAAAGACACGCGTGGCCGACATCTATATGCGCTACCAGCAGGACACGACTCTCATCGCAAAGCAGCACTATATTTCCGAACAGCAGAAGGAAATTGACCGCTCCAACACGCTGATTATCCTTTGGACCATCATTGCACTGGTGTGCGGAGGACTTGCCATTACGATTTATTTGCTGATGCGTCGCCAACGCCAGCAAATGATAGAGCGGCACATTGAGAACATCGGTAAAATGCGTATGGAAAACATTCGCAACTGCCTGTCGCCTCATTTCACCTTCAACGTGCTGAACCATGTCATATCGCAATACGACGAAAACGATCCTAACCGCATCCGCATGATGAACCTTGTGAAGATTCTGCGCCGCTGCGTTGAAGTTTCGTCACAAATGACCGTCAGCCTGTCGGAAGAAATCGATTTCGTAAAAACCTACGTTTCGCTGCAATGCGCACAATGGAAAGACGACGAATTCACTTTCCGCTGCCATATTGATGACGACATCGACAGCCATTCGGTAGTCATCCCTTCCATGTTTATCCAGATTCCTGTAGAAAACGCCATCAAACACGGACTGAGAGGCATTGAAGGCCATCGGGAACTGAATATTTCCATCCGGAGCGGAAACAACGGAGTAAATGTGGAAATCACCAACAACGGAATCGGCTACAAGCCGAAAGTGATGACCTCCGACACAGGAAAGGGGATGCAGGTCATCTACCAGACCATCATGCTGCTCAACAGGCGGAATACCGAACATATCCGCTTCAACATCGGGCAGCTCAACCCCGAAAATATCGGTCAGGAAGGTACAAAAGTGGAGATATTTTTTCCTTCAACCTTTGATTTTACTCGATTCGAAAGAAAATAAAAATCACAATTTTTCAAAAATAAGAACCAATAGTTGCGTTTTTCGGCCAGATAGTATCAGTTGGCCAAATTGCTATTGCACCGAACATTTCTGTTAATTAATTTTGCAAAAATACAACCGAATACCAGCACAGAGATGAGGGAATTTCAAAACTACAAAATATTAATCATTGACGATGACGAAACAGCCATCCTTCAACTTGAAAAGGCTTTAAAAAAACATCCATTATTTACAGTTGCAGGAGTAGCTAAAAATGCTGAAAAGGGAGAACAGTTGTTATTCGCACAAAGACCTGACATTCTATTTCTCGATGTAGAACTGCCGGATGCCCAAGGTGTGGAATTTCTCAATTCCATCAAGGATTCCATTAACTGGTCGATGTATGTAGTGTTCTATTCCATGCATAGCAAGTACATTCTCAGTGCCTTCCGTGAATCGGCGTTCGACTATCTGCTGAAGCCGTTCGAACAGGAAGAACTCGACGGCATTCTCGAACGTTTCCGGAAAACGGTCATCACCATTGAAACGCAAGCCATGCAGCGCAAGGCTGACGAGAATCCTTTGCGCAACCATTTCCTCATCGCTACGGTTACCGGCTACAAAATGGCGCGGCTGGAAGAAATCGGTTATTTTGAGCACCACAGCCTCAGAAAGCAATGGACGGCCATGCTTGTCGACCAAAACAATCTGAACCTGAAACGCGAAACGAAGGCAGAAACCATTCTGAGCTATTCACCCTCGTTCATTCAGATTAGCCAGTCCATTATCATCAATGTCAACTATCTGGCAATGATTCAGGGCAAGGAATGCAAGCTATATCCGCCGTTCGACAAGGTTCAGGGGCTTCAAATTTCCAGAAATTACCTCAAGAAACTGCAGGAAATGCTGAACTTCATTTAATTCCGCATAATATTTTCATCACTTTAGTAGCATTTTTCAACAGAATATTCATCCATTATCGAATATAGTAGCATATACCCGCTTTGTGCATTTTGACAATCCAACAAAGCTTTATACATTTGTCATGTCTGGCGTAGGGGTATATACCTTAGGTATAGCTTTTGCTGTTAACTGTATATTATAGGGAAGTATACAGCTAACAGCAATTTTTTTATGTCCTCTCCGAACAACTAATAGGAGAAAGAGCTTCCGCCCAAAAATTCCCGCAACAGGCTTGTCGACGGTATCTGAGTGGCAGGGATAGCCTTGAAATAGTTAAGGAAACGGAGAAGTCTGTAAGCCTCGGCATATTCCGGCACATTGTGAGGCACCTGTTTCAATATCGGTTCCGCAAACTCTTTCATGACACCCAACTCAAACAGCAGCGAGGAGTTGAACATGGCATCAGCATTCTCCTGGAACGGGAATATCCACTTTTCTTCGCCGCGGCGCACACTCGGCCAGCGGGAGATAGTGTCGAGAGCCGATGCTCCGCGATACTTGTAGTCGCGTATGATGCGGCGCAGAAGACGGTTGTCAGTTGTCGGCACCCAATTGTGGTCGTCAATCACCAACGTGGTCAACGCCGACACATATACCTTGAATTTCTGGCTGTCGGGAATTTTCCGGGTCAGCTCCGGATTCAGCCCGTGAATACCTTCCATCAGCAAAATGGAGTTTTCGGTAAGTTTGAGCGTATTGCCCTTATAGATGCGCCGTCCCGAAGCAAAATCAAACGTAGGCATCGCCACTTCTTCACCGGCAATCAGAGCATTCAAGTCTTTGTTGAACTGCTCTATGTCGAGAGCGTAAAGCGATTCATAGTCATAGTCGCCATTCTCATCACGCGGAGTAGCCTCACGGTTCACAAAATAGTCGTCAAGCGAAATCATCTGCGGCTTGATAAGGTTGGCAAGCAGATGGATAGACAGCCTTTTGGTCGTCGTAGTCTTTCCCGACGACGACGGTCCGGCAAGCAGCACCACGCGCGCACCGCCTTCGCGGTAACGCTCTGTAATTTCATCGGCTATCTGGCCAATTTTCTTGTCATGAAGGGTTTCCGCCACGTTTATCAGCATATTCACGTCGCCATTGTCCACCACCCGGTTCAGCATAGCCACATCGCCCACACCAACAATATGGTTGAACTTGATATAGTCGGTAAAGGCATTGTACATCTTTTCCTGCACAATGGCTTCCACCGGCTTCGAAGCGTCGCCCTTGAAATCAGGTGGAAGCAGCAGCATGCCATCCTTATAGGGAATCAGATTGAACACGCTGACGAAGCCCGTCGAAGGCACAAGATCGCCATAATAGTTGTCCACCATGTCCTCCAGCTGATGATAGACGGCATACAGCTCGTTGTTCGACTGCAAAAGAGCCACCTTGTCGTCCATGCCTGCCTGACGGAATATTTCAATCACATCCGTAGTAAGTTTCATGTAGCGGCAGATAGGGTAGTCGGCCGCCACGATTTCCTCCATGCGGCTTTTCACCGCCTCCACGCTAAAATCCTTCCGGCCGTTTTCAATCACGCAGAAGTATCCTTTGGAAATGGAATGCTGGATGCGGAGCTTTGCGCCGGGGTAAACGTCGTGAACGGCCTTCGTCAGCACCATGCACAGCGAGCGCACGTACATGCGCTGTGCCGAAGGGTTCTTGACATCGACATATTCCACCATCTTGGGCATGAAAATAGGGTAGTCCAGCCCTTCTGTCTTGTTGTTCACATGGGCACAGATAGGCTTGATGCCTATCTTGTCGGATAGACGGCGAAAAATTTCCAGCAATGTTTCGCCCCCTTTTATATCGACATAGCTTTCTATGTTTTTACAGTATATCTGCAAAGTGTCAATCATAATACTGGTAAATTGTTTGTTGTAAAGTTATGGATTTCGGAAGGCAATCGCAAAGAGTTTTGTCTAAAAAAACAAAAAGAGGGAACCGGTCCGGACAGAAAAAAGGGGACGAGCAAATCTGCACGCCCCCAAAACAATTGACTGTTAATCAAATTCACATCGCCTTATTTTACGATAATCTTCAACACGCCACGCTTGCCGTCGGCATCGGTTGCCACTGCGATATACAAACCGCTTTCAACCGAAACTTCCATATAGCTGCCGCTGACAGATGCCATTTTCGCACCTTGCAAGCTATAAAGTTCGATTCTTTCAGCACCATCGGCCGTCAAGGCGTTTCCGTCGAAACGGATGTTCAGACCTTCGGCAGCCACGGATTCAACGCCTGAATATCCGGAAACGGCACATGTAGCCTGCACACCGTCGGCCGAAGCAATGACTGAAGCAGAACCTTCCTTCAGACATGTTACTGTAACCACAGCCTTGTTTCCGTCGACTGTCGGAGCGCTGACACTCAATATTTCAGAATCAGAAACACTGAATTCTATAGCATCAGCATCTGTACCCCAAACGGTAGCCGTCAACTCGAAAGTCTGGCCTTCTTCCAAAGAAACGGACTGAACGTCCAAAGCGATTGCCTGAGCCTTTTCTTCGAAGTAGAGAATCGGCATGTTGTCGCCCTTCCAAGGAGCAGTAGCGTCGCTGCCATAAGCGAATTCGAGACTTTCAAAGAATGCCTTGTCCATATCAGCCAAATTCTTGTCAGCACCTTCTGTCGTATTTCCGGCTGCTTCCACACCATTCAGCGCGAGGGCTGCATTTGCATAATTGTTTACCAAACCTTTTTCAGCTGTCGGAGTCTCGCCTTCGTACCATTCTTCATCAATAAGCGAACGTCCTACGATACGGTGAACTGTATTTTTAGCAACCTCAGCATCGCTCAAGTTGATTTCCGACAAGGCAACCACAGTGTTTGAAATGACAGGTTCTGCAGCATCGCTTGTCAACTGTCCCCAGTCAGAATCCAGCGAACCGGCTACACCACCGACACAGAATCCGTTCCAATTGCTCGGCTCATTGGCCGTAACAGTTCCTTTTACATAGCTTGTTGTCACCAAACCTCTCGTTGCATCACCGACGATACCGCCAATCGTATTCTTTCCGACAATGTCCACATCGGCATAGCTGTTGCTGATTGTTGACTGACGAGAAGTTCCGACAATACCACCGACATTCGTTCCACCGACAACGGTTCCGCTTACACGGCTGGCAGTCACTTCCGCAGAAGTACGCATATCACCCACAATACCGCCCACATTTTCCGATGACGGAGCATTGATTGACAGATTTGTCAACGAGCTGGATGAAATCTTTGAATACAATGTCAACTGACCGGCAATACCACCAATCATTGTACTTCCTGTCTCCTCGTTATTGATGACTGCATCGAAGACATGGATGTTGTCAATATTCACACTTGTAGCAGCACCACACAACACACCGGCGGTCATTGCGCCATCCAATACATTTATTTCCGGTTTGATAAATGTGATATTCTTAATGCTCACCTTTCCAGAACCGGAGTCGTCAGACACGTTGCCAAACAGACCGAGATTGTAGTCCGACGAGTTGACTTTCATATTCTTCAAGCTATGGTTCTTTCCGTCAAGATTGCCCATAAAGTCGTCAATCGGAGTCCAGGAGAAACCGCCGGCCGACATGTCAATATCGTTGCCAAGCACATAGTGGGCATCCAAATCATACTTGATTTGCTGCATATCACCTACTGTAGAAATTACATAAGGAGAATCAGCAGAACCGTCACCACCGCCATTGAATTTAGCAAGAGGCAATGTATACAAATCTATATTGTATTCATCTTCATAATATTTGTAGTAGCCCACCAACATTTTCGGTGTAGCCTTCTCGTCGTAGATCACGCAGATGCGCAAATCGCCAACCTCATCATTTCCGACATACTGATAAAGCACTTCGCCTTTCTCATTGGCAATACAAAGGTTATCTTCAATTTCCAGCGTTTCCTGATTCTTTATCTTTGCAATATAGATATACTCATGCTGATCATCAGTATTGAACATATACGGATTCAGCACAGCTCCGGTAATGTAAGGCGTAAAATATTCACCGTCCTGTCCTAAATTGAATTCAACAAAATGGTCAAGCGAAGTATCCTTATTGTACCAGCCAATTTTGGCAATCACATTATTATCGGCATCAGCAAATCCCTGTCCGATACCAAATGCATACTGGTAGCTGTCGCCCTTCGGATAGCGGTCAACATTCGTAGAGAGAAGCACACCGTCATGAACTCCGGAAAAAGTGGCAACCACTTCACAAGATGGTATATCAACCATTTGTATCAGTTCAGCACCATTCACATCCTGCATCAAAGCCACCTGTTTGGATTCACCTTCAATGTCGCTCATCATATACCATGTCACAATATTTGAACCGATATGGGCCACCTTTTGCGAATCTTCATCATAGACTTCGAATGAATAGATATAAGAATCCGAACTGACAACGTAATCCTCCTGTGAGATAATCACATTCAATTTTCCATCGTTGCTGTAGTCACCGGCCAAAAGATCGCTGTTGGAAAACAGTCCAAACGAACGGAATCCATACAAAGCTCCTTTGGACGCCTGAACCGGTACGGATATCGTTGATACCTTTTCGTAATTCTTGTCATAGATATCAAGCAGATAGTGATTATCTGGAGTCGGAATCGGATCAGAATAGATATCGTCACTGGGTTCAAAATACGGTTTTTCGTAATAAGACAACACATAATAGATATCATCTCCGACGCGATACGGCTTCATGTATGCACCATTGCTGTAGTTCAAAAGGTCGAAGTCTACAACAAATGTGTGTTCAACCACAGGAGCATCCGATTCCCAACCACCGGGTTTCAACACCTCCAAATGGATTTCCTGCTTGCTCACACCATCCACTTCCGTCGTCACTTCTTTTTCCAGAAGCACACGCTGATAAGTGTTCCAACCTTCAGAAGCGTCAAAGAAGAACGCATTGCTTGCATCATACGTACGAACCAGCTCGCCTTTGTTGTTGTATGCACGGATTTCTCCCTTCGTATTGTGATTATCGTCCACCATATGAAGGTAAACCATCACTTCCCAAGTAGAGGCATCATTGTCAAAGAATTTTTCTGTAATTGTGCCAAACGGCTGTATGCTGTTGACATATGTACCTTCATCGGTTTCTACTTTCAATTTGCATCGTTCCACATTGTTTTCATCATAAATGACAATATCGGAACTTGCATAGCTGTATTGGCTGTCCGCACTGTTGGTAAACGATTGGGAAAAAAGCCAGGATGTACCACTGACACTGGTCAGGAATCCCCAGGTCGAAGTTTTCAACTGGAAATCGGACGATGCCGTATTAAGCATGGTCGGCGACTGCATTGCTTTTTGAACAAAAAAGCCATTATTGTCGGCCGGTTTCGAAGCAGCAAAAGCCAACGGCTGTTTCTTAAACCTTTCAATGGCAACGGAACTCGGCGCTGCATAAGCGACACCACCAAGGCTTGCCATCATAGTACAAACGAGTAATTCTTTCAGTTTCATAGTAATCACTTTTTTATTTTGCTAAAATTTTCTATAATTTCACACTTGCAGGCTGTAAATCATTATATCAGCAGGACACCCACTGCTACAACAACGCAAAAATACAATTCTTTTATTAAAAACAATATTTTTTCTTTATATTTTTCACCAAAACGCAAAATTTACTTACAAATATTCACATTAGCCCATATTCATACATATAAACAATGTAAAAATACACGTTATACAAATTTCTGTTAACAACATTGTCTTTTACACAGTAGACACCCACAAAAATCCACTGTAATTTAAGCTTTATTTACTCATATATTTCATTTTTCACCTATCAATCCTTATCTTTGTAACAAAATCGTAACAATCAATAGGACTGGTAAGCTGGGGAAGCTTCCAACCTAAGAAACAATAAGTCACATGCAATATTCTTTTTTCGATTTTCTCACGCTCATAGGAGCGGTTGGACTATTCCTCTACGGAATGAAAATTATGAGTGAAGGGCTGCAAAAGGTAGCCGGCGACCGCATGCGCAACATCCTGTCGGCAATGACCAAAAACCGCTTTGCCGGACTCTTCACTGGTATCTTTATCACAGCGTTGATACAATCTTCATCGGCATCCACGGTTATGGTGGTGAGCTTCGTCAATGCCGGACTTATGTCGCTCGCCGATTCTATGGCAGTCATCATGGGAGCAAACGTGGGTACGACCGTCACTTCCTGGATTATCACGATTTTCGGATTTAAAGTCAATGTCGATGCCTTTGTCCTGCCCCTTATCGGCTTGTCCATTCCATTCATGTTCTCGAAGAAAAGCCACTACAAGTCGATGGGCGAATTCCTCATGGGTTTTGCATTCCTGTTCATGGGACTTGAGTTCATCAACGCCAATGTGCCTGACTTGAAATCAAATCCGGAAGTGTTCAGCTTCCTTCAAGGATACTCCAACCTCGGATTCGGTTCCGTGCTGATATTCCTGTTCACCGGACTTATCCTCACAATGATAATCCAATCGTCGTCGGCTGCCTTCGCCATCATTCTCATCATGTGTAGTAAAGGCTGGATTTCGTTCGACCTTGCCTGTGCCATGGTGCTGGGTAGCAATATCGGAACAACCATCACCCCGATTATTGCCTCGCTCGGAGCAAATTCCGCAGCCAAGAAAGCCGCACTCGGCCACCTGATGTTCAACTGCTTCGGTACAATCTGGGCGCTCATTCTCTTCTATCCCTTCGTTGAATTCAACACATGGATTACCCACTCCATAGGTTCGCACGACCCGCATGCGCTTATTCGCTTCCTCAACGACCTGGAAACAACAAATCCGGAAGCCTACACTCTTGCCATCAACGGAAAAGGCGACCCGACAATTCTTTCAAAAATCGCCAGTCTCCAATTCTCTGTATCCTTCGGTCTGTCAATCTATCACACAGCCTTCAACCTGGTGAACGTCACCGTTATGATATGGTTTACAAAATACTTTGTGAAAATCGCCGATTTTATCATCAAACCGAAACACAAGGAAGACGAAGACTTCCAGCTCAAATATATTTCCAGCCGCATGCTCAGTGCTTCGGAACTCAACATTACACAGGCTCAACGCGAAATCATCGTTTATGCCGAACGAATCGACCGTATGTTCGGAATGGTGAAAACCCTTGCACATACCGACCCTGACTCTGAAGATTTCAACAAATTATATTCCCGCATCGGCAAATATGAAGAAATCGCCGACCGCATGGAAATTGAAATTGCCAACTACCTGAACCGCGTAGTGGACGGACGCCTCAGCTACGAAGGCAAGCTCCGCATTTCAGCCATGCTCAACATCGTCAGCGAAATTGAAAGTACAGCCGACAGCTGCTACAATCTGGCACGCACAATGGTACGCCAGCATGAAGCAAACATTACGTTCCATGAACTGGCAATCAAGAATATCGACACCATGTTCAAGTATGTCAGCGAAGCCTTTGAAAACATGCTCCTGATTCTCCGTGACATCGAAACTGTCAACGAAAAGGACCTTATGAATTCCTACAACAAGGAGCGTGAAATCAACAACTACCGTAATTCACTCCGATCTGAAAATGTCGAAAACATCAACCAGAAGCTCTATCCGTACGAAGAGGGTATCTATTATATGGACATCATCGGTGAAAGTGAAAAATTGGGTGACTATATCATCAATGTCATTGACGGCGTAAAAGCCCAATTCGAAAGTAAAGAAAAATAACAACATTCGCAGTTCTGCGATGAACCTTTATTTTTCCATATTTGTTGAATAAAAAAACAAAAATCGCTCAAACACTATGAAAGAACTGAAAGGAACAAAAACAGAAGCCAACCTTATGACGGCTTATGCTGGCGAATCTCAAGCAACAAACAAGTACACTTACTATGCTTCAAAAGCAAAGAAGGACGGATATGTGCAGATTGCCAAAATTTTTGAAGAAACAGCCGGAAACGAACGCGAACACGCAAAAATCTGGTTCAAGCTGCTTCATGGCGGTGCAGTACCCGACACTATGACCAACCTTGCTGACGCTGCTGCCGGCGAAAACTACGAATGGACTGACATGTATGCCACATTCGCAAAAGAAGCTCGCGAAGAAGGCTTCGACCACATCGCGGAACTCTTCGAAGGCGTTGCTGCTATCGAAAAGGAACACGAAGAACGCTACCGCAAACTGTTGAAGAACATCAACGACAAGGTGGTATTCTCACGCGACGGCGACTGCATCTGGCATTGCCTCAACTGTGGCCACATCCACATCGGCAAAGACGCCCCGCAAGTATGTCCGGTTTGCGCTCACCCGCAGGCTTACTTCCAGCTCCAAGCTACTAACTATTAATTCGAAAACATTATCAACAATAGAAAGGGACCAGCGCAGGTCCCTTTTCTTTTTCCGTATCCATTAATTGAGGTTAGGGGCGGCGTACGGCTTGTCTGTAAACCGTAACCCATAAAATAAGAGAGGCTATGCCGTTTCATTATGGCATAACCTCTCTTTCTAATTATGACTAAATTTTCAGAATTACTTCTTGCCGAGGCGGCTTTCTACCTCCTCCTTGCTGATTTGCTTCGTGCAGAAGAACCAGTCATAGCAGTGGAGTCCGCTTTCTACGCCTTCCATTCTGTCCTTTGCCACACCGCAAGAACCTGCCGGCGGAACAATCACTTCGTCTCCCGGACGCCAGTCGGCAGGAAGCGCTACGCCAAAGTTGTCGTTAGTCTGCAAGCCGATAAGCACACGCTTGATTTCGTCGAAGTTGCGGCCAAGTGAAAGAGGGTAGTACATGATAGTACGAATCTTGTCCTGAGGGTCGATGAAGAACACGGCACGAACGGCTGATGTGTTGCTTTCGCCCGGCTGAATCATACCGTAGAGGTTGGCAACTTCCATCGTGATGTCGACAACGAGCGGGAACTTGATTTCAACGTTCTTCCAGCCTTTCCAGTCAATTTTTTCCTTGATGGTGCGAAGCCATGCAATGTGGCTGTGAAGACCGTCAACCGACAGACCTACGAGCTGGCAGTTCAACGCTTCGAACTCTTCTGCCATTTTTCCGAAAGTCATGAACTCGGACGTACATACAGGAGTGAAGTCGGCCGGGTGGCTGAAGAGGATTTTCCACTTGCCTTTATAATCAGACGGGAAATTGATCGGACCTTGAGTCGTTACAGCTTGAAACTCCGGTGCAGCATCACCGATACGCGGCATTGAATAAACTTTAGTAGCTTCCATTATTTATCGTTTTTATTTGTTATTATTTTTGTTTTCTGATGCAAATATAGAGGGCGTTTTTATATTAATCAAACAGATATTTTCTATATTTGTATCGACAAAATCAATAATATTATGAAAATCTCCGTTCTCATCGACAATTCAGCCAGTCAGGACCATCCTGAACTGGAGGCCGAGCATGGCCTGTCTTTTTTCATCGAGCAGGGAAACACACGGATTTTATGCGATATGGGAGTAAGTTCTGCCTTCTCCGACAATGCGGAGAAAATGGGCATTGACCTGCAATCAGCCGATTGGGCGTTCGTATCCCACGGACACCGCGACCACAGCGGCGGACTGGAAACGTATCTCCGGTCGTGTAGGGGTGAGGTATGGCTGTCGCGCCATGTGTTCGGACACCGGTTCTACTCGCTGCGCCATACCGACAAAAGGGAAATCAGCACAGCTCCGCAGCTTGAAAAGGAATTCAGCAGCCGCTTCCGCTATCTCGACGGCAGCCAATACATCTGCGAAGGCATTGCCGCCGTTCAGACCACAGCCCATCCTTATGCACAGCCTTACGGTAACCGATTTCTGACAGCAACAGAAAACAACAGGGAAACGGCCGATTGTTTCAACCACGAATACGCCCTCTGTTTTCTGTCGGACGACGGCCTGACAATCGTTTCCTCCTGTTCCCACCACGGAGCGATGAACATCATCGAAGCCTGCCGCCGTTTCACGGGAATCGAAAAAGTGAAAGCCTTTGTCGGCGGACTGCATTTCGTAGACAGCGATGAAACGGAACAGGAAGTGCAGCAATTTCTCCACGACAAGCAGCAAGCGGCACCCGAAACCATATTCTATACCGGCCACTGCACAAGCGACAAGGCAAAACGCCTGCTCGCACAATGCCCTGAAATCCTTTTTTTCCACACGGGCACTATTATTAACCTGTAAAACAGAACGAACAATGACACTGCAACAACTGGAATATATCGTGGCTGTCGACAAATACCGCCATTTCGTACGCGCAGCAGAAGCCTGCGGAGTGACACAAAGCACACTGAGTTCAATGATTCAGAAACTGGAAACGGAACTCGACACCCAGATTTTCGACCGCAACAGCCACCCTGTCCGCCCGACAGCACAGGGAGAAAACATTATCCGCCAGGCGCAGGTAGTGCTTTTCAACGCGGCACAGATGAAGGAAATGGTGCTGACCGAACGCCAACAGGAAACAGGAGAACTGCACCTCGGCGTAATTCCGACCATTGCACCCTATATCATTCCCAAACTTATCAAGCACATCCACAGCCACCACAAGCAGGTGCGGCTGCGCCTGCTGGAAGCACGCACTTCCGTGCTGACCGAAAAACTCGAACGTGCGGAAATCGACATTGCACTGCTTGCAACGCCGCTCGAAAATCCGAATTTGCTGGAAATTCCTCTCTATTATGAAAAGTTTAAGGCCTATATTTCCCCGGATGAGCCGTTATTCGCCAAACAGGAAATCGACGGAGCGGAAATGCCGGGCGAGCGTCTGTGGATTCTTGCCGAAGGCCATTGCCTGCGCAACCAGGTGCTCAATTTCTGCCACCGCAAGTCGCGCTACTCAAGCATCTACGAAGCCGGAAGCATCGACACACTGGTAAAGATTGTTGACGAAAACGGAGGCTATACCATCATTCCCGAACTCCACACGTCACTGCTCACCGACGAGCAAAAGGAGCGCGTGCGCAACTTCCGCCAGCCGGAGCCTGTACGTGAAGTGTCGCTCGTGGTGCGAAACGACTATATCCGTGAACGCATGCTCAACCTGCTTGCCGACAGTATCCGCACCATCGTACCCGACAGCCTTGTAGACCCGCGGCTCAAAAAGTTTGCCATCAAATTATAGCGTAGCGGTCTCTTCGGCATAAATCCGGTCGAACACCTTCTGCAAAGCCGTCTTGTCGGCAATGATTTTCCGCAGTTCAGCAAGACGGCTGGCATTTTCCGACTCGGGTATCCAAAGTTTCAGATATCCGCCTTCGGCATATTTTTCCTGCAAATGACCGACAAAGCGGGCATACTGCTCGTCCTTGTTCATTTCCGGGTAATGCGACAGTCCGTATTGCACCGTACGGCGCAGTGTCACGTCGGCATCAATCACACGGTCGGCTTCAGCCACAATTCTGCCATAAATGCTTCGAGGAGCATGGTCGCTGGAAGCACGATGGTCCTCAACCGCCTCTGCCATCACCGCCAACTGTTCTTCCGAGAACCACTGCCGGAGTTTTGCATCGGCAAGAAGGATTCTGCCGGAAACCACATGATGCAGTTCCCGCCCTTCACAGAGTCCTAAATCGTGGTAAGCCGCCACAGTGTAGACCATCGACTCGTCAACATCATAATGACGTGCCAAAGCCAGACTTTCGCTTATCACCTTTTCCACATGGTCACGCCTGTGTGCCTTGTCGAAACCATCGTAATGCGGTATGATTTCCGCTTCAATATATTGTTGTAATTCCGCTTCCATAAAAAGATTCTTGTTACATGCAAAAGTAGCAAACACACGCCGAAAAATCAACCCCACCAACCAAAACAGCCAACCCGATAATCCTCCCTTTTTGCATCAAAAATCCGGATTTTGTGAAAAAACACCCCCAAAACACTGCCGATTCTGTGAAAAAGTCTCTTTAAACGGCTATAAAACAACCCGATAGCTATTCAAATCATTTATCATCTTCCTATTGAAACGTTTTCTAAGGGAACGGAACAAATAAAAATCCGCCCGGAGACGGTGATTTTCACTGTGCTCCGGGCGGATTGTCTGTATCCATTTTCCGACGGCTATTCAATAGCGATGCTGCCGGAAAGCGGTGTCATCATAAAGCTGAATTCATAATTTCCATAAGGCACCATGTACTCTCTTTCGGGAACAGCACCCCAACTGTTTACACAGCCCAGCCCCTGTTGCACCTTGTCAATCAGCACATTCGTCAAATCGGCCTTTTCTACTTCCGGTGAGTGGCGCTGACATTTTTCCAAACCTTCGTCGAGCGACTCAATGGTATAATGGAGTGCCGATGCCGAGAACGGAGCTTCTGCCACAAATTCCAGTCCACATCCGGCGGCATTAAGCATACGCCACCAACGGATATCGGTCTTCGTGCCGTTTTCCTGCGGGCGGATATACGGATAGAACTGTTCGTCTACCGTCTGGTTGTAGATTCCGAGGTCGGTGCTGTGGTTGCGGTCGCTGTAGTTCTCAATCGGTCCGCGGCCATAATAGGAAACGCGGTCAAACGATTTCGGCATCACGAGCTGCATACCGAAGCGGAACATGTTCGGCACTTTGACATCCTGTGCCGCTGCCATCCGCTGCGTTACTTTTACCGCACCCCGATTATTGACCGTATAAGTGATATAGAGTTTGGCCTTCACTGCCTTCATTTCGTATTCTGCGCTGACAACAGCCATGCCGTCCTCCATTTTGCTGTCAAGGCCCAACAACGTGATTTCCGGATTCTTCCATACGGCAAATTTTTTCTGCAAGTTAGCACCGAAGTCATTGTCGGTCGGAGCACGCCAGAAGTTGGGAGTCAACGCACTACCGTCCTTAATCATGTCCACACCGCCAACTGTATAACGGTCCATATAGCCGGTTTTCTTGTTGAATTCCAGACTGAAGTTGTCGCCGTCCACCACGATGCAGTTCACATTCGCCGTATCAATTACCGCCGTTGTCGTTTCCACGTTCTTGTCAGCTACGTTTTCTATTGCCAATTCCGGCGCTTTATAGGCCGTCAGCGGCAACTGCATCTTGGCTACGGCATATCCTGCAGGTACAAGGTTTTCGCGCTCCTTCTGCGCATAACGCACATTAAGCAGCCATTCGCCTTCACCGTCGGTCTTTCCCCAGTTCAATGCCACAGTTGCAACAGCCTGCGGAGCCACATCAAGACGGTCTACACGTCCGCTACGCATCGTTTTTCCGTCCTTCAACAACGTCCATTCCAACGCATAGGCAGAAAGGTCGCGGAAGAAATTTTCGTTACGCACTTTCACTTCACCCTTGCTCAAATCGCCGGCTTCGGTCCAGATATTCTGATAGTAGAATTTCACCTCGTCGGTATGCGGGTTCGGCTTACGGTCGGGGCTGATAAGACCATTGTCGCAGAAATTATAGTCACTGGCATCAAAACGGTTGAAGTCGCCGCCATAGGCATAAATCATCTCACCGTTCTTGCCGGTCCAACGGCACGACTGGTCCACAAAGTCCCAGATAAATCCGCCCTGATATTTCGGATACTTGCGCACTAGGTCCCAATATTCCTTGAAACCGCCTTGCGAATTACCCATTGCGTGAGCATATTCACATTGAATCAACGGTTTGGTGCTTGCCTCGTTTTTCGCATAGGCTTCGCATCCCTTATAACCCAGATACATCGGGCAATAAATATCAGTCAAGCCGTGCTTTTCGGCACGCTCATACTGTACCGGACGGGTAGCATCGGCTGCTTTCACCCACTTGTAGGCAGCTTCGAAATTAGGTCCGTAGCCGCCCTCATTACCCAACGACCAGACAATGATGCTCGGATGGTTATAGCTGCGCTCCACGTTACGCCGGTTGCGTTCTATGTGGGCTTTCAGATACATTTCTTCCTTTGCCAGTGTCGTCTCACCGTAACCCATTCCGTGCGACTCGATATTGGCTTCCGCCACTACATAAATACCGTAGCGGTCGCACAGTTCGTACCAATAATTGTCGTCGGGATAGTGACAGGTTCTCACGGCATTGATATTGTTGAGCTTCATCAGCTGAATATCCTGAAGCATTCTTTCGCGCGACACCACATAACCGCCGTCAGGGTCTATTTCATGGCGGTTTGCGCCTTTAATCAGCACCGGCTGTCCGTTGACAAGCAGCTGTGCATTTTTGATTTCCACCTTACGGAAACCCACCTTCAATGGCACTACTTCCGTATTGCCGAGCGTAGCGCGCAACGTATAGAGGTAAGGCGTTTCTGCCGTCCATTTTTTCGGGTTCTCCACCTGCATCACAGCACTGGCCTTGCCCGAACCCTTTACCGTTGCTTCCTTCACCGTATTTCCATCAGCATCTAGCAGTTCCAACAGCACTTCGCCGCTGCCTTTCAAATCCATATCCACCGTCAGCGAACCGTTGCGGTAATTGGCATCCAAATCCGGCGTCACGCGAATATCCTCGATGCGCTTCTTGTTGCGTGCATACAGGTAGCAGTCGCGTGCCACACCGCTATAACGGAAAAAGTCCTGGTCTTCCAGATACGTTCCGTCGCACCAGCGGAACACCTGAAAAGCTATCAGGTTCTTCTGTCCCGGCTTCACATATCGAGTAATGTCGAACTCCGCTTCCAGTTTGCTGTCCTCGCTGTAGCCCACAAACTTTCCGTTCACCCAAAGATACATGTTGGAAGTGACGGAACCGAAATGCGCCACGATGTCCTTGCCGTTCCAGTCGGAAGGCACAACGATTTCACGCCTATATGAACCCACATGGTTGTTTTCTACCGGCACATAAGGCGGATTGCTCTTATACTGATTCCGCCAGGCATAGCCGATATTCACGTAGATAGGGTCGCCATACCCGTTCAACTCCCAAACGGCAGGCACCTGCATATAGTCCCATCCTCTGTCATTGTAACCGACTTTCCAGAAGTCAACAGGACGGGCATCGGCATCCTTCACCCAGAAAAATTTCCAGGTACCGTTAAGCGTCATGAAGTTGGACGATTTTTCTTTCACGGCAGCATCGGCCGCTTCCTTGTTTTCATAGGCAAAAAAGTTGGCATGCATCGGAGCACGGTTCACCGCATTTATCTCCGGGTCCTGCCATTCCTTGAACGACTGTGCGTTGCCGGCAACTGCCGCCAAGCTTAACGCACCGATTAAGAGAATATTTTTCACGTGATACATGGAGGGTTCTCAAATTCACTGCCAAAGCCGAACCCGTTTACATTTGGCAGACATAAAACGTTTTGTAGGTTTGTCAATTTTCTCCGTAAAAATAGTGATTTATCATGAAATTACATATCTTCGCATACAAAAAAGCACAATGCAGGACAACGTTTTCCAACAGAAAGAAATAGAAATGACAGCCGACGGTTCGGCCACCATCTACCTTCCGCTGCTCGACGAACATTACCATTCCGTCAAAGGGGCATACACGGAATCGGTGCACATATTTCTGAACTGCGGACTGCTTCACTGCCAAAAGCCGTCGATACGCGTTCTGGAAGTGGGATTCGGCACCGGACTCAATTCGGTAGTCACGGCCTGCGGCTGCAGCGACAAACACGTCGACTATTTCACCCTCGAACGCTATCCGCTCAGTCCTGAAACCATCGAACAGACAGGCTACTACCGCACTTTGCCGGAAAACGAATCTTCCGTCCTGCGAAAAATCCATCATTGCCCCTGGGAACAGCTTACTCCCGTCACCGACCATTTCTCCATCGCCAAACTGGAATGCGACCTGACCTCACCGCTCACCCGTCTGCCGGACGACATCGACGTGGTCTATTTCGACGCGTTTGCACCTGAAAAGCAGCCGGAAATGTGGAGCGACGATGTGTTCCGCCGCATATTCGACACGATGACTCCCGGAGGCATACTCACCACCTACTGCGCCAAAGGCGAAATCCGCCGACGATTGCAAGCCACCGGTTTCACCGTAGAACGTCTCGCCGGTCCGCCCAACGGCAAGCGCGAAATTCTCCGCGCCACAAAGCCGCTGTAGCCCTTCCGTCCTTTCGCCAATATAGTGTTTTTAAACACACCCTTTTCTTTGGCAGTCATTGCAGGAAATCGTATATTTGGGGGTATTAAAATTCCCTTATGTAAATGAAGCATATTAAACTGCCGGACAGCCGTGAACGACGTTTGATTTTCTACCTCACCATGGAAGAATTTGTTGCACGCGAGCTGGACGAAGATGAAGCCTTTTTTATTTGGCAAGTTGCTCCTACTGTGATATTTGGCCGAAACCAACTCATGGAAGCGGAAGTCAACATGCCCTACTGCAAAGAACACGGTATACAGACCTACCGCCGCAAAAGCGGGGGAGGATGCGTGTATTCGGACAAAGGGAACCTGATGCTGTCCTACATCACGAAAGGCGACAGTGTCGGTTTTTATTTTGACCGCTATATCCGCCGTGTGGCCTTCATGCTTCAGAAAAAGGGGGTGAACGCGCAGGTGGCAGGGCGCAACGACATTCTGATTGACGGCAAAAAAGTGTCGGGCAACGCTTTTTATAAAATTCCCGGCAAATGCATTATCCACGGAACATTGCTTTTCGACACCGATTTCGACAGCCTGCAACAGGCCATAACGCCGTCGGACAACAAACTGAAAAGCAAAGGCGTGGCTTCCGTACGCCAACATGTCACCAACCTCAGCGAACATCTGGATATGGACATTGAGGACTTCAAAAAATATCTGATTGACGACATGTGCCGCGGCGAAGAACGGACCCTGACTGCCGAAGAGGTGGCACGCATCGAACAGATAGAACAGACCTATCTGGAAGAAAGTTTCCTACGGGGATGCAATCCGGCCTACACCGTCTGCAAGACTGACAAGATAGAGACCGTAGGCGAAGTGATGGCCAATCTGGAAGTGAGAAACGGCCGCATTCGCCGTCTGAGCCTTACCGGCGATTTTTTCCCGCTCTATGACACCGACGTGGAACTTAACCGCCGTCTTCACAACGTGACGCTCGAGCGCGAAGCGTTGCAGGCAGCTCTTCGGGATTTTAATCTCGAGAACTACATCATGAACTTCAAAACAAACAACTTTATAGAATTATTACTTAAATCTTAAAATATAGCATCAATGGAAAACTTGCTAAAAACCTGTCTCTACGACAAGCACGTCGGGCTCAACGCCAAAATGAGCCCATTCGGCGGATTTATGATGCCGATTGAATATGCTTCGATTATTGAGGAACACAATGCCGTGCGCCATGCCGCCGGTATGTTCGACGTTTCTCACATGGGCGAAATTTTCATTACCGGAAACGATGCCGAAAAATTCGTCAACCACATTTTCACCAACGATGTGAACGGCATCCCTGCCGGAAAAATCCTGTACGGAATGATGCTCTATCCGACGGGCGGCGTTGTCGATGACTTGCTCGTCTACAAGATGCACACCGAAAACACCTGGTTGCTCGTTGTCAATGCTTCGAACATTGCCAAGGACTATGAATGGATTTGCCAGCAGACGGAAGGCTTCGACGTGAAGGTGGAAAACGCTTCGAACGCATGGGGAGAAATCGCCCTGCAAGGACCGAAAGCGGAGCGCATCGCCATTGAAACGCTTGATATGGATGTTGCCGACCTGGCTTTCTACACCTTTGTGGAAACCACATGGTATGGCGCGCCGGTCATCATCAGCCGTACCGGATATACAGGTGAGGATGGTTTCGAATTCTATGCCGCACCGGAAGTGATTGTCCGCATTTGGGATACGCTTATCGACGCACACGTACAGCCTTGCGGACTGGGCTGCCGCGACACGCTGCGCTTTGAAGTGGGCCTTCCTCTCTACGGACATGAACTGAGCGAGGAAATCACTCCTATTGAAGCCGGACTGGGCATGTTTGTAAAAGTCGACAAGGCTGAATTCATCGGCAAGGAAGCCATTGTGAAGCAAAAGACGGAAGGCGTAGCACGCAAGGTAGTGGGTATCGAGCTGGCCGACAAGGCCATTCCGCGTGCCGGATATGAAATCGTGGCCGACGACCGCACCATCGGCGTTGTCACAACCGGCTATCACTCCATTTCTACCGACAAGAGCGTATGTATGGCTCTGATTGAAAAACAGTATGCCACTGTCGGTACGGAAGTAAGCGTACGCATCCGCAAAAAACTGTTTGCCGGAACAGTATGCAAAAAACGTTTCTACGAAAAAAACTATAAAAAATAATATTTACACAAATCTATCTAAAACTCAACAACTATGGCTAAGACAATTGAAGGACTATACTACAGCGAATCTCACGAATGGATTAAAGTAGACGGTGAATACGGTTTCATCGGTATCACAGACCACGCACAACAGGCAATGGGCAGCATCGTTTATGTTGACATGCCGGAAGTGGACGACGAAGTAGAAAAGGACGAAGAGTTCGGAGCAGTGGAAAGCGTTAAGGCTGCCAGCGAACTTATTTCTCCGGTTTCAGGCGAAGTAGTGGAAGTGAACGAAGATTTGGGCGACGCTCCTGAACTTATCAACAAGGACGCCTATGAAAACTGGATTATCAAGGTGAAACTTTCCGACCCTTCAGAACTGGAATCACTGATGAATGCGGAACAATATGCCGCTTACTGCGAAGAAAACCAATAATCCAACGGTTATGAGCTTTGCATATTTTCCACATACCGACAGCGACATTCAGGAAATGCTCCAGCGCATCGGTGTCAACTCGCTTGACGACCTCTATGCCGACGTTCCTGAAAATGTTGTCTACAAAGATGAATATGACCTTCCCGACGCCATGTCGGAACAGGAAATCCGCCGGCTGTTCGGCGAACTCGACCGCAAGAACCGCCAGCTGACAGTGTTCTGCGGCGCGGGTGCATACGACCATTATGCTCCGGCAGTTATCCCTGCCGTATTGAGCCGTGCGGAATATCTGACAGCCTATACGCCCTATCAGGCAGAAATCTCACAAGGTACACTCCGCTATATCTTTGAGTTCCAAAGCATGATAACGGAACTTACGGGCATGGACTGCGCCAACGCTTCCATGTATGACGGTGCTACCGCCGCAGCCGAAGCCATGATGATGGCGATGGCAGCTACGAAAAAGAAGACACGCTTCCTTGTTTCGGAAACGCTGCTGCCACAGGTGCTGAACGTGGTAAGAACTTACGCCAAATTCAACAATATCGCCCTCGGAACCGTGAAGCAGAACGACGGCAACACGGATTTGGAAAGCCTCAAGGCTGAACTTGCTGCCGGCGACGTGGCAGGTGTACTGGTACCGAGCATCAACCGCTACGGTATCATCGAGGACCTTTCCGGAATGGCCGATGCCGTTCACGAACAGAAAGGTCTGCTGGTCGTTTATGCCGACCCGTCGGCTCTCGCCGTTGTCAAGACTCCGGGAGAGTGGGGCGCAGACATTGCATGCGGCGATGGACAGCCGTTGGGAATTCCTGTCAGCTACGGAGGTCCGTATGTAGGCTTCCTTGCCAGCCGTAAGGAACTCGTGCGCAAGTTGCCGGGACGTATCGTTGGCGCAACTACCGACGTTGACGGCAAACGTGCGTTCGTGCTGACACTTCAGGCACGCGAACAGCATATCCGCCGCCAGAAGGCAAACAGCAACATCTGTTCGAACCAGTCGCTGATGGCGCTCTACGTTACAGTCTATCTGTCGCTGATGGGCAAAGGAGGCTTGAAGAAAGTAAACGAAATGTCGTACGGCGGCGCACACTACCTCTACGACCGCCTGGTGGAAACAGGACTGTTCACTCCGGTGTTCAACCGTCCGTTCCTGAAGGAATTTGTAATGAGCACCTCACTGCCGGCCGAACGCCTGCAACAGGCACTGCTCGACAACGGATTCCTTGCCGCTATCCAAACGGAAGAAGGCTATGTGAGCTTCTGCGTGACCGAACAGCGCACACGCGAAGAAATTGACCGTATGATTGATGTGATTAAAAGCGTATAGAGCCATGAAATATTACGATAAACTGATTTTCGAACTTTCGAAACCGGGCAGATGCGGCTATTCGCTGCCTGCCAATCCGTGGGAAAAAGGCACGGAAGAAATACCGGCGGCTCTACGACGCTCGGAAGAGGCCAACTTGCCGGAAGTGAGCGAACTCGACGTAGTGCGCCACTACACGAACCTTTCCAACATGAATTTCGGTGTCGACACGGGATTCTATCCGCTCGGCAGCTGTACGATGAAATACAACCCGAAAATCAACGAGGAAATGGCGGCAATGCCGGGATTCAAGACGCTTCACCCGTTGCAGCCCGACTGCACCGTGCAAGGCGCGCTTGAACTCTACTACAACCTCAACCGCTCGCTGTCGGCCATCACGGGCATGGCGGAATTTACGCTCAATCCGTTTGCCGGCGCACAAGGCGAATTGACAGGTCTGATGGTGATACGCCAGTACCACATGCAGCGCGGCGACCTGAAGCGCACGAAAATCATCGTGCCTGACAGCGCACACGGAACAAACCCGGCAAGTGCGGCAGTCTGCGGACTGGAAGTGGTGGAAGTGAAGTCGACTCCGCAAGGAACCATCGACATCGAATCGCTCCGCCCGTTGCTCGACGACACCATTGCGGGCATCATGATGACCAACCCGAACACTCTCGGACTTTTTGAAACGGAAATTCTCGAAATAGCGAAACTCGTGCACGAATGCGGCGGTCTGCTCTACTACGACGGAGCCAACTTCAACCCGCTGCTGGGCAAAGTGCGCCCGGGCGACATGGGCTTCGACGTTCTCCACCTGAACCTGCACAAAACGTTCTCAACGCCTCACGGCGGTGGCGGACCGGGTTCCGGACCGGTAGGCGTGGCTACTCATTTGGCTGAATATCTGCCGAATCCACGTGTGACACGTTCGGAAGACGGAATGTTCCACGTGACACGAAACGATGTGGCTTGCGGTCAGGTTTCAGGATTTATGGGCAATTTCGGCGTACTAATCCGCGCCTATACCTATATCCTAAGCCTCGGCAAACAGCATATCCGTCTCGCTGGACCGCTGGCAACGCTCAACGCCAACTACATCAAGGAATCGTTGAAGGACTGCTACAAACTGCCTATCGACACGCTGTGCAAGCACGAATTCGTGTTCGACGGACTGCTTGACAAGTCAACGGGCATCACCACGCTCGACGTGGCAAAACGCCTGCTCGACTACGGTTTCCACGCACCGACTATCTATTTCCCGTTGCTCTTCCATCAGGCAATCATGATTGAGCCGACGGAAACGGAATCGAAGGAAACCCTCGACGGATTCATTGAAATCATGCGTACCATCGCAAAAGAAGCTATCGAAGACCCTGAATCGCTGCACACGGCTCCGCACACTACGCCGGTAAGACGACTCGACGAAACGACAGCAGCCAAGAATCCGATTCTGAACTACAAGGAGTTGCTACAGAACTAACGGCTCTCACGTATGGACTACAAACTGATTATCATAGGGGCAGGACCGGGCGGCTACGAAACCGCCCTCCTCGCTGCCCGTCGCGGCATCGAAACCGTGCTGATTGAAGCCGGCGAAGTAGGGGGAACGTGCCTCAACGAAGGCTGTATCCCAACAAAGGCTTTTTGCCGCAACGCACAACTGATGGAAGATTTGGCGAAATCGGAAGTCTTCGGAGTGGACGACTTGGTCTATTCATTTGACTTTTCAGTAGCAGCTCAGCGGAAAAACGCCATTGTCGAACAACTGAAAGGCGGCGTGGAGTCGCTGCTCGCCAATCCACGCATCCGACTGGTACGCGGCACGGCACGCTTCGTAGACACGCATACGGTGGCCGTAGGCGAAGAAACTTTCACGGCTGAAAACATTATCATTGCCACGGGTTCGACAGCGGCTACGCTCCCCATTCCGGGCAACGACCTGCCGGGCGTGATAACTTCACGCGAACTGCTGAACATCGACCATGTTCCGCCACGTCTCTGCATCATCGGAGCGGGCGTTATCGGCCTTGAGTTTGCTTCGATATTCACCAGCTTCGGCAGCGAAGTGACCGTGGTGGAATATGCCAAGGAAATCCTTCCGCGCTTCGACAGCGACATGGCAAAACGCCTGCGCCAGTCGTTGGGCAAACGGGGTATCACGATAACCACTCAGGCAGCCGTGAGCGCCATTGCGCAAAACGGCGACGAACTGACGGTGACCTACACCCGCAAGGGCAAGGAAGAAACCGTAGTGGCCGACAAGGTGCTGATGGCCGTAGGACGACGTCCGAACCTGGCATCGCTGAACTTGGAGGAAGTAGGTATTGAGGCTACGCCGCGCGGCGTTGTTGTGAACGAAAACATGCAGACCAACGTACCGCATATCTACGCCATCGGCGACATCATCGGCGGCTATATGCTGGCTCATGCGGCTACGTTCCAGGGCATTCGTGCGTTGAACCACATCATGGGAACTCCCGACAAACTGAATCTCAACGTGATGCCGGCGGCTGTATTCACCATGCCGGAAGCGGCTACCGTGGGGCTGACCGAAGACGAATGCAAGGAAAAAGGCATAGCCTGCACCTGCAAGAAATCGTTCTTCCGTGCCAACGGAAAGGCGGTATGTCTCGACGAAACCGACGGCTTCTGCAAGCTCGTTGTTGGTGACGACGGCAAACTGTTGGGCTGCCATCTGTTCGGTCCGCATGCGGCCGACCTCGTGCAGGAAGTGTGTGCGCTTATCAGCGTAGGCGCAACGCTCGACGATTTGCAAAATATCATCCACACGCACCCGACCCTCGGCGAAGTCATCCAAACCGCCGCACATAGTTGAATTTGAAACACAATTCCCAATACAAACTCCGGCCGTCAGAACTAAAATTCTAACGGCCGGAATTATATAAATAAGCCGCAAAATTTGCGGCTTATTGTCCGCATGGGAGTATTATTGACTCATTAATAATATTTTAGCGGGTAAATTTCTTGCCGCAGTCGGCACAGCGATAATTGTAGGTTTTAATCGTAAATGCCAGCACGATGCCCACGATTGCCATAAATAAGGCTATATAATCAGCCACGCCCGAACGCAAGCCCAACTCCTTCGGCAAACCTATATACACAGCCGGAACAACTACTAAAAGCACGGAAAGCACAATCAACCCCGCCACAGAACGACGGACAACCGGAACAGTGTTTTCACTACCACATTTCGGACAGAACGGGCGCACGGCATTTTTCTCCTTCCATACGGACGCAACAAGCGTTTTAGCCTGCTCGTAATCCCGTTCGAACACAAAGATGGAAATACCCGTCAGCGGGCCATAAGCACCGATGCGCGGATCCTGGCTTTCATCGTGCTGCCGCGACACGATACCATGAGCGTGAAGCAATTCTACCACCTCATCGGCCACTATCGTATTCTCACACTTTATCAACAACCGTTCGTCCATACGCTTTATTAATTTGGTTTTATGCCTCCAAGTTAATCATTTCAACGCATAAATCAAATAGTTACAGCGTTTTTATTTCCCAAAACCGACATCCCGCACAAGGCACTTTTTAGGGTTATAAGCATAAAAAGCACATCAAACGAGAAAGTTTTTAGGGTTATACCCATAAAAACTTTCCAAAGAATCTATATCCAACTTTCCTCTAACAAAAAGTCAGCGATATGCTTATGCCGAACACCTTCGATATTATCTTCCCACATATCATCCATACTGACTACATATTTGGGGAAATGGTCATTAATGGCAAGCAGGGGAGCAAACTCACGGTCGACAGTTGTCTGCGAACCCATTTGATACGTTACCTGAACATATATTTTTTCTTCTTTACGAATAGCAACAAAGTCCACCTCCTTGTCATCTTGTTTGCCAATATAAACATCGTATCCTCGGGTCCTCATTTCCCAATATACAATGTTTTCCAAGATACCGGAAATCATCCTGTCCTTGTAACCCATAACGGCATAGACCAACGACAAATCGCTTACAAAATATTTCTCGTTTGTCTGTAAAATCTCTTTCCCCTTAATGTCGTAACGCGGCACACGCTGAACAATAAACGCTCCTTGCAAAGCATTCAGATAGTTGTAAATCGTATTTGTATCCACTTTTCTGTGCTGACTTTTGAAATAGTCAGCTATATTCTTGGCATTCAGTCTGTTTCCAATATTATCGAATACAAACCGAACTACCCGTTCCAACAATTCCACATTCCGAATACCATGACGTTGCACAGTGTCACGCAAAATTACGGAAGAATAAATATCATAGACAAGCTTATAAGCCTCTTCCTGAGTGTAGTCAGCCGTATGAATGGCAGGAAAACCCCCCATTCTCAAGAAATTGACAAATTCAGCATGCAAACTCTTTCTGTCCAACGACTGTCGTCCATGAAAATCCAAATATTCCGAGAAAGTAAGCGTATGGATTTGAAAACTTACATACCTACCAGTGAGATATGTTGACAATTCCGAAGAAAGCATCTTTGAATTTGAACCGGTGACATATATATCCACATCCCAATCCACAAGAAAAGAATTGACAGCCTTTTCCCAATCTTTCACCTCCTGCACCTCGTCCAACAAGATATACACTTTCCCTTGAATTGAACCTACTTTTTCACGGATATGCGCATACAGCGACTTGGCATCAGCAATGTCCTGCCATTCGAAACTCTCAAAATTCATATAGAGAATCCGGTCCGTTGAGATTCCTCTTTTTTGCAACTCCTTCCGAATCAACTGCAACACAACCGACTTGCCGGAACGACGAATTCCGGCGATAACCTTTACGAACGGACGATCGATAAAAGGTATGATTTGGCGTAAATATAAATCCCGTTCTACCATATCCAGAAAAGTTTTTAGGGTTACAACCACAAAGATAACATCTTTTCCGATAGTTTTTAGGGTCATACCCATAAAAACTTTTCAAAACCACAGACTTTTTCTGGGTATAGGCATAAAAAAAGCCCTTGTTTCCTCCGAAACAAGGGCGGGAATATATCTCAATTAAGATTGCTCTACTTAATTACGCGGTTTTTGCGCACTTCTTCCACATCGCGCCAAATGAACAGCTTGTCGCTCGGGCGCACTTTTTCGTCAACACGGATAGAGAAACGCTCGCCACGCACAGTCTTTTCCACCGGCTTCAGGTCGACGCGGATTTCTTCCACCTTCATGATGATGGCTCCCGTTGTCGGTCCGGTGATGACAATTTCGTCGCCAACGTGAAGTTCGTCATTTTCCATCTGGAATTCAGCCACATGGATATTCGAGAAATAGCGGATGCCTTTGGCGGCGTAGATTTTCACACGTGTTGCCGACGAACCGTATTTCGATGTCCATTCACCCAATCGCTGGCCGAGATAATAGCCGTTCCAGAATCCGCGGTTGAACACTTTCGACAGGCGTTCGTCCCATTGCGCCACCTTTTCTTCGGAATAAGTTCCGTCGATGCAGGCATTGATAGCCTCGTTGTAGCAAGAAACCACGGTACGAACATATTCGGCACCGCGGGCACGGCCTTCGATTTTGAACACGCGCACACCGGCATCAATCATCTTGTTCATGAAATGGATGGTCTTCAAATCCTTCGGCGACATGATATATTTGTTTTCAATCGCCAACTGGTCGCCCGTGTCAAGGTCGGTCACTTCGTAACCGCGACGGCAAATCTGTGTGCAGGCACCGCGGTTGGCCGACGAATTCATTTCGTGAAGGCTCAAATAGCATTTGCCGGAAACGGCCATACACAAAGCTCCGTGACAGAACATCTCGATACGCACCTTTTCGCCGTGAGGTCCCGTAATGTTTTCGCGCTGAATAGCGTCGTAGATACCAGCCACCTGCGTAAGATTCAGTTCGCGTGCAAGCACCATCACATCGGCAAACTGGGAATAGAAACGTACGGCCTCCGTGTTCGACACATTGACCTGTGTGGAAATATGTACCTCAACTCCAATCTGGCGTGCATAAAGAATGGCCGCCATATCCGAAGCGATAATAGCTGAAATTTCAGCTTCCTTAGCCGCATCAATGATGCTGTGCAGCAGTTCGATATCTTCATCATAAACTACTGTATTGACCGTAAGATAGCTTTTCAAACCATTTTCACTACAAGTTCGGGCAATGTTGCGAAGGTCATCAATCGTAAAGTTGTTCGACGATTTAGCCCTCATGTTCAAGCCTTCAATGCCGAAATACACGGCATCGGCACCGCCTTGTATAGCTGCATACAGCGATTCATAGGAGCCGACAGGCGCCATTATTTCAAATTCTTTTCTTTCCATACGATAATTGTTCTTCGGACAGGACGCATCGCCAATCCATTTCCGTTTGCAAAGATAGTGAAAGGTGAGGGCAGAGACAAACGAAAACAAAGTTTTCAAGTTTGGCTATGCCGAACCGCATCTATCTTATCTAAAGATAGTGAAAGGTGAGCGGAGAATAAAATAATGAAACTTGTTTCAATTATTTTTTATCCCGAGCCGCATCCTATCTTATCCAAAGATGGGAAAAGGTGAGGGCAGAGGCAAATGAAAATGGAGTTTTCAAGTTTGACTATGCCGAACCGCATCTATCTTATTTAAATATTAATATTAGACAGAACAAACATAAAAACAAATTTTTCATACTTGTCAATTTCAATATGTTCTTTTGTTCTTCTGTCAAAAAAGAAAAGAGGAGTGATATTCTCAATTACCGGATTATTGATGCACTTCCAATCGTTTAGTCACAGGCGAACCGATACGCACATTGCCTGCCGCCCATTGTCCCGACCAAGGCGATTCGAAAAACAGATGATAGCGGGCGCGCGACAGGCAATCCACCCGAAACTCCACATCGACCGTCGTACCGCTCACTTCGGTAATGGCCTTGTCGGCCCGTCGTTCGGTGATTTTCACGTCCTTGCCTATCACCAGAATGGCATAGTTGAGTTCACAGTCAGGCGTGTCGAGATACACGCCACGGCGCACCACCGTCAGATGTCCCCGTTCGTCGACCGTCACCTCCACCACCGTTTCATCGGAACTGGAAGGCCGCATCTCGCCGCGCGAAAAATAGGTGCGTGCCTCGCCTTTTTCCGACGGCTTCATCAGCACACCCACAATGACCATCGCCACGACAAACGCCGCAATGAAAAACTCTACCGAATTTATGAACATCAATACCATTCTTTCTGTTTTTGAATTACAAATTTAATGAATGGCAAGCGGAAGGACAAACGAAACAAGAAAATACGGAATCCCATCCGTAAACCGTAAACTGTAATCAGTAAACCGTAAACCCAATATTATTCCTAACTTTGTAAAAAAGAATAACACGTGAATTTCAGCGACACTCTCATTAACTGGTACAACGAACACAGGCGCGACCTGCCGTGGCGTAACACACGCGACCCTTACCGTATTTGGATTTCGGAAATCATCCTGCAACAGACCCGTGTAGCCCAGGGCCTCGACTATTACCGGCGGTTCATCGAACGTTTTCCCGATGTGGTCGCGCTCGCCTGTGCGCCGGAAGACGAAGTGTTGCGATTATGGCAGGGATTGGGCTACTATTCACGCGCACGCAACCTTCATGCTGCCGCCAAAAGCATGAACGGCACATTTCCTGCCGAATATGCCGGCGTGAGGGCATTGAAAGGGGTAGGCGACTACACGGCTGCCGCAATCTGTTCGATTGCCTACGGAATGCCGTATGCCGTAGTCGACGGCAATGTCTACCGCGTGCTGTCGCGCTATTTTGGAATAGACACTCCCATTGACTCCACACAAGGAAAAAAAGAATTTGCCTCACTTGCCGACGAACTGCTCGACCACCGCCGTCCCGACCTTTACAATCAGGCCATCATGGACTTCGGAGCAGTGGTATGTACGCCCGCTTCGCCCGACTGCGCCGGCTGTCCGCTTGCCGACAGTTGCGCAGCACTCGCTTCCAATACTGTAGCCGAACTCCCCGTAAAGACGAAGAAGACAAAAACCACCGACCGCTATCTGACTTATCTGAAAATCGTAGCCGACGGCTATACATTTATCCGCAAACGCGACGACAATGACATTTGGAAAGGTCTCTACGAATATCCGCTGATTGAAACCGCACAACCGATTGCCGACATCGGCGAACTGACCGCACACCCCGCTTTCGCCACACTCACTGCCGGAAAGGAAGCCACGGTGCGTCAACTGTGCAAAAACGTGAAGCACGTGCTTTCCCACCGCATCCTCTACGCCAGCCTCTACGAAGTCGCCCTCAATGCCGACCATATAGAAGGCTACATGCGTATTCCCCTCAACGACCTCGACAACTACGCCTTCCCCACGCTCCACCACAAGCTGGAATCCGCCTGCCAGAAACGAAAGGAGTGACAAACTTCTACAAAAAGACACCAAAACAAAGCACACAAACAACTTTTCCAATCAGAAAACTTATAAATTATTTGATTTTTTGCCATTTTTTCTTCAAATTTGTAGAAACCAGTTCAACATTATGAAAAAAATTTTTACTCTTTCAGTTTTAGCTTCATTGGCATTTTCCAGCTATGCAGGTGAAGTAGTCTATCAGTCCGCATTGGATACCAGTGAAGAATTTGCCAAGTGGACAGTAATTGATGCAAACTCCGACACAAAAACATGGGGATTTGACGAATCAACAAGTGCAGCCAAATACGGTTACGGCACGGTAGTGGCTGACGACTGGCTCATTTCTCCGGCTGTAAATGTCAAAGCAGGAGCCTATATGCTCACCTTTGACTACCAAGGCAGCAGCTATGGAGAAAAAATGGATGTATTCTATGGAAACTCACCGGAAGCGGCTTCTATGACCGAATCCATCATTGATTTGGGCACATTCGACATTAACGGTGAATTTGCACAGGCAAAACAGATAGTAAAAGTAGACAACGACGGCACTATCCATATCGGATTCCACGCAAAAAGCGACCCTGACAAGTTCCGCATTTTCGTGAAAAACGTATCATTGGCAACAGCCAACGGTCTGGATGCAGCCGTTCTTTCAGTGAAGACCAGCGAATCGGCCGACAATCTGTCGAACGAACCGGTCACCATCACTGTACGGAACAACAGTATCAGCGACATTTCCAACCTTCCTGTCTATTTTCAGGCAAACAACCAGCCGGCTGTAAGCGAAACCATCGAACAGGTAATCAAGCCGGGTGAAACTGTTGAATATACGTTCAAAACTCTTGCCGACCTTAACGAAACCGGCTCATACACCATCACCGCCTGGGCAGCACTCGAAAACGACGAAATTCCTGAAAACGACCGCTGCTCGACCAGCACACGCCATTTCGGACCGGCAAGCGTGCCTTATGTTAACGGATTCGAAGACGAGTACAGCCGCAGTGCCATCAAATACTTTGACTTGAACGAGGACCCGGAAGACGAAGAAAACGGTAGCTGGAGTGCCTTCAAAAACGAAGGTTGGTTCGGCTCTTATTCCCGCAACGGTGATTACTCGATGATATACTGGTATAGCAAGAATCACCCGGGCGACGACTGGTTCATTCTCGAACCGATACGTCTGAAAGCCGGATACTACAGCCTGAAGTTCTGGTATGCTTCCATGGGTGACCACAACGAACGTTTTGCCGTTTACTACGGAACAGAATCTACTCCGGAAGGCATGAAAAACCAGATTGTAAGCTACGACCCATTCCAGTCAGACAGCTATATTGAATCGGCAAGCGTGTTCCATATCGAACAGGACGGCATCTACTATATCGGTTTCCATTCGTTCAGCGACCCGGATGAAAACATCATCTGCATCGACGACCTGTCAATTGAAGAAATACCCAGCACATTGACCGACCTGACAGTCGGCAACGTACTTTCACCGGCAAACGGCTATGTACGTCCGCTCCAGACACAGGATGTTATCTTCACCGTTGTCAACAACTCGATTGTCGACGTTGAAAACACTTCCGTTGAAATAGCTATCGACGGCACAACTGTCAACCAATTCACCATCGACAAGATGCTGGCACAGGAAACAAAGACATTCGACTATAACAGCGGCCTTGCCGATCTTGCAGAAGGTGACCATAAAATCACCATTACCGTGAAGAACGACAACGACCAGGTAGCTGAAAACAATGTCTACGAAGCCGACTTCAAGGTTTTGAAGGAAGCATCTGTCATGTACGACTTTGAAAATGGCGGAAAACTTCCCGAAGACTTGATAGTGAAGGCTGAAGACGGGGCAACGGTACATGAGGGCATTGCCGACATCTTCCCGAACAACGAAGCATGGGCACCGGTTGAAATCTACGAATCGGAAACTTACGGTTCTTGGCTGTTGGGAGCCGGTTCATGGTTTACCGACGACACACAGGCCGACCGCTGGTGCATCTTCCCGAAAATGAAAGTGAATTCCGAAAATGCCGATATGGTATGGACGGCAAATTCAGGAGATATGGGCAAGAAATATCCGGAAACTTACGAAATCAGAGTGTCGACAACAGACACGGAAACCGGCAGCTTCTCGGAAATAGCAACCATCACAAATGAGAATTATGCCGATATGCCAAGCACACGCGGTGTTGACCTCGGAGCATACAACGGACAGGAAATCTACGTTGCATTCCGCCTCATCACACGCGACGGCTACATGCTGACAATCGACAACGTGGGCTTCTACGGCGACATTGAAAAGGCCGGACAGTCAGGCGTAGAAAACATATCCGACAACGCGGCTATTACTGTCGACAACAACTGGGTACGCTGCACCGCAGAAAAAGTGGAAAGCATCAGCGTATATGATGCCAGCGGACGTATCGTTGCACAGAACAGCAACAGCAGCAGCCTGTCAATCAACAACCTTTCGAACGGTGTCTACATAGTCCGCGCCATTGCCGACGGCAAGACACTGCAACGCAAGTTCATAAAATAGAAATATTTAGCCCTATAAATCAAACCGCTTTCCCCTCTGCGAGGAAGCGGTTTTTTTTGATTATAATCCATAGACAAAAAGTCAGAGCGACAACTCAGGCTTTTTTACCAAACAGCGATTTGAGGATAAAACCGCCGATTTTCCGTTCCAACCCCTGTTTCGTGGTAGGAATACCCGTCTTGCGGGCTATCTTCTGCTTTACACCTGTTATCCCCACAGCACGTTTCCATGAAAAGCTCAATCCCGGTATTTTCATAGCTATAAAATTTATTTTATTTGTTTTCCTTTCGCTTATTTATGCTAAGATAAAACTTACGCATCATATCTTCATACAATTCATTGTCGTATTTCCGCGTATGTTTTTCCAATGCACAGATAAAATCCTTCAAATATGGGTCCTGAACATTCTGACGAACAAGAAAATCATACAACTGACTATAATAAATTTTCGTATAACAATTTCCACATTCATATTGCAAAAGGTCGATATCATTATAATCCGGCAACAATACATAAAAAGACAATCGTCGACCGTTTGCAATTTTATGAGCATAGTCATAATATTTTTTCAGTTGTGTTGATTCCAACTCTTTTGAATAACGGTTAAAAATCAACCCATTTATATGTGATTTTATCTTGTTTTCCACCACAATCAAGTTTTCTCTATCCTTCAACAGCAAATCAATATTGGCTTCACTTTCCCGAATAATTTCAAATTTATCAGTTGGTACAAATTCTTTTCCTATTATTTCTTTAGCAAAGAGAGAGAGCAAATGCGGATATTTCTTCATAAAATAAGCTAAAGCATTGGAAAATGCCAATTCTGAATTCTCTATACCACAAATTTTGAAGAAATTAAGACTTTCTTCTTTCACTGTTTGATCGGAAACAACATCCACTTCACTTCCCCAATTAGAGGAATTTGAAATGAAATCAAACAACACTCTATAATCCTGAGGTGTTTCCTCACTAATATATTGTTTTAACGACGCTTTTGCCTGCTTATTTTGATATAGACAAATACAATTTTCATCTGCAGATTCATCATTGTTCTCTGCAAACTTGATGTAACAAGTTTTTACCGGCTTGTATACTTTCTCCGCTTTATAAGTAATATAAGTAGTCTGCTTTTTTTCGTTGGAGACAAAAATCTGGTCCAAAAGAACCCCTCCATAAGTAATATTGTTTTCGGCAATATATTTTAAATCTGCATTTGCAGCCTGAAAAGGCCGATAAACATCAGTAATCCCATCAGCCAGCCCCAAAACTTCAAGCATTTTTTTTCCTGGAACAGTTCGAACTAACAGAACAGCTCCAACTCTACCAATATGCTCTGCCGAGAAATTCCCCAGATGATTCAAATAAATGTAATTATTACCATTGTCAGATTTATACAGGTTGATTATTTCATGACCCAAATTATCATTTAAATAATCCCCATTATACATCCTGTTGAAAACGATTTCTTTCCCAAATTCCATCGCTAAAAATTTTATTTCCATTTATCTTTTGGACACCCACGTTTCTCACATTCGGCATTAAAGGCAGAAAGAGTCTTTTCATCATTTTCTCCAGACGTGTATACACCTCTCCCATCAGGTGTATAATAGCATACTTGACAATATAAACCAAAAACCGTATCAAACTCCTTTTCCAATGATTTGATTTTCTTATTTCCAGAAATAGAAATGTCACCACCGGAATCCGCACGGCGAACAGAAGCCAACGTTTTACTGCGGTCTATTGGTGTTATACTTTCTCCTTTTGCCACTTGCTGGCGTGCATAACTATAAAACAAGCCTAATTGTAAACAAGGAAATTTTTTATTGAATTCCTTGCACAATGTTTCTATTTTCTTGTTACCCGTTACTGACAATTCCGTAACTGTCGTTTTTTTAACAACGGCAGGTTTGGCGGTTGTGGTTTTCTTAACCGTTGTCTTCTTTGTTGAAGTTGTTTTTGCGGCAGCTGTTGTTTTTTTTGCCGTTGTGGTTTTCTTGGTTGTAGCCATAGTTTTCTACTATAAATTATTATTTTTTTTCACGCTTCAATGCATCTTTAGTTCTCTCTATCTCACGTTTCAACTGTTCAATTCTTCTGTCATGAGATGTAGCCCTGTCAATCTTTGATTTTCTATAATTTGCCTTTACAGACACAGAAGATGCCCCTTTTATCAAATTGGCATAATGGGCATTGTCACGTTTCTTGGCCTCACGTTCCTTTGCCACATCTGCCCGCAAACTAACCAGACGTTTGCGATAATATTCTTTACTCATATCTATAAAAGGGGGGTTCTTAACACGAACACCCCCGATTAATATTAATATTACTCTTTACCGGCAGCAACAAGTGTAATGTCATTGCTGGAAAGCTTTGTATCAGCAGCATTGGCAACCTGGACACCAATACCATACATTTCCGACAATTTTTTCTCAAAAGAACCAACACGAAGGTTACCGCCGACTTTCAGTGCTCCACCTTTTGCATCCCCTTTACGAATAGAAGCAAGTGTTGCTTTGTCGTCTGCAAATGTTTTGCAGGCTGGAGTTGTGTAAACACGGAGAGTTGCACCAAAACATTTCTTGAAATTTTCTTTCAAGCCTTTAACGGTCATACGACCATCCAAACTAAATTCTGCCATATTGTTATTTTTTACCACCAGAACACCTCTATTATGACACCCAAAGCGAAACCGAGAAACAGCAAAATCAACGATCTTGCCATTAAACGTTTATTTGCCTTAGATTCTCTTCCCCTTTTCTTTTTATTGTCAACAGCCGTTCTTAATTGAAAAGCTCCAACACTGGCCAGAATCATGGCAATTGCCGCCAAGATATACACAATAGTTTGGTTCATAGTTCAATTAATAAAATTATAGTTCAATATCCATTTCCGGTTCCGATTTAACCATATCAGCAACAAGAAGCAAAGCATCAGCCATTTCAATCTTTAAAGCTTCTGCCATAGCTACCAGATTTTCTGATTCTTCACGAGTCATGACCCTATCACAAAGAATCATTTCAAGAACCGCTTCAAAAACGAGGAGACGTTCATCGTCGGCAACAGCTTCTCCTGCAGCACTAAGCAAAGAGTTTACCTCTTCTTCCGAAGCATCTTTTATTTTTTCAACATATTCTTCTACTTCTTTTACAAACGATTGTTCGTCAAGTTCCAAAGCATCGGCAATTTCACTCAGCGTTTCATTTTCTACCTCTTCGTAAACGCCATCTGCCCAAATGGAAACAGCTATAAAAGGAACGATATTTGATATATTGGTTTTCATTGTTTATTCTAATTATCAGGTTATTGTTATTTAAAAATTCGTTTAATACGGTTTTTCAAGCTACCTTTTGCCTTTCTGGCTTTTTCCATACGTTCAGCAATAGCTTTACCTTCTTTTGTACGTTTGTCCACCTTACCAGACTTTGTTTTCTTTACTGTTGTTGCCATAGCATTTTGTTTTATTATTGTTCAATAATTTGAAATTCCGTCCGACGGTTTAACTCTTGATTATTAGGATCTATTGGCTCGCTTCCACCTTTTCCTTCATACTCCAAACGGGAAGCATCTATACCTTTTGAAACAAGAAATTCAACCGCAGCCTTTGCTCTGTTTTCCGAAAGTTTCTGATTATGAGTTGGATCGCCTTCTTCTGACGTATGTCCCACAATACGTAATTTCACAGTTGGATTTTTTTCCAATAACTTTACCAAATCATATAGTGCAAACTTTGCATCATCATTCAATTCATAAGAATCTTTGGCAAAATGAGCCGCATTGAAATTTTTCTCTATTTCTTCAAACTGCTGAATATATACAGTGTCGCGTTCGACAACCTTTACTGTATCAGTCTGTACCACTGTAATTACTTCCGGTTCTGTCTTCTTTCTGTTGCACATCACCAAAGAAAGCAATACGGCTATGATTACAATCACCAACACCCAAATCCACCATTTTGATTTCTTTTGAACAGGAGCAGCTTCTTGTGGCACTGGAGGAACGTAGCCATTCAAAAATTCAAGTTGATAGCCACCTTTTTTTCCAAAACCTTTATCTGCTGCTTCGTATTTATCAACAACAATATCATACTGTTTAGCCCACTCTACCAGACGCTCAAAACTCGGCTTAGTCCACATAGACACCACTGCCACTTTTTGACCATTCTGAAGGTGAAGCAAACATTCTTCATCCGTAAAATATCCGTTCCAGTTTCCACTCTGCTTTTTTTGCTCTTCTGCATCAACAAAAATTTCGGATACCCCCTTATCTGGATTTAAGTTATTTGGGAACGCCTTTCTTAAATCCTCCAATGTAGCTTGAGGAAACATTGCCATATAGGCATGCATTATGCCCAACGATGTACGGTTTTGTGCTTTACCTGTAACTTTTACTTTTTCCATATTCAATCTACTTTGTGATAAAATCTATCAACTTGGATCCAAATTGACGAGTATTCCAATTTGAATCGTATTCAAACCCTACTTTTCCTGCAATTTCCCTCAATGCTTCCTTAGTATTTTCATAAGAACGATACAATTCAATGCTACCGGAATCAGCAACAGACACAACAAAATTTCCAACATTTGCCATTTTTCCGCTACCATACTCTTTGATTAGCTTTGCACCAAATTGGCGAGTAGTCCAATTGGAATCATATTCAAAACCAACCGATTCCGCTGCTTCCTTCAATCCGCCTTTCACATTATCATAAATACGAAAAACTTCTATTCCACCATCATTTTTCACCTGAACAATATATTCACCGGCGATTGCTGATTTCTTACAATTTGTTTCCATGTTTTTATGTATTAATTTTTATTATTTTCCTCTTGTCGTAGTAAGCAAAATTATGAAAATCACCACTTTAAAATTGGTCCATTTTAGTCCTTTTCCAGAGAACGGAACTTATTCTGAAAAGAAATCCATGCTAAACTCATCAACCACAGAGAAAACAATTCCACCTCTACGTCCCAATACAAAAACAACAGGAGGATTTTCTTCATGCAAAAAACGACTCAGATATAAAGGTTCACCTTCGATAAACAAACTACATTGAAAAGTATCGCCTTTTGATAGCCTTCCGGTCGTGGAATCTATCACTTTGAACAATTTTTTTCCAATATATTGAAGCCTACATGTCCGATTGGGATACCAATGAATATCCAACATTTGCCCATCTTGGAGAGATTTGGAATACAATGTATCTTTAACAATGACCAATTCTTGATCAGAATCTTCTATTTCCGTAAAATCCTGACAAAAATTATCCCAATCACGATAACCGACAAAACGGGACAAAGCATCCAAAATGGCAACACGCGTATCTGTCCTTTCTTTCAAATAGCCCCATATTCTTTTCAAAGTTGTGGAACTAATATAGAAACGAAGTTTGTTATAAATGATTTGGCCTAAATAATCAAAATCTTTAGGTGTACGTATTTTTCTGTCAACAGTGTATTCTATAACTTTCCGCAAATTTCTGATATGCTCTTCCTTGTTATCCAACATTTATCTTTTTTCACAAAGGAAAAGAATTAAGTATAAAGGCATTTGGTCCATTTTAATCCTTTTAGAAAGAACATAAAAACAGAAAAAAACGTAATAACATTATCTTACAAATAAAGCTATAAACGTGGAATGCAATATTTTAGATTAAAACATTTATTTTTTCATTTCATGAATTAACAATTCTAACAAATAACATAATGATACAAATTGGACTAAACTTATTGTTGTTTAATCCGATTTAAATTTCAAACAAAACATCCTTCACCACACTATATGATATACAATCCTTTTACTTTTCATCTAAACTCGTTCTATTGTTTTCGACATTTTTAGGGGAAAGGGAGTGGAATTTTGGCGGGAATAGCGTAAATTTGCGTTATGATACTCAAGAGTCTGTCCATATTGAACTACAAGAATATTGCCGAGGCTTCGCTGGAGTTTTCGGCAAAGGTGAACTGCCTGTTGGGCAACAACGGGATGGGCAAGACGAATATTCTTGACGCTATCCACTATTTGAGCTTCTGCAAGAGCGGACTCGACCGTACAGATGCGAACACGGTGCGCTACGGCGAGGAGTTCATGCTGCTGCAGGGCGAATATGAACGCAACGGCAAGCAGGAAAACATTTCGTGCGCCATCCAGAAAGGCAAAAAGAAGGCGGTGAAACGCAACGGCAAGGAATACCGCAAGCTGAGCGAGCATATCGGCCTGCTTCCGCTGGTGATGGTTTCACCAAACGACTGGAACCTGATTCAGGGCGGCAGCGAGGAACGTCGCCGGCTTATCGACCAGATTATCTCGCAAGGAAACGGCGGCTATCTGGATGCGCTCATCCGCTACGGCAAGGGTATCGAACAGCGCAACGCCATGCTGAAACAGGGCTACAGCGACCCACTGCTCTATGAATCGGTTGACGGCTATATCTGCGAGGCGGCTACGGAAATCCACCGTGCCCGCAAGGAGTGGATTGAGCAGTTTACACCTATCTTCATGCGCTACTACAATGCGATAGGCAACTGCAACGAAACCGTCAGACTCGACTATCGAAGCGAATTGAACGAACGCAGCTGTGCCGACGTGCTCCGCAGCAACTTCGGCAAGGACCACGTGCTGGGCTATACGTCGCAGGGCGTACACCGCGACGACATCGAACTGATGCTCGGCGATGCGCTCATGCGCAAAACGGGCTCGCAGGGACAATGCAAAACCTACACGATAGCGCTGCGCTTCGCACAGTTTGAGTTTTTGAAAAAAGAAGCGGGCATCACGCCGCTATTGCTGCTCGACGACATTTTCGACAAGCTCGACGCGCTGCGCGTGGCCAATATCATGCGTATCGTGTCGGAACCTTCGTTCGGACAGATTTTTATTTCCGACACCAACCGCCAGCATATCGACGAAACCATCCAGACCGTAGGCAGCGACTACCGGATTTTCCTCGTCGACCGCGGCGAATGCAAACCATTGGACGAACATGAAATCGACAGACGCTAAATCCATCGGAGAAATCATGGCGGAATACCTCAACCCCGCCAAGCTCGACGACAGCATCAATGCCCGCCGATTGGAAGCGTTGTGGCCGGAAGTGGTGGGACCCTACATCAACCGCCAGACCGTCCGCCGGTTTGTCAGCCACAGAAAACTTTATGTACAGATAACTTCCGCACCTCTGCGCAACGAGCTTATGCTCAACCGCTCGTCGCTCGTAAGGCGGCTGAACGAAATCACAGGTGCCGACGTTATCGATGATATAATATTCAGATAAGCTATGAAAGAGAACGAAAAAGCAGTAAAAATGGAAGAATCACCGGCATTCCGCCATTCCATACCGGTGCAGATGCGTTTCAACGACATAGACGTACTGGGACATATCAACAACTCTGTGTATTTTTCCTATTATGACTTAGGAAAAACAGCCTATTTTACCACTATCCGCAAAGAACTGCTCGACTGGCAGCGCGCTGATGTGGTGGTGGCAAATGTCAACTGCAATTTCTATGCCCCCGTCTATTTCGGGGAACCCATTTCCGTGACTACGCGCGTGGAGTCCATCCACGAAAAGAGCTTCAAGCTCCACCAGCGCATCGTGAACCTTTCCACAAAGGAAATAAAGAGCGAATGCGTGACCATCATGGTGGGCTACGACATCAAGAACCACTGCTCTGCCAAACTGTCGGCGGCATGGGTAAAGGCCATCTGCGACTATGAGGGCCGCAATCTTCTCGAATCGTCAAACGAAGAAAACGAATAAAAAACGACTCTATATGATTGACATCAAACAGTCCATGCAAGAAATTCTTGCTGCTGAAAGCAAGGCTGTAGCCAATATCCCCGTCACCGACGGATACGAAAAGGCTGTGGCCATGATTGTGGAACAAGTGTGGAACAAACAGGGCAAGCTCATCACATCCGGCATGGGAAAGGCCGGACAGATTGCCATGAACATTGCCACCACCTTCTCTTCAACCGGTATTCCGGCTGTATTCCTTCACCCGAGCGAAGCACAGCACGGCGACCTCGGCGTAATGCAGCGCAACGACATCATGCTCCTGCTTTCCAACTCGGGCAAGACCCGCGAAATCATCGAGCTTGTAGCCCTTGCCAAACGCATGAACCCGGAACTGCAAATCATTGTCATCACAGGCAACAACAACAGCGAACTTGCCGAAATATCCGACATCTGCCTCTGGACAGGCAACTCGCCGGAAGTTTGTCCGCTCGGACTGACTCCAACCACGAGCACAACGCTGATGACGGTAATCGGTGACGTGCTTGTCGTCAACGTGATGAAAACAACCGGATTCACAAAAGAAATGTACGCCATGCGCCACCACGGCGGCTACCTCGGCGTAAAAAGCCGCGGAGAAAACCAATAAGGAAAGATGAGAAAAGTCATTGCTATCGGACAATCGTCGCTCGACATTATCCACATCGACGGAAAACCGGCGGCTTCGTTCACCGGCGGCCGCATTGCCAACATGGCGGCTTCGCTGGCACGCCTGGGACATCAGGTGGAATATGTGAGCGAATGCGCCAACGACAGCGTCGGCGACATGATTGTCGATTTCCTGAGAACAAACGGAGTAGGGGTAGCATCGGTCGACCGCTACACCGACGGACTTTCGCAGGTTTCGCTGATATTCAACTATTCCGACGGAAGAACCACCTATTCCGAATACCGCAAATATCCAACGAACCGCTTCAACGTGCTCTGGCCGCGAATCGAGGAGGACGACATCGTTGTGTTCGGTGCCTACTTTGCCATCGAGGAAGACGTGCGCAAGCCGCTCCTCGAGCTGCTCAACTATGCAGTAGAGCGTAAGGCCATCATCGTCTACCTGCCGGGATTCCAGCCGGAACTGTGCAGCCGTATTACCCGTGTGATGCCTTCTATCCACGAGAACCTTGAGTTTGCCGACTTCGTGCTTGCCCGTGAATCGGACATGAAGAAAATCTACGAAAAGGAGGACTCGCTGCGCTGCTACAACGACCACATTCTTTTCTACTGTCCGAATTTCCTGTTCGTGGCCAATGATTTCAATGTGACCATGCACGCACCGAAAGGCGAATTCCGACAGGAATACAAGGGCGAGAAACCGAAAAACCAGTTGGGATGGCACGCTACCTTCTGTGCAGGCATCGTACACGGACTGCTGAAACACGACATACTCCGAAGCACGCTGAATGAAGTGAGCACCGAAACGTGGGCCGACATCGTGCAGACGGCACTTGCCTGTGCCGCCGACAGTTCGCACACCCACCGTAATACAGTTTCCGACGAAATTGTCAACAAGCTGAAATAACTAACGATTGTCAACATGAAGCAGCTTCCGTTCCAACTCACCTACATGCCGCCTACGGCTGCCGAAGCAGTTTCCTGCCCGGCTGAAACCGCACGGCTTGCCCTTATCGAAGAAGTGGAGAAAGGCAACATAGCCGAAGCCGAATCGCTTTTTGAAAGCACTGTGCTGCCCAAACCCGAAGCGGCAGAAACGCTTGTCCATGCCTCCTATTTCCAGATAGGCGCATGGATTGCCGTCGCTCTTCAGCAATACGAAAAAGCCGGAGAGCGCATCGTAGGCTCATTACAGCTGCTTGCGGCCTGCAACAACAAGAAAAATACGGAAGTGACGGCCATGACCGCCGCCCTGCTTTACGACTACGCCGTCCTGTGCCACAACAACCGCCGCAAGACGAAGGCGGAAAAAGCGCTCGGAAAAGCATCGGCCATCTACAACCGGCTGCAAAAAAGCCAGTCGGAACGCTTCGTAGAGGCAGCCGCCTATACAGCCGCAGCCACGACTGAGATTTACCGTTCGAAAATCAAGATGCTCAACACGCTCGCCCACCATCAGGCAGCGACGGAATACTATACGGATGCCGTCAAGTCGGGCGCAGCCGAAGCTATGAACAGCCTGATTAATTCCATTTCGAAGGAAGCCGAAACCATGTTTGAAATGGAACACTACCGCACAGCCGTACGCCTCTACACGAAAGCCGTGCGCTATCAGCAGAAACTCAGTCCGAAATTCGGCATAAAAGAACTCCGGCTGTCGCTTCAGCTTGCCGAAGCGCTGCTCTATCTGCCCATGCGGAAAGAAACCGGCATCCGGCTGCTGGAAACCCTTCAGGCATCAGCCCAAAAACTGAAAGCCGAAAAGGAACTGGAGAAAATCAACGCCTACCTCAACGGACAACTGAAGGCAGAATCCAGCATTACAGCCTTTTTTAAGAATTTAATTTCATAACCAATAAAAAACTGCAACTATGTCTACAGAATTAAGAGCTGAACACAAACCCGAAACCCCGCTTCCAAAAATAAAGGATCTGAAAGTGGGTATCGTCGTAGCCGAATGGAACAGCCATATCACCAACGCTCTCCGCGACGGCGCTTTGGAAGTATTCAAGCGTGAAGGCTATCCGGAAGAAAACATCATTGTCCGCTATGTGCCGGGAAGCGTGGAACTCACCTTCGGTGCAGCCTGCATGATTCAGGACACGGAAGTGGATGCCGTCATCGTTTTCGGCTGCGTCATCCGTGGAGGAACACCTCACTTTGACTACGTTTGTGACAGCGTGACACAAGGCATCACCACCCTCAACGCCAACGGTGATATCCCTGTCATTTTCGGTGTGCTGACAACCGACAACGAAGAACAGGCACTCGAACGCGCCGGCGGAAAATTGGGAAACAAGGGTTCGGAAGCTGCTGAAGCCGCCATCAAAATGGTGAATTTCTATCAGACACTTTAGTCGGAAAACGGACTTTGCAGCAACTTTACCAACAAAAAGCGGAAAAAATTGCGAAAAAATGCACGACGAGTATTGCACAATTAAAATATTCGTCGTACATTTGCATCGCAATTAGCACAAGGGCGAATACCAGAGTGGCCAAATGGGGCAGACTGTAAATCTGCTGGCTTATGCCTTCGGTGGTTCGAATCCATCTTCGCCCACTTCCTCCTTAATTTACTGCGGAAGTAGCTCAGTTGATAGAGCATCAGCCTTCCAAGCTGAGGGTCGCGAGTTTGAGCCTCGTCTTCCGCTCAAAAAACCTCGAAAGTCCTTTTCGAGGTTTTTTTGTATCCATACGTTTCCTTACTAAAAGTTGGCAGCCCGACCGGTGTCGGGTATCAAATAAATTCGTAGATTTGTATCCGGAAACAAGAAAACAGCCATATAATGTCACCGGATACCAAATTAAGCCCTGCTAAAAAAGCAATCGTAGGAGTGCAATTTCTGTTTGTTGCGTTCGGAGCAACCGTTTTAGTCCCGCTGCTGGTAGGCATGGACCCGTCGACAGCCCTTTTTGTCGCCGGCGTAGGAACACTTATATTCCACTTGGTCACCAAAGGAATCGTTCCAATCTTTCTCGGCAGCAGCTTTGCCTTCATTGCCCCCATCATCACTGCCACACAGCTCTACGGCCTTTCAGGCACGCTTTCCGGACTTATCGGCGTAGCATTGGTCTATTTCATCACAAGTGCCTTGGTGAAATGGCAGGACATCAAAATCATTGAAAAACTGTTTCCTCCCGTCGTGGTCGGCCCTGTCATCATCCTCATCGGCCTGTCACTGGCCAAAACAGGAGTTTCGATGGCTGAATCCAACTGGATAATAGCCCTCATTTCCCTTATTACCGCCGTTTTCGTTTCAATTAAGGCAAAAGGACTGCTGCGTCTTATTCCTATATTCTGCGGAATCATTGCCGGCTACCTCACAGCCCTGCTGTTCTTCGAAGTTGACCTCAAGCCCGTACGCGATGCCGCCTGGTTCAGCCTTCCGCAATTCACATTTCCCGAAATATCCTGGGAACCCATACTGTTTATGATTCCCGTGGCCATAGCTCCCGTCATCGAGCATATCGGCGACGTCTATGTCGTCAATTCCGTAACCGGTAAGAACTTCATCAAATCGCCGGGTCTGCACCGCACGCTGTTCGGCGACGGACTTGCCTGTCTTTTTGCGGGAATTGTCGGTGGACCTCCCGTAACTACCTATTCGGAAGTAACCGGAGCCATGTCCATCACCAAGATAACCGACCCGCAGGTAATCCGCATAGCGGCCGTAACGGCTATTCTTTTCTCCGTAATAGGAAAAATCAGTGCGCTGCTCAAATCCATTCCCGAAGCCGTATTGGGCGGAATTATGCTGCTCCTTTTCGGAACAATTGCCTGTGCCGGCATCAACAACATGATTCAAAACCGGCTTGACTTGAGCAACACGCGCAACATCGTGATAATATCCCTTACACTCACTGTCGGTATCGGAGGCGTAACGCTGTCACTCGGCAATTTCTCACTGACAGGAATCGGGCTGGCCGCCATCGTAGGCGTAGTTCTCAACCTCATTCTGCCGAAAGCAGAAAAATAATATGCTATCTTTATCCTTATGAAACCAATATTTCTCATCGGCTATATGGGTTCGGGAAAAACCACGCTCGGAAGAGTGCTGTCCCGACAACTGGGTTATGACTTCATCGACCTTGACCTTTTCATCGAAAACCGCTACCACAAAAGCATTAAGGCCCTGTTTGCCGAACATGGCGACAACGGTTTCCGCGAAATCGAACGGCGCATTCTGAATGAAGTGTGCGACTTTGAAAACACCATCATCGCCTGTGGCGGAGGAACACCGTGCTTTTTCGACAATATGGAACTGATGAACAGCCACGGGCTGACCATCTATCTGCACATTCCCATAGAGCGACTTTTCAAACGCCTCACCAAACCCAGCGCAAAAGCCAAACGCCCGGTGATTGCCAACAAATCGGACGAGGAACTGATGGAATTTATACGTGAAAACCTTCAGGCACGCGAAATGCACTACCAAAAGGCGGTCATATATTTCGACACGACAAATATCGAAACCGCTGCCGAAACAGAAGTGACTGCAGCCTATTTGAAAAACATCATAGAAAAGTATCTGGAAAAAGAAAACGGCTAATAAAGGAAATGCCGGAAAGAGAAAGTTGTCAATGGTTCTCTAAAAAATGCCTAAGCCAGATTCAGGCGATATTTCTTGATAAATGCGCTTGCCTTGGGATTGTTTTCCAGCACATCGGCAAGCAGTTCGCGCTGTGTCCATAACTTTTCGCGCTCTCCCATTTCACGCACCACAACCTCCAGCTGTACCAAATCGTTCTGCAGGAAATCGCGGATAAACGAAAGCAGTTCGCGTTTCTTACGCTCATACACTTCCACCTGCGCCTGATTTTCCACCGTAAAACGATAGAGATTTTCACCCACGGCCTGCGGAAACGCCACCTTCATGGCATTGGTAAGAATAATCTCGTCAGGATGGGATATGACAAACTCCCTCCAGGCATCCGTAAATTTTTCATACGAATAGTCGTTCTTTCTGACAGTGCTCACCACCGTTGCCTTTTCTTCCTTTACTACTTCCTGCACATGGTGCTTTTTCGACGATTCCTCCAGGCTCTTCTTAATGGAAATGGAAGGAACACCCACCAGCTTCTTGTTCGACAAATCGGTTATCTTATAGCCTCCGCCGGAAGTAACGGCCGGAGCAGGGGAGCGCTGTGGTTTCACAGAGTTCTGCACCGCTGCCCGGGGAGTTCCGGCAGATGGTGCAGGAGCAGCCGTTCTGACAGGTTGTGCACCGCCCAGAGGCGCGTTGTTCTGCAATTTTTCAACAGGACGTCCGCCTCCGCCCGGATTAACCGGCGCGCCGCCACCAAACAGCTGGCATATCTTTATCAGTGTCAGTTCCACAAGAAACTGCTTGTTGGAAGAATCCTTGTAAGTCAAGTCGCAAGTGTTGCAAAGCTCCATGGCATTGAAAATCGCTCCCAGTTTACAACGCGACATCTGCTCGCGGTAGCGTTCCGCCACATCGGCAGTCACTTCCACCAGTGAAGCCGTTTCGGGTGTCCGTGCCACCAGAAGTTCACGTAAGTGGGAAGCCAGTCCGTTGATAAACAGTTTGGAATCAAAACCGTGGTCGCGCACTTCCTTGTAGAGCAACAGCGACTGTTCTACATTTCCCTGCAAGAAAAAGTCGACAAGACGGAAATAATAGTCATAGTCCAGCAAGTTCAAATTGTCGATAGTCGCCTGATAGGTTACATTTCCCCGCGAAGCCGCCACTACCTGGTCGAAAATCGACAAGGCATCGCGCATAGCACCGTCGGCCTTTTGTGCAATCACATTGAGAGCAGCCGGTTCAGCCGTATATCCCTCTTCATGCACAATATACTGCAACTGTTCGACAATATCGGCTACCGTTATGCTCTGAAAATCATATTTCTGACAGCGCGACAGAATAGTGGGCAGAATCTTCTGCTTTTCAGTCGTGGCAAGGATAAAAATCACATAGCTTGGCGGCTCTTCCAATGTCTTCAGAAAAGCATTGAAAGCCTGAACCGAAAGCATGTGCACCTCGTCGATAATGAATACGCGGTATTTTCCCGAAATAGGAGGAATACGGACCTGATCGGTCAGTTCGCGGATATCGTCGACAGAGTTGTTGGAAGCGGCATCCAGCTCCACAATGTTCAGCGAACGCTGCTCGTTGAAAGCCTTGCACGATTCGCACTGGTTACAGGGTTCGCCGTCGGCACTCAAGTTCTCACAGTTGATTGCCTTCGCAAAAATACGTGCCGTAGTAGTTTTTCCCACACCACGCTGTCCGCAGAACAGATACGACTGGGCAAGCCTTCCCGTCAACACTGCATTTTTCAGTGTATTCGACAAAGCATGCTGACCAACAATCGTTTTGAACGACGAAGGGCGGTACTTCCGGGCCGATACAATATATTTTTCCATCCTATTCTTAACTTTTTATTGTATAAGACTTTCCGTTTTTTCTTAAATCCATTCATAACAAACTGATTTAATATCATTTACGAAAAAAATCTTATATTTACAAAGATAGTGAAAGGCGAGAGTAGAGGCAAAAGAAAACGGAGTTTTCAAATTTGACTATGCCGAGCCGCCTCCTATCTTCTACAAAGATAGTGAAAGACAAGCGGATAGACAAATGAAAACCACAGTTTTCTTTATCCATTTGTTCGCTGTTGCTTATCAAAGAAACTACAATATGAAAGAGCAAAACTTAAAAACTTCACTTTTAGCCCATTCACACCTGCGACTATATTTTACACAAAAATACCGTTTAATTAAAACTAATTACTACATTTGTAATTGTGTAACAACCTGTTTAAGATTTTGAAGTATCTGCTTTCTATAATGTTTCTGTTGGCGACATTTTTTGCCGCCGGTGCCGAAGAAGCGGTTTCCGACCTTCCTTCGGTAAGAAACAAAGTGTATAAAGGCTACTACTATTTCCAGACAGAAGAAAGCGACAGCACGCTTATGCTGGTAATGAACCCCATTACCGTATTTCCACCGGAAAGATTCAAAAACAAAAAGCAGGAACAGTTCTATTGGCGCACAGTCCGTGATGTGAAAAAAGCGCTGCCTTATGCCAAACTCATCATGGCTACTCTTATTGAAACCTATGAATATATAGAAACACTCCCCACAAAAGAAGAAAGGGAAGCCCACCTGAAACGCATGGAGCACGACGTGTTCGAACAATACAAGCCGGAACTGAAACGATTCAGCAGCCGACAAGCCCGCGTGCTTGTCAAACTGATTTACCGAGAAACCAATCAACCCTCCTACGACATTATCAAAGCCTTCCTCGGAGGATTTCGTGCCACTTTCTGGCAAGTGTTCGGCAGCATGTTCGGTGTCAGCCTGAAGGCAGACTGGAATCCGGAGAAAGACAAAAACGATGCCATCATCGACCGCATCAGCACCTTGGTAGAACAAGGTGCACTTTAATCTAAAACAGTCATCAGACCGCCAAGTTTAATAAAATCAATACTTGTCAACAACTTACCGACTTTACTGCAAAGCCGGCTATTTTCCTATAAACTACAGTCAGCACTACAAATCAACCATTAACAGGTTATTATCAAATTATAAACATTTAAAAGCTTATTTATCAAGATTATAACAATTATATCAACATTGTTGACAACTTTATTGACAACCTTAACAATCAGAATTGCCGGATATAATCATCAAGAAGAATTTCCTTTGAAAGGCCCAATTTTTTACGCAGCCGGTAGCGGGCAATAATTATCGTCTGAGGCTGTACAGATAACATCTGCGCTATATGCTTGTTACTGATATTCATCTTACAATAAGCACAAAGGCGCAATTCATTTTCTGTCAGATTCGGATGTTTTTCCTTCAACTTTGTAAAAAATGAAGGATGTACCTCTTCAAAATGCATCTTAAACTTGTCCCAATTGTTTTCTTCCGACAAAATATCGTTCATCATATTCTTAATATGACTTACAGTGCGGACATCTATATTCCCTTCATCCTGTTCTGTTTCCAAATAAGTGATTATATCCGATATTTTTTCGTTTTTCGCCATGGAAAGAAGTTGGGAACTGGATAACTCGCGATTTTTTGTATCTACTTTTGTTATCTCATCAAAAATTTTCATTTCCAGTTCCTTTTTTTCCAATTCGCGTAATTTTTTCTCCGAACGTACCTTCTTGCGAAGCAAATTAATGGCAATCATCGAAACAATCAACAACAATATCAAAGATACACTGCCTATCCATAATATAATTTTCAGTTGCGACTTCTCCATCTCCAACTCACGAAGCTGGTATTCCTGACTCACAATTGCAAGTTTTACTTTTCCTTTCAATATACTGGAACTAACCTGGCTTCCATGAATGGAATCCCTGTATTCGCTTGCCCTCATTTTCATTTCGTAGGCTTCTTTCCAACGTTTTTCCTTTCCGTAAATCTGCGACAGCAAATCACACACGTCACCTTTCTGCCCAAATTTCAGCAAATTAGTATTCGACTGTACATACAATTTTTCGGCCAATATCCGCGCACTGTCAATCATGCCATTTTCGAAAAACCAGAAAGCCTTGTTTTTTACGGCACTCATTCTGCATTGCCAGTCATTGGACTTTGTTGCTGCCTCAATAGCATTGTCAATCCATTTTTTCTTGTCATTGGCTTTTTTCAACAGCCTTGAATAGGAAAGCATACAATAGGACTTAATGTCCAATCTGCCATCAGCAGGAAAATTGTCAATGACATTCTTCAAAAGTTCCGTAGCCTTGTCTTTTTTTCCCGTCTGCTCATAGATATAAGCAACCTGCTGTTGGGTGAGCAACAGCATATCCGTCTGTCCGCTTTCAGCAAACCATGACTGTGCCTTTTCAATGTATTTCAAAGCCTCCTGATAATCATCAATAAACAAATAAATCAGTCCGGTATTTCCATCACATAAGGCTTTCATATCCCAGTCGCCGACAGAAGCAAAATATTCCGACAGACGACAACAGAGAGTATAGGCTTCAAAATAAAGCCCCTTATTCAGCAATAGGTTGCTCTTCAAAGCCAGCAACCGGTGATAGTCGTAGGCATAGGCTACCGTATCCACCATTCCAACAGCTTTGTCGACCAAAGCAAGTGCCCGCTCAATGTTCTGTTTTCCGGATATCTCGGCGTCCCAGTAGATGGCCCTCGCTTTCATCGGCTTCTTTCCCGTAGAATCAGCCAGGCTGTACATGGCCGAAACTAATTTTCGCAATTCGGCCGTATTCGCATTATTTTTATTCCGGTAAAATTCAATTTTCTCGTTAAGCCTGTCAAAATCGGGCTCAATGGATTTCCACAAATAGGTGGAAGCCGACAAATCAATTCCGGTCAGCAAAAGAACCACTATTAAAGCAAAAAACCTCTTCATAACATACAAAAATAGCATTTTTTCTGCTTGTATATACATTGTATATGCCATTTTTTTCACTTTTGAAATACAAATCATTAAAATTGCAACAAATAATCACAATTTTCATCGTTCCACTTAAAAACAAAAAGTATGGTAAAGAAAAAAATTGCAACAGTTTTATTGTCGCTAAGTAGCTTGACAGCCTTTTCAGGCAACAATCTCCCTACTGTTTCCGAAGTAAAACTATCGACACCGACGGTAGAAACTTTAGAAGAGACTACCGGTTCTGATGCCCAATATGCTTATCCGGTTGCATTAAGCTGTATTGGAACACTTGATGAAAATCTGAACCCCGTGTGCAACTATCTTTCCTTCAACCGCCTTATTAATAAAAATTACTTTATATGGGCGCCCAAAGGGAAAGAAATCATTTATGCTGACAAATCCACAAACGGTCCGACGGCATGGAACTGGTCAGCACCGGGAGCGCAAATCGGCGTTACAACGCAAAACGCCAGTATGACCTACAATGAATTAGGACACTATGAATTCCCCACACTGACAGCCACAACTGCCAACGGCACAAGCAGCTATACGGCTGAAGGGGAATTGCTTGTCAGCGGAAAAGCTGAAATAACCACGGCCAACTGCCGCAAATGGGGCGAAACCTACATGGTAGGACGTCTGCCTCTAAAAGGTGCTGACGACTCGGACGCAGGAAATCTCGGAGGAACCAACAGCGCGGGAATGACCGGCTACGGCAACTTTTTCATGACGGCCCACGCCAATGCCCACATGACAGGCGTCAACGTATATCTTGCCTATAAACCTACTAAATATAAAGAAGGGGCAGAACTGCTTCTACGCGTATGGTATCCATTGGAGAATGAAAACGGCATGAACTTTACAGGACTTCCCATTGAAGTTGTCAGCTTGCCGTTCAGTGAAATCAGAGATGCCAAAGAGGGAGAACTCCCTGTGAAGGATGCAGCCGTGGCTGAATTCGTATTTGAAAAGCCTCTGCAAATCTGGGACAAGCCCATGTTCTTTGTCACAGTGGAAGGCTTCAGCGATGATCCGTCGACAGAGGATTTCTGCATGCTTACAGAAGTAATGGGCCAGAATATTCCAACAGAACAAATGTCAAACATCTTCGCCCATAACTCATTCGTCAACTACATGGACAACGGATACAACATGCCTATCAACTATTTCGGAGCAGCACCCGGAGCATCTTTCATGATCTGTCCTGTAATAGACAATCAGGACGGTGATTCCGGAGTAGAAACAAATATAGCAGAAAACAACAGAACATCTGTATCTGTTTCCAACGGCATTGCAACATTAAAAAATCCGGACGCCTCAACATTCAATGTAATAAATCTGGCAGGAGCTAAAATTGCATCAAAAACTTCACAGGACGGAATTGCAGAATTCAATTTATCGAAAGGTATATACATTATACAAACAATGAAAAAGAACCAACAGATTGATGTTAATAAAATAATGGTCAAATAAAAAAGCAAGTATTATGAAAAAATTTACACTTTTAATGGCAGCCGCACTATTGGCTTCTACATTTAATGCACACTCAGAATATTATTGGACAAATATTTCTGCCGGTGATGCAACCACATATGCAATCAGAAACGACGGTACACTTTGGACCTGCGGTTGGAACGAAAAAGGACAATTAGGAGTTCCTTCCGTAAAGGAACGCACAGCGACATTCTCCACTGTGGGCACTGATAAAAATTGGAAATTTGTAGAAGGAGGTAAAGCATACGGATTTCTTATTAAAGAAGACGGAACACTCTGGGCAGTTGGAACAAACACTGATGGCGTACAGGGAACCGGAGACGGTATTGACCATAAGACTCCGAAACAAGTGGGAACCGACACTGATTGGGCTTATGTCACATCTGTCCGTTTCTGGGGTTATACAGCTTTAGCCATTAAAACTGACGGAACGCTTTGGGGATGGGGAAGTAACTCCAGCAATCAATTGGGCACAGGCAACACCGGAAAAAACGAAACAACCCCTATACAAATTGGAACAGACAACAATTGGAAAACTGTCACCATGGGAGTTGCCCATACAATGGCTATAAAAACAGACGGTACACTTTGGGGATGGGGAAACAATTCATCAGGCCAACTTGGCAACGGAACCCAAACATCTGTCACAACCCCTGTACAAATAGGCACAGACACAGACTGGAGCTATGTAAAAGCAATAGACAATCGTACGTATGCCGTTAAAACAGACGGAACTCTATATGTTTGCGGTTCAAATGCCTATGGACTGCTTGGACTTAATCAACCGGAAGAAGAACTGGTTTCCAACTACAGCACCTTAACTTTGGCATCCAATTTTACAGAAAAAGTAATAAGTGTATCGGGATGTGAAAATACAACTACTTTTGCTGTGGGAGAAAACGGAATCATTTCAAAAATCTACACAGTAGGCGACAACACTGACGGCGCGTTGGGTGACGGAAACGGAAAACTGCTTACTGCCACTTCTTCTTCCGACGAAATGCCACGTTCTTATACATTGGTTGAACCGCTTCTTCCGGAAGGACTTAATTATAGTGTACTTTCATCTGGACAAAACTATTCGCTCGCAATTACAACAGACGGTAAACTTTATGCTTGGGGACGTAATAAGGGCGGACAATTGGGCGATGATACGGATGTCGACATGCTTCCTACCAGCATTTACAAAAAGCCTGTTCTCATTCCTTGCCCACAAACGGAAATCGACGCATCGGTAAATACCGTTCTTTCCGACAACACCGTAAGATTCAACGGTTCCACTTTATACACAACCGAACCCATCCAGAATGTGAGCATCTATTCTCTCTCCGGAGCACTTCTCAAAAAGGCAAATACTGTAGAACAGACCTGGACAGTTGACAATCTTGAAAAAGGCATTTATTTGCTCCAATATACACTCGACGGAAAACCGAACACAATGAAGATTGTGAAGAAATAACACATCAATAACCACGTATGGAATGACTTCCACAATGGTCATTCCATACTTTAAACCAAATACATATTATGAAAAAACATTTACTTTATTATTTAACGGTAGCATTTTTATCCGTACCGTTTACTACATTTTCACAAGAACCTACAATTGTCGACAGTAACGACATACCGGGAGGACTAACCAAGGCTGAAGCAATCAAGTTAACGGGAACATGGAATACCTACAATTTCCAGGAACTGGCTCAAGGCATCGGCACGACCGGGTTCGGGGCAACCAACACCAAACTTAAATCTGTCGACATGTCGGAAGCCCTCATAGAGGAAGGGACTGACTTGCTCGTCAGCGGCGGTTTTTCTTCCAATGGCGTATTTGTCAACTGTACGGCATTGACCACCGTGACAATGCCGGCACCTGAAGAAGCTGCAAAATTCAACAATCTGACAAAGGCATTCATGAACTGCTCAAGTCTGGAATCCGTCGATTTGAGCGGATGCACCGCAATCACTTCCCTCAACAATGCCTTCTACAATTGTTCAAGTCTAAAGGAAATAACCATCGCTTCCAACGCGCTTACAAAATCAAGCAGCATGGCCAACACTTTTGAAAACTGTACTTCCCTTCAATCCGTAAAACTACCCTCTACCATAGCTTTTGCAACAAAAACTTTTGCCAGCTGCACGGCTTTGACCGATATTGACTGGACTTCTTATGAAGGAACTGAAGCACCGGTTTTCTATTATGACATGTTTGACGGTATCAGCGATCTAAAGGCCATAACATTGACAGTGGACAAAAAATGTATCGACTTGTTTACGGCTGATGAGAATTGGAGCAAGCTGAACATTCAGGAATCCGGAATGTCGTCTGTTGAAAAGATTGTTGACAATCATGTTTATATCTCCGGCAATCAGCTTTACACCGCATCTCCCATATCTAACGTGTCAATATTTTCCGTTTCCGGCTACAAGGTGATGTCGTATGAAACCGTAGAAAACACCCTCAGTCTCGCAGGACTGCAACCAGGCATATACGTAGCCGTATACAAAAAAGGCAACGCTTCGTACGCCTACAAATTCACCGTACGATAAATAAATAATCTCTCCCTATAAAAGAAATGGAGCCGTGCCACTGCATAGCTCCATTTTTTCTATATATGCAAGTTTACAACCTGTTGACAAATCTGTCTAAAACTGTTATTAACAAGCAAGCATTAGTTGTTAATTATATTTTTATCAGTAATTTATCTGTTAACAACCTATCAACAACCTGTCAATATAAGTTTAATACTCAATCTTCATTCCTGCCGATTTCCAGGCAATAAATCCCTTGTCAAGTTCGTAGACTTTGAAGCCTTTTTTCAACAAAATCTTCATGGCCGTCTTACTTCTGTTACCGCTGCGGCAATATATGGCAACCGGAATATTTTTGTCCAGCGACTTATCCACATTCTGTTCAAAACCGCTGTTCATAACATCAATATTGACAGCTCCCGAAATATGGCCTTCCCCGTATTCCTGCGGTGTGCGAACGTCTACAATCTGAACATTCCCCGCACTTATAATCTCGTTGAACTTATCAACACTCAATGAATTATCGGAATTGGCACTGTTACAGGACATTGCACAACTTCCGAACAACATAATGCACAATGTTTTCCACAAATTCTTCATATACTTTTCTCTCTTTTATTTCACATAAAACAACTACTTGTCAACAGTTGTTTATAAACTAAAAAATAAATTGTAAATCAAACAATTAAAAGTTAACAAACTATTAATAACCTGTTCATAGAGGGTCAAAAAAAATAGCCCTGCTATTTTTTCATGGAAATGAAGAAATTCCACATCACAATGCCGGCAGTTATCGACACATTCAACGAATGTTTCGTTCCATATTGCGGCAGTTCAATGCACACATCGGAAGCGTCGACGGCCTCCTGCTTGACACCTTTTACTTCATTTCCCAAAATAACGGCATATTTGCCATTTTTATTAACAGTAAAGTCGAGCATGTTAACACTACCGTTAACCTGCTCAATGGCACACACTTTGTATCCATCTGACTTCAATTTTTCAATCAACGGTATTATGTTATCAACATGTTCCCACTCGACTGAATCCTCTGCCCCCAATGCCGTTTTATGAATTTCAGGACTGGGAGGAGTTGCCGTAATGCCGCACAGGTAAATCTTTTCAATAAGAAAAGCATCAGCAGTCCGAAAGACAGAACCTATATTGTTCAAACTGCGGATATCGTCAAGTATGACCACCAGCGGAATTTTCTTTATATGATGATACTCATCGCAACTGACCCTTGCCAGTTCAAGCATTGTCTTCTTTTTCATACATAAATGATTTACTTTTACAAAAGTACAACACAAATTGATATTCAACAATTGCTATCAACAACATGTTAATAATCGTGTTGAAAACGCTCAATAAGTCATTTAAACTTTATCACTAAAAAATTTGCATAACTCATAGTCGGCCAGCTATAACAACAATACCCATATAACAAAAAAAGTTAGCACAAATAAATTATTGATGATTTAACAGCCTTTTCAACATAAATAGGCATACATAAAGCCATAAATTTATTAACTTTGCCGATTATTAACAAGTTGTTGATAAAACACTTAAAAATCTATTTTACAGTTTTATTGACTGTTGAAAGAATGCCAATAGAGCGTAACAATAGATTAATAAGTTCATATGCAAGAAAAGAGCAAAAAACTTATTGCAGTTATCAACGTGCTAATAATAACATCATATATTTTTTCTTTAAAATAAAAAAAGAAATTATTGATTAATCATGAATGTCGACAACTCTAAAAAGTTAACTCTTTCGGATAGTGAGTTGGTGGAAGCTATTCAACAACTGAAGAAAGAAAAAAATGCGGTTATCCTGGGTCATTATTATCAGCGTGATGAAGTGCAGGCCATTTCCGATTATATTGGCGACAGTCTGGCTTTGGCTCAAGTGGCAGCCAAAACGGATGCCGACATCATTGTCAGCTGTGGAGTAAATTTCATGGCTGAAACGGCCAAGATACTTTCTCCTGAAAAGAAGGTGCTTGTTCCGGATCTGAATGCGGGATGTTCGCTGGCGGACAGTTGCGACGCTGCCGAGTTTGAAAAGTTTATTAAGGAAAATCCCGGACACGTTGTCATCAGCTATGCCAATACGAGTGCTGAAGTGAAGGCTTTGACTGATGTCATTGTCACTTCTTCCAATGCACGTCAGATTGTGGAGAGTTTTCCGGAAGATCAGAAAATTATATTCGGTCCCGACCGTAATTTGGGCGGATATATCAATCGTATGACCGGCCGTCATATGAAACTGTGGAACGGATGTTGTCATGTTCACGAAAGTTTCTCTGTTGAAAAGTTGGTTGAATTGAAGGAAAAGCATCCGCAGGCCAAAGTGCTGGCTCACCCGGAATGTAAAAAGGAGCTGCTTGAATATGCCGACAAGATAGGTTCGACTAAAGCGTTGCTTGACTATTCCATCAAATCGGACAGCAAGGAATTTATCGTTGTGACGGAAGCCGGTATTCTGTATGAAATGCGCAAAGCTTCGCCCGACAAGGTGTTCATTCCGGCTCTGACGGAACAGGGCGGTTGCAACGAATGCAATTTTATGCGTCTGAATACGTTGGAAAAGATATATGACTGTCTTAAAAACGAGACGCCTGAAATTGTAATAGAAAAAGAACTGTGCGAAAAGGCCGTCAAGCCTATTCAGCGTATGTTGGAAATTTCCAAATCACTTGGTTTGATTAAATAAAAAACAATATATAGAAAATGGAATACAATCACAAAGAGATAGAAAGCCGTTGGCAACAGTATTGGAAAGAGAACAATATTTATAAAGCCGACATCAACAAGGACAAACCTAAGTTTTATGTGCTTGACATGTTCCCGTATCCGTCAGGAGCAGGTTTGCACGTAGGTCACCCGCTCGGATACATTGCATCCGATATTTATTCACGTTACAAACGTTTGCAGGGCTTCAATGTACTCCACCCGATGGGATATGACGCTTACGGACTTCCGGCTGAACAATATGCCATCCAGACTGGACAGCATCCGGAAGTGACAACAATCAACAATATCAACCGCTATCGTGAACAGTTGAATAAAATCGGTTTCTGCTATGACTGGAGCCGTGAAATTAAGACTTGTGATCCGACTTATTATAAATGGACACAATGGGCTTTCATCAAAATGTTCAAGAGCTATTACGACAACGGTCTTAAAAAGGCTATGCCGATTGAAACTCTTATTGCAGCTTTTGAAGAAAAGGGTACAGAAGGCGTAAATGCCGCTTGCAGCGAAGAACTTTCTTTCACTGCCGACGAGTGGAAAGCTATGTCGGAAAAAGAAAAGCAGGATACATTGATGAACTATCGTATCGCTTATTTGGGCAATACGATGGTGAACTGGTGTCCGAAGTTGGGTACTGTGCTTGCTAATGACGAAGTGAGCGAAGGTGTTTCTATCCGTGGCGGTTATCCGGTAGAACAGAAAATGATGCGCCAGTGGTGTCTGCGTGTTTCTGCTTATGCACAACGTCTGTTGGACGGATTGGAAACTATCGACTGGACTGATTCGCTGAAAGAAACTCAACGTAACTGGATCGGCCGTTCGGAAGGTGCTGAAATGAACTTCAAGGTGGTGGGTAAGGATTTGAATCTTGAAATCTTTACTACCCGTGCCGATACAGTGTTCGGTGTTACCTTCATGGTTTTGGCTCCGGAAAGCGAATATGTTTCAATGCTCGTTACTGACGACCAGAAGGACGCTGTTGATAATTATCTGAATGAAATAAAACATAAGACAGAACGCGAACGCCTTATCGACAAGAAGGTGACTGGCGTGTTCTCCGGTTCGTATGCTGTGAATCCTTTGACAGGAAAAGAAATACCTGTATGGATCAGCGACTATGTACTTGCCGGATACGGTACTGGTGCAATTATGGCAGTACCGGCTCATGACAGCCGTGACTATGCGTTTGCCCGTCATTTCAATTTGCCTATCATTCCTTTGATTGAAGGTTGCGACGTATCGGAAGAAAGTTTCGATGCTAAAGAAGGCAAGATGATCAATTCAAAGAGTGATGAACTTGATTTGAATGGTTTGGAAGTGAAGGATGCCATTGCCGCTACTAAGAAATTTATTGAAGAGAAAGGTATTGGTAAAGTAAAGGTTAACTATCGTTTGCGTGATGCTATTTTCAGCCGTCAGCGTTATTGGGGTGAGCCGTTCCCTGTATATTATAAGGATGGTGTTCCTTATACGTTGGATGAAAGCAAACTGCCGTTGGAGTTGCCGGAAGTGGACAAATTCCTTCCGACAGAAACCGGCGAGCCTCCATTGGGACGTGCCAAGAACTGGAAGACAGTAGAAGGCTATCCTTACGAACTTTGCACGATGCCAGGTTTTGCAGGTTCTTCAGCTTACTATCTGCGTTATATGGACCCGCACAATGAAAATGCGCTTGTTTCGAAAGAAGCTGATGAATATTGGCGTAACGTAGACCTTTATATCGGTGGTACAGAACATGCTACAGGTCACTTGATTTACAGCCGCTTCTGGAACAAGTTCCTCTTTGATATGGGAGTGGTTTGCGAAGAAGAACCGTTCAAGAAACTTATCAATCAAGGTATGATTCAAGGACGTTCTAACTTTGTATATCGTATAAAGGATACAAATACGTTCGTATCTTACAACTTGAAGAAAGACTACGACACAACACCGATTCATGTGGATGTAAACATTGTGAGCAACGACGTGCTTGATTTGGAAAAATTCAAGAACTGGCGTCCGGAATTCAATAATGCTGAATTCATTCTTGAAAACGGTAAATATATCTGCGGATGGGCTATTGAAAAGATGTCGAAGTCAATGTTTAATGTTGTAAATCCTGATGACATTGTAGAAAGCTATGGTGCCGACACTTTGCGTCTTTATGAAATGTTCCTTGGTCCGTTGGAACAGAGCAAGCCATGGGATACGAACGGTATTGACGGCGTGAACCGCTTTATCAAGAAGTTGTGGGGGTTGTTCTATAAGAACGGCGAATTGGTTTTGACAGATGAAAAACCTTCAGCAGAAGCATTGAAATCTGTTCATAAGCTGATTAAGAAGGTGACTTGGGATATTGAACACTTCTCTTACAATACATCTATCAGTGCATTTATGATTTGTGTAAATGAACTGACTTCCATGAAGTGCAATTCAAAAGCAGCATTGAGCGATGTAGTTGTGTTGATTGCACCGTTTGCTCCTCACTTGGCAGAAGAATTGTGGCATGCTCTTGGAAACGAAACAACAGTTTGCGATGCAAAATGGCCGGAATTCAATGAAGAATATCTGGTAGAAGCTACTGTTACCTATGCCGTTTCTTTCAACGGTAAGGCACGCTTCAATATGGAAGTGGCTAACGGTACAAGCAAGGAAGATGTTGAAAAAATGGCATTGGCAAATCCAAACTCCGCTAAATGGATGGATGGAAAGACTCCGAAGAAGGTTATTGTCGTGCCTAATAAAATTGTTAACATAGTATTGTAATGAAATAAAAAGGTAGGCGACTACGTTTTTATTTAGAACTTTAAAATATTGAAAAGATGAAGAATATTGTATTTGCGACTAATAATAAAAATAAGTTGAGAGAAATTAGAGATATTGTTGGTAGTAAATACAATATTCTCAGTCTTTCTGATATAAACTGTCATGAAGACATTCCGGAAACGGCTGATACAATAGAAGGAAATGCATTGTTGAAAGCCCGTTTTGTGAAGGAAAAATATGGCTACGACTGTTTTGCCGATGATACAGGTTTGGAGGTAGAAGCGCTTGACAATCGTCCGGGTGTATATTCGGCGCGGTTTGCAGGTGAAGACTGTAACTCTGAAAATAACATCAACAAACTGTTGTCGGAATTGGAGGGCATCGAAAACAGAAAAGCCCGTTTCCGTACAGTGATAGCTTTGATAAAAGGGGAAAATGAAGAGGAGTTTGAAGGTGTAATTTACGGTAACATTTCACACGAACGCCATGGTGAAGGCGGTTTTGGTTATGATAAGGTGTTCGTGCCTGAAAATTATGAGAAGACATTTGCAGAAATGCTTCCTGAAGAAAAAAATTCTATCAGCCATCGTGCTAAGGCTACAAGATTATTGATTGAATATTTAAATAAGGAAAAATGATAAAGAAGCTGAATATTATAATTGTTTCCATCTTGTTGTTTGCGTTCAATGCCAATTCTCAATTACAGGTAGGTGATTGGAAACTATATCAGGTATTTTCTGGCTTGAATTTGCAGAATATCGTTGATACCGGCGATATCATTTACTATTTGTCAGACGGGTGGTTGTATTCCTATGACAAGAAGAATGACGAAACTGTATATTATAATAAACGCAATGACTTGTCGGATTATAACATTACCAATATGTACTATAATTACGACAAGAAATATTTGTTGGTAGTTTATGAAAACTCCAACATGGATATCATTTATGACAGTGGAAGAATCGTAAATATTCCGGATTTAAAAAATACAATTGTTACAGGTTCGAAAGCTATCAATAGTGCCGATTTTTTAGGCAACTATATTTATTTGGCTACTGATTTTGGATATATGGTAGTGGACGATGAAAAGTACCTGATAAAGGAATCGTTCAACTATGGAAAAGCGTTCACTTCCATGGTGGCTACCAGTCAATATATTTTTGCGAGCTGTAACAACAAAGTATATGTTTCTGCCTTGAATGACAATCATTTTGAATTTTCAGTATTTAAGGAAACAAACTTTAAGCAGGACTGCTATATGCAGAAGATTGATGACAATTATTTCTTTTGTCGTACAGGTTGGCTGTATAGAATGGGTATCAACCAAGATCCGACAAATTTATCAATTAGTACGCTTGAGCAGAATACTGCACAATTGTTGACAAAAAGTAAAAGTGGATACCTTGCATCGTTTAAAAATTTCTATATGCCATTGAACGAACAAGGAGCAGTGGTGAAAGATGAACAGAACAATACTGTGAAAATAAATTTGCCTGCAGATTTTGAAGGAAGTTTAATAGCTTCAATGGAAACGGATGGTTCAGTATGGGGAGTTGATAAAAATGGACTGAAGCAATTTAAAATTGAGAACGGAACAGTAGAATATTTAAGAGAAAACTATCGTCCGAATGCTTCATCTGTAAATGACCCGTATTACATGAAGTATGCCAGTAATCGTCTATACATGATGAATTCAGGGCCTAATGCAAGAAATGAGGGAGAAAAGGGTAATGGATTTGATATATGTATTTCTTCTTTGAAAGATGAAGTATGGAATAATTTGGCACCAAAGTCAGCAACGGGTTTTATAAACAGTAATTCAAAAAATAAGTTGACAGACCCATTTTCATTGACAATTGATCCTGAAGATCCTGATGCCATTTGGTTTGGCACATGGTGGGAAGGCATTGTTTGTGTAAAGAATAATGAGCAAATCCAGAAATTTGACACAAAAAATTCACCTATGTTGTTGAATTACATTTGTAAAGTACCGGCAATGGCATTTGACAAGGATAATAATTTATGGGCTGTTCATAGTTCACTTGAATCTGGTTTCCCACGGTTGATGGTATTACCGTCAGAAAAAAGATTCTCAAATGTAGAAAAAACAGACTGGATTATTTATGAAGAATTCAGTAATGTAAAAACTTCGAAAAGAAGTATTATAAACATATTTGAAAATAATATTGTATATTTTACTGATGGGCAATATAGTCCAACTTTAGTTGCTATTGATAATGGGGGAACATTACTTGATAAAAGTGATGATAAATATAAAATAATAACCAGCTTTACAGACCAAGATGGTAAAACGGTTAATCCACAATTCTTTTATAATTTTAAAGAAGATAAAAATGGAAAAGTCTGGGTTTGTATGGGTTCTGGTGTAGGTACAATTTCAAAGTCTGATTTGGTATTTGGCAATAACTTTTATATAAATCGTGTAAAAGTACCGCGAAATGACGGTACAAATTTGGCAGACTATCTATTGGATGGATTGTGTGTTACTTGTATGGCTATTGATGGAGCCAATAGAAAATGGTTTGGTACTACGACATCCGGTGTGTATCTGGTGAGTGAAGACGGTACCGAAATATTGGAACATTTTACATCGGAAAACAGCTATTTGCCGGATGATAATGTTTTGTCAATCGCTTGCAGTGACGACAGTAACATCGTTTATTTTGGAACTTCTAAAGGTACAGTAGCTTATAGCAGTGATGCTGTTCCTTCTGAAGATAATTTCAACAATGTTTATGCTTATCCGAATCCTGTTCGTCCGGATTATACAGGTTATATTACTATTACCGGATTAATGGACAATTCTTTGGTTAAGATTGCAGATTCTGCTGGTAACGTTGTTTATTCAACAACTTCCAATGGTGGTATGGTTACTTGGGACGGATGTAATATGAATGGACAGCGTGTCAACACGGGTGTTTATTTTGTATTTGCTTCACAAACAGACGGAAGTAGTAAAAATGGTTGTGTGACAAAAATAATGATTGTAAGATAATTTGTTGAAATACTATAAAATGCACTGAAAATTGACATGAAACATCAAATATTCACCACATGTCAATTTTCAGTGTATTTTTATTTTTTAGGAGATAAAATAAAGATTTCGGTCAAGTAAAATGTATCTTTGCATTATATAAGAAGTTAGAAAGAATGAATATAGCATTAATTGGATATGGCAAGATGGGTAAGACCATCGAAGAAATAGCGGTAGCACGCGGACATCAGATTGTTTGTAAAATTGATGTGGATAATCAGAATGATTTCGACAGCGATGCTTTTCGCAGCGCCGATGTGGCAATCGAATTTACGACTCCTAAAACAGCGGTTGAGAACTATCGTCGTGCCTTTGAACAAGGGGTAGCCGTTGTTTCGGGTACAACCGGATGGTTGGAAAGGGAGGATGAGGTAAAACGTTGGTGCGAACAGGATAATGCTACGTTCTTTTATTCGTCCAATTTCAGTATAGGGGTGAATATCTTCTTTGCTTTGAACAAGTATTTGGCAAAAATCATGAACCGTTTTGAGCAGTATGATGTGTCAATGAAAGAGATTCATCATATTCATAAACTTGACCATCCAAGCGGTACAGCCATTACTTTGGCTGAAGGTATTATACAGAATTTGGACAGAAAAATCGGATGGGCGGAAAACTCCGACAGTTCCGAAATTGTCAATATTACAGCCGAACGTGAGGGTGAAGTTCCCGGTACGCATATTGTTGAGTACCGTTCGGATGTGGATTGTATTAAAATAGAACACGAAGCGTTTTCTCGCCGTGGTTTTGCTCTGGGAGCTGTGGTTGCTGCCGAATGGGTTAAAGGCAAGAAAGGCTGGTTCACGATGAACGATATGATGAATTTTTAGAAAAGAGTCAAGATGGAAAAAAATAGCAGCAAGTCGTTTAAGGAAAGAATAGAAAAGGTAAAGACCACACGTTGGATTCGTTTTGCGGTGGTGTCTTTGATATTTTTCTTTTGGGTAGTGTGGTTGAACAACTATTGGGTATTGCTTGTCTACCCTTTGTTGTTTGATATATACATCACACTGTATATTCCTTGGAACTGGTGGAAAAAATCGGAAAACAAGACGGTCCGCACGGTGATGAGCTGGGTGGATTCCATTGTCTATGCGCTGATTCTTGTTTATTTTATTTTCGCTTTTGTTGGACAGAATTATAAAATTCCGTCTTCATCTTTGGAAAAGACTTTGCTGGTTGGCGATTATCTGTGGGTAAACAAGATGTGTTACGGCCCGCGTGTTCCCCAAACTCCGTTGCATTTTCCTCTTGTTCAGAATACATTTCCTATCATCAATACGAAGAGTTATTTCGAGAAGCCTCAGTTTGAATATCATCGTCTGAAAGGATTGCGTAATATCGAAAGAAATGATATTGTCGTGTTCAACTATCCGGCAGGAGATACGATTGTATTCAATGTTCAAAACCCTGACTATTATACGATTTGCTATAAGATTGGTGAAGACCTTCTTGCTCAGAATCCTATTTCAGACAAAAATTTCCTTGAAAAGGGAAGTTACGAATACGGGCAACGTTGTCTTGCTGTCGGACGTGAATATGTAAAGCTGGAAAAAGGACGTTTTGGTGATGTTATATACCGTCCTGTTGACCGTCGCGAGAATTATGTGAAGCGTGCAATCGGTTTGCCGGGCGATTATATGAAGATTGTCGACAATGTTTTCTATATCAATGGTAAACCATTGGAAGAACCTGAAAATGTTCAGTTCAACTATTTCATCCGTACTGACGGAACACAGATTACGGATATTGTGTGGGAAGAAGCCGGCGTAAGCATTGCTGACCGAAGCTATCAGCCGCAGAATATAGATTATTATGGTAAGCAGAATCTTGTTTATGCCGTGCCTCTGACATATTCAATGGTTAAATATTTCGAAGCATTGCCTTATATCGAAGAAGTGGAACGCGTGCCGGCAATGGAAGTTCTTCCGGTGTATCCGATTGTGAAGGATTACGGATGGACACGTGCCAACTATGCCGCCAACTTGGAAAAAGGTATATGGATTCCTAAGAAAGGCTGTTCGTTGGAATTGAATATGTATAATTTGCCGATTTATGAACGTGCTATCAAGAACTACGAAGGTAATGACCTGCAAGTGCGTGACGGTAAAATTTATATTAATGGAGAAGAAATTACGCGCTATAAGTTTAAGATGGACTATTATTGGATGGTGGGCGACAACCGCGATAATTCGGCTGATTCCCGTTATTGGGGATTTGTTCCGGAAGACCATATCGTCGGTACTCCGATGTTTGTCATCATTTCTATTGATGGTGATAAAGGTTTCTTCAGCGGTTTCCGTTGGGATCGTATGTTTAAGGATGCTAACCCAGATAAATAATGGCTGAACCAGCGGCTATATTCAGTTTACGTTATGCTGGCAGTGTAGGTTACTATGCTGCCATGCTTCGTTATGGGTCTATTGTTCTTGATACGGAGGAAAGGTTTTGCAAAAAAAACAAATGTCTGAATCGCATGGACATTGTCGGGCCGAATGGTCGTCAGTCATTGTCTATGCCGTTGGCAAAACCCAACAGTTCCCAAAAAGTTGGAGAAATAGTGCTTTCAGAGCATGGCAACTGGCGGCATAATCATTGGGGAGCTCTTTTTTCTGCTTATGGTCGTACTCCTTTTTTCGAATATTTCGCAGATGATTTAAAACAGTTGTATCAAAGTAACATAACAACGGTCGGTGAATTCAACTTGGAACTTCACCGTCTGATTGTTTATTTTCTTGACCTGCCGATAGAAACGAAAGTTGCTGACGGTAGTATGAATTTTGATACACTGCACGATTTCCATGACCGTCGACAGATTGATTTCTGTGATTATTCTCTTCCTTCCTACTATCAGATTTGGAGTGACAAGCAAGGTTTTATTCCCAATCTAAGCATATTGGATCTTCTTTTCAACGAAGGTCGCCAGGCTATATTAAAGTTGTTAGTTAAATGAAAAAAATAAACTATAAATCATACAGATATAATATTTTTGTTTTTATAATAGTATTGTTATATGGTGTTGCTTATGCTTTTGCAGGTTTTAAAGGGACACCATATAGTTCTGTTAAAGATTTAATTTTTTTAGTTTTTCAATGGGGAGCAGTTTGTGTGGCTGTATGGGGATTACTAACAGTTATATCGCTGAATAAGTGGATTTTTGCTATTACATTTCCTCTATTGTCTATTGTGTGTTCGGCATTCGCTTATTTTAGTTTTACTATTAATGTGAATGTTACCCCTATGTTAATAAGTTTGATTGTTTCGAATTTAGGTGATTATCAAACATGTTCAAGTGTTGTTGATGTTAATCTGATATTAGTATCTTTATTTACTCTTTTATTATCAATTGGCGCTGTTGTTTATAGATGGAAGAAAATTGTTGTCCACGATGTTGTTATTAATTTGTTTTTGGGAATTATATGTATAATGTTGACAAATGTATGGGTTAAAAGAATAAAGAATCCAGTAGCTGAAAGACTTCCTTTTTCTATTTTCTATAGTATAGACCGTTATTTGGAGGAAAGAATAATAATAGCTGAAGATCGTAAAACATTTACTGTTTCGCCTAAAACAGATGTTGATTCTTTGACGGTTGTAATGGTGTTAGGAGAATCTTTACGTGCTAATCATATGCAACTGAATGGTTATAAACGGGAAACAATGCCATTGTTGAGTAAAGAAAAAAATATAGTATCATATCCTAATATATATACAGAGCCAGTTTATACGAATGTAAGTGTGCCTCACATAATGACTCGTGCTGACAGTGCCAATATGGAAAGAGCTTATCAAGAGGAATCCTTTGTGAGTATATTCAAGCAAGCAGGTTATCATTCTGTGTGGTTGGCTAATCAGGAATCTACAGAAAGTTATGTATATTTTATGAATGAGTGTGATTCTCTAATTTTTGTAAACAGTGGAAAGTCATTATACATAATAGATAAATGGTTAGATAGTGATATATATCCGCATTATAAAAACATATTGAGAGAAGATTATAAAAAGCAATTAATTGTAGTTCATACGATAGGTTCACATTGGTACTATACTACACATTTTTCAGTTGAAGATGCTAAATTTCAACCGAATATAAAAAGTAAGATTGTAACATCGAATACAAAGGAAGAGATGATAAATTCTTATGATAATACAATAGTAGAAACGGATAAGGTATTGCATAAATTTATTGATATGTTGAAAGATAGGAATGCTATACTTTTCTTTTTGTCAGATCATGGAGAATCTTTGGGAGAAAACGGTGTTTTTTTACATGCTACAGATGTCCCTGAATTGCATTATCCAGGATGTTTTGTATGGTATTCTGACAAATATGCAGCAAATTATCCTCAAAAAGTAGAGGCTTTAAAAAAGAATAAAGACAATTATTATAGAACAGATTTCTTATTTCATAGTATTTTAGATGGAGCCTCTATTGAAACAATATATTGTGATAAGGATTTGAGTATATTTCAAGACCATAAATAGCAAAAGACATGACAGAAACGAAAAGAATAGTTTGGGTTGATTATGCAAAATTTTTATGTATTTATTTTGTAACATTGGTTCATACACCAATTTATCGCCCTATTTATGATATTGTGTGTGCATCATTGATACCAATGTTTTTCTTTTTGTCTGGATATTTCTTTTCATATAAAAAGTATCCTGTATTTAAGTCGTTTGTTAGTATAAGATGGAAACAATTGATGGTTCCTTATTTTGCATTGGCTGGGCTTGCTTATATATTTTGGTTTTTCGTTGGACGTCATTATGGAGATGATGCAAATGTAGAAACTTTATGGTATTCTCCTCTATTAGGAACTATTTTGGGGTATGGAAAGCAAATGGTTCAATCTGTTCCTTTATGGTTCGTCATGGCTTTGTTCGTTCTTCAGATTTTATATTGGCCAATAGGGAAATATACGATAAAGAATCAGTATATATTATTGATTGTCATTACTTTAATTAGCTTTATGAATGTTGAATATATAAAATTACCTCTTCCATTTGAAGTAAATCAGGCTATTGCAGGAATGACGTTTTATATATTGGGAATGATTGCTCGACAAATACTGACTGAAAAAGCATTAGAAAAATACTCGATTGCTTTTTTGGTTATAGGAATTTTATTAGTTGCTATCGCAGTAAAATATAATGTTCATGTTACATTTTTAATTCTTCGTTTTGGTAATTATGGGTTATTTTTATTGGGAGCTATTGGAGGAATTTTAACAACTGTTTCTATATCTTTTTGGCTATCGAAAGTTTTTGGAGAAAATGCTTTTGTCAAATATATAGGGCGGAATACAATCGTTATTTGTGGATTGCATCTGATAATTTTTACTTTAATAAAGGGAGTTATGGTCTATATTATAGACATGCCTTTATCTGTTCTGGAACAGTCTGTTGCTCCATGCATGATTTTTGGTTTTCTTAGTATTATTGGATGTATTCCGATTATATTCCTTATAAATCGTTTTTGTCCGGTATTGGTTGGACATAATTTGAAACATTAGAAATACGTTCCGGCCCAGTTGGCGCGGTCGAGGTTGCGGTAGCTGATGGCTTCCTGAATGTGGTGCATCTGTACGTTTTCCGAGCCGTCCAAATCGGCAATTGTGCGGGCTACGCGCAGAATACGGTCGTAGGCACGTGCCGACATGTTTAGGCGGGTCATGGCCTCTTTTAGCCGTTCAAGTCCCTTTTCATCAGGTTGTGCATATTCGTGAAGCAGGCGTGTTGTCATCTGAGCGTTGCAGTGTACGTTTGGAATACCGGCATAGCGGCGTGTCTGTATTTCGCGTGCCTTGATGACACGTTCACGTATCGTTTTACTACTTTCTGTCGGGATGTTTGATGATATTTCGTCGAATTCCACCGGGGCTACTTCTACTTGCATGTCAATGCGGTCGAGCAGCGGACCGGAAATGCGGTTCAGATAGCGTTGTACGGCTCCAGGTGGACATATGCATTTTTTCTTCGGGTGATTGTAGTAGCCGCACGGGCACGGGTTCATTGAAGCCACCAGCATGAATCCAGCCGGATAGTCGACCGTGTATTTTGCCCGTGAGACGGTGATACGGCGGTCTTCCAGCGGTTGGCGCATTACTTCCAGTACCTGTCTTGAGAATTCGGGAAACTCGTCCAGAAAGAGTATCCCGTTATGGGCAAGGCTTATTTCGCCCGGCATAGGGTAGGAACCACCACCGACAAGCGCGACGGGTGATATCGTATGATGTGGAGAGCGGAAAGGACGCTGTGTAAGGAGCATAGAGCCCCGTTCGAGCTTTCCGGCAACGGAATGTATCTTGGTTGTTTCCAACGCCTCCTGAAGCGTCAGAGGAGGTAATATGGTAGGCAGTCGTTTTGCCATCATTGATTTGCCCGAACCGGGTGAGCCTATCAGCAGGATATTGTGTCCGCCGGCACATGCCACCTCAAAGGCACGTTTCACATTTTCCTGTCCTTTCACTTCCGAGAAATCCATGTCAAAATGGTTGATTTGACGGCGGAACATTTCGCGTGTGTCTATTTCCGTTGGTTGGAGTTCGTGTGTACCGTTGAGAAAACCCACTACTTCCATCATATTGTCGACACCATAGACTTTCAAGCGGTTGACAACGGCTGCTTCCATTACATTGGCTTTCGGTACGAAAATGGCTTCCAATCCGTCCTCCCGAGCTTTGATAGCCATAGGCAGTATTCCTTTTACCGGCAGCACGGAACCGTCGAGCGACAGTTCTCCCATCAGCATGTAGCGGGAAAGTTTTTCTGATTTCACCTGTTCGTCACCGGCAAGAATACCGATGGCAATGGGCAAATCGTAGGCTGTCCCTTCTTTTTTCAAATCGGCCGGCGACATGTTGATGACTATTTTCTTGTGAGGAAAGGTCAATCCGTTCAGCTTTATAGCCGACATGATGCGCTGGTGGCTTTCCTTGACGGCTGTGTCGGGGAGTCCGACTATGTATGTGCTGAATCCTTTCTCTACCGATACTTCAATCATCACCGGAAGGGCATCGATGCCTTGGACAGCTGCTGCATTTACTTTGACTAACATAAGGCTAATGGTTTTGTGTCGTTATGGTATATATGGAGGGAATAGGTGGTTCCCTGATATTATTTCTTCAGTGCCTGAATTTTTGATTCCGCAACCTTGCAGACTTCTTCCACGTCCATTCCCCGGTACAGTTGCGTACCGGTCGAGTCGGTCAGAATGAAGAATTTAGGTGCGGAAATGTTGAGGTCGGCAATAGTTTTGTCAACCGGTCCGCCAACGGCAACATAATGTTTCCACTTGACAGAGTCGCGTGCCACTATTCTTCCCCATCCCGATGTGTCAGGTTTTATGGAAATATCGACAATTCTAAGGTTTTCTTTGCCGGCATTTTTTTCAAGCTTTTTCAGTTGGCTGACAATGCTGTCACGTTTTGTATTGCTTTCTTTCCAGAAATAGTAAAGCGACAGTTTTGCTTCATTGCTTTGCACGGTTTCCAACGAATCCTTGCTGTTGCGCAGGTTCAGTACTGTCAGTGGTTTCTGTTTTTCAATTTCACGGAGCAGCAGGTCGTTGTAGAGCACCGTCAGCTGTTCGGGGCGTGCCTTTTCGTCGATTGATTCAAACAGTTTCTGTGCCTCTTCCGAGCGGATATCCGTATAGTCGCAGGTGAGCAGCAGCGTGCTTACCACATTTTTCGGATTGGCCTTTATGAATTCGGCAATTGCCTTGTCGGTCTTTTCCGAGTTTCTTTCCTTGAAGTCAGAAGCATGTGCTATGATGAAAGAATTCCATTCCTCACTCTCTTCATTGCCCTTTGTTGTAATGTTGAAATTGTCTTTCAGCTCACCTTCAATGCTGATAGTCTGACCGTTTTTAACGGCAAAGTGAGTGATAAGTCTCATTTGGGCAGAATAGACATAAACAACAGTCAGTTCGTCCGACGTGCCAATTAAGTTGAAAGAACCGTCGACAGTCGGTATCCACTGTGTGTGGATAGCATCGTTCGAAACGTAGACGAAGCGCAGGTTTTGAGTTCCCGCATCGCTGAATTTTCCTTCTACTTTGAATTCTTTGCTCGTACAGGACACGGCAAACAGGGTCATCAGAAATAGAACTGACAGAAAAATAAAATTCTTCATACTGCTTTTTTGTCGGATATAGAAACAAAAGTACATTTTTACCATTAAAGGAGCAAATAATAAAACTATATTTAGGAACTGGATACAATTAATTGTGAATAAATTTCGTATTTTTGCGACTGTATGCATCGCTATATTCTAATATTGTTTATTACGATTCTGTCGCTGGGATTTCCTGCCCGTGCGCAGATAGTCAATACGGTCGAAAAAGAAAAACTGGAAGCTGACAGCATCCGTCGGGCTTTGGACAACGGACCGTATTTCACATTGTATAAGGACAACTATTTTATAGCCGGAACAACTATCGGCGGTAAACCTACGGCAACTAATTCGGATGTGAAGTTTCAAGTCAGCATTGCACAGCGGCTGACGAAGAGTACTTTGCCGTTCAACACCTATCTTTACCTTTTCTACACACAAAAGTGCATGTGGAACGTGTTTGAAAATTCCATGCCTATGCGCGATTTCAACTTTAATCCGGGTATCGGTTTGGCGAAGCATCTTTTTGTGAAAAACCGTTATGTGGGTAAGGTCACACTGATGATTGAGCACGAATCGAACGGAAGGGACGGCATTGAATCGCGCAGTTGGAACAAGGTGTCGTTGGCAAGCAACATTTTTATCGATCCGAACTTTATGGTGCACGGTAAGGTCTGGATTCCTATTATCGACGGACAGAACAATCAAGATATTCTTTATTATAGCGGCATATATCAGGTCGGTACCACCTTTACAACTCCCAACAAGCGTTTTGGATTTGCCTTGACAATGGTGAAGCGCAAGGGTTGGAATTTTAAATATAATACTATCTGGGAAGTAAACTACCGTCTTTTTAAGGATGAAAACCAGTTCCTTTTTTTGCAGTACTATAATGGCTATGGCGAAAACCTCCTTGACTACAATCAGTACCATTCCCGCCTGCGCATAGGTCTGGTAATCAAACCGCAGCTTTTCAGCGAATTTTAGGGACTATGTCTATTTTCTGCAAGTATTTGGCTTTTTCCAATTATTTGTAGTATGTTTGCATTATTGAAACAAGAAAGAATAATGTTTATGAGTAAAATGGGTACGCTATATAGAAAGGCTGTGAAAACAATATCTTGTCTGCCGGTTCTTTTGGTTGTTGCAGTAATGGGCACGATGGTTTCGTCGTGCGACGTAACCTATTGTGAAAACGAAAATTACGTTCATGAACTTGTCGGTAATTGGGAACTGTATGAATATGACGGATATCCTGTTGGCCGTAATGATGTGAACTATTATAATTTTTATGACAACGGCGACGGTTACTATTGCTATTTTGACAATCGTGGGAATATCGTTGCTGAACCTTTTACATGGAGTACCGGCTACGGACGGGAGCTGTATATAGAATATTTCAATTCTTATCTTGGCCGTACATCCTGCTATTATGAACGCCGTGGAAGTTATCTGTATTTTTCTGAATACCGCGATTTCAGAAACTACAATGTCTATAGAGTAGCTTATTAAACCTATTAAAAATAAAAACAGAAGATTATGACAAAACGAAATTTGTGGGCAACACTCATGTCTGTTGTCGTGATGTGTATGCTGCTGGTGTCCTGTGCTGAGGATTCTGCCGATTCTCCGTTGGTAGGCCGTTGGGAGATGATTAAGTCAAACGGTTCGCCGGTGGCTCAGGAAAATGTGGAATTTTTCACTTTTTACTCTACTGGCAGCGGATCGCGTGAATATATGGACGGCAATGTACTGCGAAGTGATTCCTTTGAATGGTCTTCATTCTCTGGAGATTATGTCGAACTGAATTATAGCGACGGTACATTCGTATCCTATTACTACCGTTTTAACGGCAATAACCTTGAATTGTCGGAAAGCAGCGGTTTCGGACGCTACAATACGTTCGCACGACGATAGAGTTACCGATTAATGACCGAATAGAATACGGCAGGCATTCGTGCTTGCCGTTTTTTTTATGTTTTCAGGAGTTGTATTGCGTGCTGCGGCAATGTTTTCTATAATTCTGTCAATGTCCGCGTGTGCCTCGTCGGTTTCTATCAGCAGTTGTGAGTCAGGGATGTGGAGGAGTGCTTCTTTGTTCCATTTTTCACCGAATGAAAGACTGATGCCTTTCGAGAGCAAAGCTGATGCCGTCGTTGCATTTCCTCGAAAACCGTGTATAATCCAGGGCATTGACGGACGAAGCTGCTTTTTGTAATAAAGTATGCGGTCAAATGTCCGTACGGCGTGCAGCACCATCGGTTTTTTGAATGATTCCGACAGTTGGCAGTGTCTTGCAAATATTTCTTCCTGTATGCTCATTTCAGCGCCTTGCAGCCTGTCCAGACCGGTTTCGCCAATGGCAAGTACTTGCGGATGCGACAGTGCTTTTTCCAATAGGCTGAAAAGCCCGGAGATGTTTTTGGCGGCAGAATCCCACGGATGTATCCCGACGGAATAGAAAAGTCCGTCCTTCGGCAGGAATTTGTCGGGGCTGACGCTGATAAGGGCTTCTCTGCTGTCTTCTTTATGAGTATGGATATCAATAATCATGGTACAGGGTCATAGCCGCTTCCTCCCCACGGATTGCACCGCAGGATGCGTTTTACGGCCAGCCACAGCCCTTTTACCGGTCCGTGCTTGCGCAGGGCTTCAATGGCATATTCGCTGCAGGTAGGCGTAAATCGGCACGCAGGCGGAAACAGCGGCGAAATGCACATTCTGTAAAACTTGATGGGGATGATAAGCAGAGTTGTAAGCAGTTTCTTCATAGAGAACTTGCGCTTTGTTCGTCTTCTTTACTGCCGACGGCTGTTACGAGAGTGTCCAGCAGTTTGGTCATTTTCCGTTCAATACGGGCATAGTCGTCAGCGTCCTTGTGCATATAGATGAATGCAATGTCGATTTTCTTTCCGCTTTCCAGAAGTGCAGGAAGAAAACATTGTCTGTTGAGACGGTAGGCCTCCCGTATTCTCCGCCGCAAAAGTACACGTCCCACAGCCTTGCGGATTTTCTTTTTGGGGATGGTAATCATGAATTGGGCTGGCGCACCGTAGGAACGGTCAGAAATCTGATACACCATCCGGAGGGGATAGGCTACAGCTGAAGTGCCGGAGGCGAACAGCTTGTCAACAGCTGTCCGACTGCATAGTTTTTCTGCTTTCCGTAAACTAAATTCCGACATATCTTTTCGTTCTTTTTAATTAACAAGAAACTCACCTTGCCGCCTGAATATAACGGAGAAACAAGGTGAGGTTTTATATTTTTTCTGCCTGTCGGCAAAAGTGGCAATCCTATTTTTTCTTTGCCTGTGCCTTCAAAAACGCATCTAGCGCAGCTGTCATTGACGGAGCATTTGCCGTCGGAGCTTCCAGGTCAAGACGGAAACCGGCATCAGTGATGGCTTTGGCGGTAGAAGCGCCGAAACAGCCGATTTTGATGTCGCCCTGTTCGAAGTTCGGGAAATTCTTTTGCAGGGACTTGATACCTGAAGGGCTGAAGAAAAGCAGCATGTCGTAGTCGAACGGTTCGCCTTCCTGGAAGTCGTTGCTGACCGTACGGTACATGATGGCGCGTGAGAAATTGATTTTGTTCTTTTCAAGAACCGTAGCGTCTTCAATCTTGTTGGCTTCAGATACCACATAGAGATACTTGTCCGACAAGTGTTTCTGCATCTGTGGAATCAAATCGTCCAATTTACCCGATTTTCCGAAAAATATTTTGCGTTTTCTGTAGACGATATATTTTTGCAGGTACAGTGCGATGGATTCTGTCGTACAGAAGTACTTCATTGTTTCCGGCACGTTGAACCTTGTTTCTTCTGCTATTCTGAAAAAATGGTCGATGGCAGCCTTGGCTGTAAAAATGACTGCAGTGTGTTCCGGCAGTGAAACTTTCAGTTGGCGGAACTCTTTTGACGATAAACCTTCAACCTTGATAAAAGGGCGAAAAACAATCTCAACCCCATATTTTTCGGCAATGTCGAAATATGGCGACTTGTCTGAAGAAGGTTTTGGCTGAGAAACTAATATCTTGTTGATTTTCACTTTGGGCTGATTTCTAATAAGTTAGAGATAATAATTGTTATTTTACAGAAAATTAACAATAGCGATATTTCTACGCCGCAAAGGTACAAAATAAAATAGACGAGATGAAACATTTTGTTGAAAAAAATCCTAAAACTTTTCATTAAAAATGCCATTCTTGCGATAGCATATAAACTAACGGAAAGCAAAAGCATTAAACTATTAAGTTCAGGCATGAAAAGCATGATGACGGCTACGGGCGTGAGCAGCAGGCCCATCAGCGACTGTGAGGCGTTGAATCCCTGTATCCATAGGGAGGTGTTTTTGGTGTTGGAAAAGGTGTAGCCGAGGAAGCGGAAAATGAGCAGTTGGAGGATATAGTAGATACCGGCGCTTGCCACGGTAAGTGCCACTCCTAACGAGACATTTCCGCTGAGACTGTCCGGGAAAAAGTGTTCTACGGCGTAGAACAGAATAATGCCTTCCACGATGATGGTTTGCAGAATGAGTGCCGTCATTACCAGCGTTTCGCTGATAGTGTGGTCATCGAGGTGGTTTTCCGTGCGCTTCACCGACCATACGTTGTTGAGGATAGTGGTGAAGTATTTCCAGCCTTTTTTGTAGCTGAATGCCACCAGCAGGAACGAAACCATCAGCAGCACGAGCGTGCCCGATGTCTTGACAGGCGTGTGCTGGTAGTATTCGGGTTCTTTTCCGGTAACGCTTGCTGCCACCGGGTAGTCGGTAAGCTGTCGGGCAGTGTGTCCGCCGAGAACCAGCGTGTCGGTCAGACCGTCGGGAAATGCCGGTGCATAATAGGCCGGTCCTGTGCTGTCGGCAGGAACGCTGTCGTGTGGGGCAGGTTTTACGGATATGTCAGTCAGCTCTTTTTGTGGCATCGGCTTATTTTGCATATTTAGATTCTGCATCCTGTTCGTCGGCAGGGAGTTGTTCCAATAGGTTGAGTGCCTCTTCGGCAGTTGTGGCTACATGCCAGAGGTTGCGGTGCGACTGTTTCATGAAGTGCTGGTCAACGGCATGGTTGAGCATAGCTATCAGGTGGTCGAAAAATCCGTTCACGTTCAGCATTATGATAGGCTTTGAATAGAGCCCGAGCTGTTTCCATGTGATGATTTCCAGCAGTTCTTCAAGTGTTCCGCAGCCGCCGGGCAAGGCAATGACGGCATCGGAAAGACGCGCCATGGTCTGTTTGCGGATGTGGATGTCGGGTGTGATGATGGTTTCCGACAGATGCGGATGGTTCCATCCTCTGTCCACCATAAATTGCGGGATGACACCAATTACTTTTCCTCCGGCTGAAAGGGCACTGTCGGTCAGCTTGCCCATCAGTCCTTCGCGTCCGGCTCCGCAAATGCAGTCGATTCCCTTTTCGGCAAGGAGTGTGCCCAGGCGTTCGGCCGCATCAAAATAGGCACGGTCAATGTCGCGGCTTGATGCGCAGTAGATGCATATTTTTTTTCTTTGCGTCATAGGAATCTGGATTTAGTTTTGCAAAAGTACGGATTTATTGCCGACTTGCCGCAACAAAAAATGAGAAACCGTGGGGATGTTTCTCATTTTTAATTTTTCTGTGGCAGGACCGTTAGAGCCAGCCGTTGGTTTTATACCAGTCGATGGTTTCCTTCAAGCCTTCTTCCAGGCTGTATTTCGGATGGAAGCCAAAATCGGACTTTGCCAACGATGTGTCGCAGGTCCAGTTGCGTTGTTTCAGAATTTTGAACTTGTCGCGGTTCAGCGTGCTTACCTTCATTCGTGCCACGGCTACCTTTTCTGCTATGGTGCAGGCTATTTTCAGCATCCATATCGGAACAATGACCGGCAGTACGAATTTCTTGCCTAACAGCGATTTGACGATGTTGCGGAATTCCTTTTGCGAGTAAATGCCGTTGTCGGCAATCAGGTAGGATTTGCGGCGCACGCCCGATTCGAGAGCGTCGAACACGGCTGCCACGAGGTCCTTGACATAGATGAAGGTCAGTGTCTGGCGGCGGAAGCCTACGCTGAAGTCAAAACCTTTGGCTATGGATTTTATCATCAGGTAATAGTCGCCTTCGCGCGGACCGTAGACACCTGTTGGGCGGAACGCGATGTAAGGTATGTCGCTTTGCATTTGCAGATAGGTTTCCGACTTGAGTTTTGAAAGTCCGTATTTGGTGTTGGGCATGGGAATCATCCGTTCGGTGAACGGCGTGTAGTTCTTTTCGTCGCCCACACCCATCACGCCCATTGTGCTCATCATCAGAAATCCTTCCGGAACGGCATCAATTGTGCGCAGCGCTTCAATGAAGCGTTTCAGATATTCGTGGTTGATGGTGTTGAAGTCCGCGAAGTTGGCACATTTCGTGGCACCCAGATTGTGGACAATGTAGTCCCATTTGCCCTGTTCTTCCACTGCCGTGCGCAGTGCCGCCGTCAATTTCCCGGCATCGGTAAAATCCAATTCGATGAAATGGATTCTGCTGTCAGTTAAATATTTGCGTGAAGTAGTGGCGCGTACGGCCGCCCATACGTCATAACCTCTTTTGAGAGCTTCTTCTACGATGAAACCGCCGATAAATCCTCCGGCGCCGGTTACCAAAACTTTTTTTGTCATTTTCTTGTAATTGAATTTGTGCCGGACAACTCCCGACAGATTGCAAAGATAGAAAATTATTGAATGATGAGAACGGTGAAAAGAAGTTGAAATGGTGGGTTTTACTGGTAAATTAGTCGTAAAAACAAAACCTCCTGCCTTTTGGGAGGTAGGAGGTGGTGATTTAAGTCGATTGTTGTCTTTATCATTTCAGTTCGATGTCGGCGACGATAGGGCGGTGGTCGGATGCCATGCGTTCGTCAACGACTTCGAATGTTTTCACTTTGGTCGATTTCTTGTGACGGTTGTCTACCGAGATATAGTCGATGCAGCGGTCGGGCTTGTCCGCCGGGAATGTAAGCAACTCCATATTGTTTAGCGGAGTAAAGTGTTTCTTTATTTTCTCCATGGGCTTGGAGTCGGGTTCCATATTCCAGTCGCCGGCAAGAAATACGGGTTTGTTCCATTTGGTGGCTTCTTCACCCAGTATGTCGGCCGAAGTCATGCGGTCGGCTTCCGTGAGCGACAGATGTGCGCATATCACCACATAGTCCTTGAATTCGGCAACAAGCATGGTGCGTGCTTCTTCCGCTCCGGGAAGCGGTCGTCTTGTCAGGCTCAGCGGTTCTTCACGGCTCAGCAGACCGATGCCGTAGGAACCTCCGGCAAAAGCGATGGCACGCGAAAAATAGTGGCGCATGCCTGTCTGCTTGCCAAGTTCCAGCATTACGTCAGTTCCTTTGCTGCGGGTTGTCACGCTGTCGGCTTCCTGTATGGCAACTACATCGGGTTTTACGTTGTTGATGACGTCGGAAATACGTGTATAGTCGGTAATGCGGTCCATGCCGATACCGTTGTGAATGTTATAGCTCATCAGTCGCAGTGTGCTGTTCTGGGCCGTAGCAGTCAGAGCAAGCAGCGACAATGCGAGCCATGCGAAAAGATGTTTCATTTGGATTGTTCGTAGTTTTGTAGCGTTTTTTTCAGCTGGTCGACAATGATGGCCTTCAGTTCGACGGGAGATATGACCGTAATGGAGTCGCCGTGTGACAGTAGTTCCTGCACGAAGTCGTAGGTGATGAACATGCGGTAGTAGAACAGCGAGTAGCTGTCGTATATTTCCTCACGCTGTGAATGGTGAAGCGGCAGGGCACGGAAATATTTTGCCTGTTCGCTCTTTACGCGGAGCACGATGTCTTTCACTTCCGAACCGCTGGTGATGATGCCGAAATAGTTGCGGAAAAAGTCGTTAACGCGCAAGTCGGGCATCAGGAACGTCTCGTCGGTAATGCTGATGTCGTTGAAACGGTCCAGCGAATAGGTCTTGATTTTTTGGTCGGCCGTATTATAGCCGATTACATACCATCGTTGCTTGAAAATCCGCACGAAATAAGGTTCAAGCACAATTCCGTCGGTAGCATTGACACGATAGAACGGCGTGTAGGAGAAACGGATTTTGCGCGATGTCTTCAGTGCTTCGATGACAGTCGGCAGATAGTTGCGCGCCGAAGGCACTTCTTCGAGCATTACCCGTTCGGAAATGTCCTTGGCGTCGGAAAGCATGCCGTTGATTGACATGGAATTGATGAGCCAGCTGCTCAGGCTTCCGGTGTCGCCCTCGTTTTCGATATAATACTCAAACGTGGAGTTGCTGTAGCCGATATTGATGTTGAACAGCTCTTCAATTCCCTGCCGGTAGTTGTAGAAAGTGCGACGGGCAAGCGGCTCTCCGCCCGATACATTGGAATTGAGCCATAGCCGGCAGAGTTCCTTGCGCGAAATTCTGCCATAACGCTGTATGGTGTCGAGTATCCAGATGTATTTGTTCAGAAGGCCGCGTGCCATGTCAGTTCACTTTTATTTATACAGAATTTTATTTTCTCTTGATAAGCAGGCAAAGTCCGAGAACGGTTACCAGAGCATTGATAATCAAAAGCTCAAAGCTGATTTGATAGCCGTTGAACCATGCTTCGCTGTTCGATTGCAGGATGTAGCAGATTACCGGAGAAAGCACACATACTACCGGTACCCAGCGGTCGTTGACTGCCTTTTTCGTTGCCAGACCGAACACGAACATACCGAGAATCGGACCGTAGGTGTAGGCTGCAAGGCTGTAAACGGCGTTGATGGCGCTGTCATCGTTCAGTTCGTAAAACACGACAATGACGAGTACCATCAGCAGTGACATGATGATGTGTACCAGCTTGCGGGTAAGCGTAAGGTCCTTGTCGCTCTGTTTTTCCGTTGCCTTGAGGATGTCGACAGTAAACGAAGTAGTCAGGGCGGTGAGTGCAGAGCCGGCTGCCGAGTAGGCTGCGGCAATCAGACCGATGATGAAGATAATGCCGATAAATACGGGGAAGCCTTCGCTCCATGCTATTTCGCCGAAGAGAGCGTCGCCCACAACTTTACCGTCCTTCATCGGAAGGTTGTCGCCGGCATACATGTAAAGGAGTGTTCCCAGTACAAGGAACAGGCCGATAACGAAAATCTGAACGAACGAGCTGACAATCATGTTTTTCTGCGATTCGCGGAAGTTCTTGCAGCTCAGAGTGCGCTGCATGAGGTCCTGGTCAAGACCGGTAGTGGCGATTACCATGAATACACCGGCAATGAACTGTTTCCAGAAATAGCGGCCGTCGTTGAAGTCTTCAAAGAAGAAAATCTGGCTGGTTGGGTGAGCGGCAACGGCCGACGGCATTTCGAAAATGCCCAGTCCGAGGCTCTTGCCGATGAAGATGATACAGCTTACCACTGAAACAACAAGACAGAACGTTTTCAACGAGTCGGTCCAGATAAGCGATTTAACGCCGCCCTGGAAGGAGTAGAGCCAGATAAGGGCTACGGTGAGGATGACGTTCAACGTAAACGGCATGTTGAGCGGTTCGAATACCAATGTCTGAAGCACTACGCATACGACGAAGAAGCGGACAGATGCGCCGAGCATTTTCGACACGAAGAAGAACCATGCACCTGTGCGGTAGGATGCGAGTCCGAAACGGTTTTCGAGGTAGCCGTAGATACTCATCAGGTTCATTTTGTAGAACATCGGAATCAGAACCAGTGCCACAATGATGGAACCCACGAAGAAGCCCAGCACCATCTGCATGTAGGAATAGCCTCCGGCGAGCACGGCTCCCGGAACGGAGATGAAGGTTACACCCGAAATGCTGGCACCAATCATGGCGACAGCTACCATATACCAAGGCGACTTGCGGTTGCCTGTGAAAAATCCTGCATTGTCGGTCTTGCGGCCGGTAATCCAGGAAATGATGAACAATAGTACGAAATAGAATGCGATTGTAGCTAATACAATCCAAGCAGTAGTCATAATGTTTGCGGTTTTAAAGTTTTTATTTTGCATGAAGCCGAAAACCGCTCTCCAATTTGGAGAACAGCTTTCGGCTTTTATGTTTTGTTATTCTGCGTAAAGCAGATAAGGTTTGCGTTGTTTCTTGAATTTTTCAACGTCGTCTTTCCATGTAGCCTTGATTTCATCGGCCGACATTCCTTTCTTGATCATCTTGCGTACTTCTCCGTTGCCGATAAGCAGTTCGAAGAACGGACGGAAGAAATGATCGTCGAGGTTGAGGTTGTTGTATGCGTCGATGACGTATTCAAGGTTGATGCCTTTGGCAATGATTTCCTCGTCGCTCAAATTGCTGAGGTCTACACCATAGCATTTTTTGTTGAGTTGCGGCGGGTTTTTGGCTCCCGGCACGCTGCGCGGAGTGAATGAAAAGTCATAGCCAATCATGTTAGGGTGACCGTAAACCTGGAACGGCTTGTCAGTACCGCGGCCGAGGCTCACCGGAGTAGCTTCGAAATAGCAGGTTGACGGATAGAGGTAGATGGCGTGCATGTTCGGAAGGTTGGGCGACGGAGCAATCGGAAGCTCATAGCGGCTCTGATGTGTGTAGCCCTGGCATTTGATGACTGTCAAAGGTACTTTCTTGCCGTCCTTCAACCAGCCTTCGCCGTTTGCCATAGTAGCAATTTCACCCATTGTCAGACCGTGAACCACCGGGATAGGCAGACGTCCTACACCTGATTCGTATTTCATGTCAAGAATCGGGCCGTCGACATACATTCCGTTAGGGTTCGGACGGTCGAGCACCATGAAGCTTTTGCCGTATTTGGCAGCAGCGTTCATCAGGTCAATCATTGTACAATAGTAAGTATAGAAACGCAGACCGACGTCCTGAATGTCGGTAACGATAATGTCAATCTGATCCATTACTTCTTTTTTCGGCTCACGCTTTTTGCCGTCGTAAAGCGAAGCGATAGGAATTCCGGTTTTGCTGTCAACGCTGCTTGCCACATGTTCGCCGGCATCGGCAGTTCCGCGGAAGCCGTGTTCCGGAGAGAAGATAGTGGTTACGTTTATACCCTTGCTCAACATTATGTCAAGCACATGTTCGTTGCCCACCATACCGGTGTGGTTGCTGAGCAAAGCCACTTTCTTTCCTTTCAGCAGGGGAATGTACTCGTCGGTCATCTCGGCTCCGACTTTGATTTGTGCATTCATCGAGAATGCGAGAATCATGGCGCAAGCCGCCATGAAAAAGGTCTTCAAGGAGTTCATAAGGTGTTTATGTTAGTTTTAAAAATTCGCTTTATTATCATTTTTCACAGCATAGCAGCCCTTTAGTTTCATTCTGGACGCATTTTGTGTTCTTTTTTGCAAAGATACAAATTTCCCACACAATCAAAAATCAGTTTATGATTTATAATAATTCTTAACAATCTGTGATTTTATCTTTTAAATCAAGAAAATGAAGGAGGTATATAAACAAGCCAGCCGGGACTGTTTTGTCCCGGCTGACGATGTTATTTTCCCGATGTGGGGTTATGTAGATTAACAAGAAGTAACTTGTTTAGCGTGTGCCGCCTGCCCACCAGATATTTTCTGAGAACACATACATGCCGTCGCCGTAGAGCGCTTTAACGTTCGGGTTGGCAATTACGTCGCTGTTACCGTAAGGCAGACGTACCGGCCAGCGGTTTTCTCCGCTCTGAGTGTTCTTTGGATTGGTCATTGCCACATAGCTGTCAGCTTCGCCGAGAGCTTTCATACGGCGCAAGTCGTTGTAGGTTTCCAATTGTTCGTCGCGGCATTGTGACAGGTATTTCTGAATCATCACTTCTTTCAGTGCGTTGGCAGAAAGTTTGCTGTCCAATGATGCTACATAGTCGGCAGCTGTTCCAGTAACTTCGATGCCGAATTGTCCGTAGTCGGCGAATGATGCTTCAACGGCTGTTGTCAAGTCTTCCTTGTATTCAGCGCTGTTGCGTACTTTCAGTTCGGCAAGGATGAAGTAGAGTTCAGACTTGCTCAACAGGTGGATAGAAGCTGATTCTGCTTTCGGATAAGTGTAGGTGTTCAACCATGCAGGAACTGCGAAACCTTCACCTTCGCTTGTACCGTAAACCAAACGTGCATCTTCTTCCTTACCCGGAGTGGCAACGGCTGTTGCAAGAACTTTGCCGTCATATTCCCAAGCGGCAGAGTAAACTGCACGGCGTGGGTCGTTGCGTTCAGCAAGAAGGTCGTCAACTGTTTTTGATGCCGCATTGTAGTTACGGTCGTTCCAGAAGGCAGCCCATGGGTTAGAAGCTGAAGAAGCGTAGGAAGTGAAGCCTGTGATGTCGGCACCTTCGAAGCCGAGTTCTTTCGCTTTTTCGGCAGCGGCAAGAGCTTCGCCTGCAGCTGCTGAGTTCACCTTCACGAGGTGGAGTTTGTAGCGTGCTTTCAATGCATAGGCAAATGCTTCCCATTTCTTCACGTCACCTTTATAAAGAAGGTCCTGTGAACCTGCGTAGGCGATGCTTTTTTCCTGTGCTTCCTTGAAGTCGGCAAGTGCGCCGTCAATCAATGTGAAGATTTCAGTATAGATAGCTTCCTGTTTGTCAACTTTTGGCTGTGGAATGCCTTTCACTCCGGCTTCCGAGCAAGGGATGTCGCCGAACATGTCGGTCATGATACCGTAGTTGAGCGCAAGCATCATTTTAATCATACCGCGGACATCTACCTCATTCTCATATTTTCCGCCCGGCTGTGCCTTTGCAAGAGCAAGTTTCAGGTTGAGGATATTTGAATAGGTTCCGTTCCATTCATTGTTGAATGTGCTGGAGCTTGCAGTCTGTGATACGTTACGGAGTTCTGCGTTCATCAGCTGGTTTCCGCCTACGCCTACAAACTGTTCAGTGTATGAAGAGGCGTAGAAAGCCATAACTCCGCTTGATGTAGTGAAGCCGGTAGCCATGATACCGTCAGTAATCTGGAGGCTCGGGCTGATGAGTTCATCCGACGGGTTGTCGGGTCTTTTGTTGATATTGTCCATGATGTCCTCCGTGCAGGAAGTCATAGCCAGGGACAAAGCCGCAAATGCGAATACTATATATTTTTTCATTTTTCTCAAGTTTAAAAACGGTTATTAGAACGACAATTTAAGACCACCGCCGAAGCTCATTGTCTGCGGTACTGAGTAGTTTTCGAAGTAACCGCCTGAGTTGTTGTTACCCAGTGATGATTCCGGGTCAAACTCCGGCATGCTTGCCCAAACGAGTACGTTGCGGGCGAAACCATATACGCTGATGTCAAGACCGCCAAGTTTCGGAAGGTCGTAAGTCAGCGTCAAGTCACGCATCTTCAAGTAGCTTGTGTCGTAAACGCCAGCTTCTGCGATGTCGCCTACAGTCATGTAGTAGCTTTGTGCGTCAACTTTCTTTGTCACTTCTTCGTAAACCGGGTTTTCGGCTGTACCTGTGTTGATAACACCTGTTACAGTTACACCGCCGTTGTTACGTGCGTCGGCTGTTTCCTGTGTCGCACCGAACAGGTTCAACACGTTTCTTGTACCGTGGTACATCAAACCGCCCTGTTGCCAGCTCCATGTTGTAGCCAAAGAAACACGCTTGTAACGGATGTTCATATTGAAGCCCATGTTGAAGTCTGGAGAACAGCTTCCGAGGTTGATGTCGCCTGCTGTTGCTTTCGGAAGGAATGTTTCATTGTCGAGAATGATACGTCCTTGCGGGTCACGCTGGTAACCGATACCGTAGATAATCGGATAGGTTGCACCGGCTTGGGCACGGATTTGCGGAGTCTGGTAACCGCCGAGCATGATGGATTCAACACCGTTGGCAAGTGACTTGACGTAGTTGTGGATTTTTGTGAATGATGCACCGAAGTCCACTGTCCAGTCCTTGTTTTGGAAGATGGTTGCACTCAAGTTGATTTCGTGAGAGTTGGTGATGATTTCACCGCCGTTAGTCAACATTGACTGGTAACCGCTTGAACCGGCCTGAGGCACGTTCATAATCTGGTCAGTTACGTCCTGATAGCTGTAAGTATAGTCAAGACGGAGACGGTCGTGGAAGAAGCTCAAGTCGATACCGGCTTCCACGTTCAACGTGTTCTGAGGTTTCAGGTTTTCGTCGTATGCACGCCAGTAAGGAACGTATGTACTGATGCCGTTGAACGGATATTGAACAGGGTTACCCATATACATACCGCTGCCGTAGTCCGGAGTGTAGTAGAAGTTTTCCATATATCCGCCGGCTTGACCAACCTGTGCGAATGATGTACGGATTTTACCCAATGAAAGCACTTCGTTGTTGTTGAATGCCGGGAGCTGAGTGAAAATCCATGACAAAGATACTGACGGGTAGAAGAAGCTGCGTGAATTGCGCGGCATTGATGACAACCAGTCGTTACGTCCTGTCACTGACAAGTAAAGCATGTCTCTCCAAGAAAGGTTTGCACTTCCGAAGATACCTACTGTACGTTCTGCGTATGTAGCTTCTTGCGATGTGAAAGAAGTTGCATTTCCGATAACCGGCATACCGTAGAAGTTGAAGCCTGTACCGGTGTAGTACCAGTCACGATACTGCTGGTGGTTTACTTCGTTACCAACCATTATGTCCAATGCCCATTCCTTGTCAGCACCGAAACGGCCTGAGAAGTTGGCTGTAATCAAATTATTAAACGTATTGTTTGTACGTCCTTGGTTCAGTATGTTTCCTTTGCTGTAGCTTGCTGAACCGTATTCGTCAACTTCGCTGTTGTCGTTCGTATAAATATCGAGACCGGCTTGTTCGCGGATGTAGAAGTCGAAATCTTCGCTCCAGTTGATTTTCGGACGATATTCGAGGTATGCATTACCGAATGCACGGTTTGTATGCTGCATGTATTCGTTGTTGGCAGCCCACCAGTAAGGGTTGTTGAATGAAGTGCTGCGGAACAGTGTCTGCACTTCCGGCTTTCCTGGCATGTGATAAGGTACGCCTGCGAGGTCGTATTCAGCTGGAGCTGAGTAAACCACGTTCATGATACCTGAGTTACCACCAGGAGCTGTGTTCACTTTCGTGCTTGTATAGTTGACAGAGAAGCCTGATTTCCATTGATCGTTGATTGTCCAGTCAACCAAGCCGCGTGCACCCCAACGTTCGAGACCTGTAGAAGGTACTACACCGTCCTGGTGAGCGTTGCTCAAGCTGAATGAATATGTGGCTTTTCCAAGATTCTGTGACAGGTTGACAGTTGTGTTTTCAGTGAAACCTGTGTTGAAGAAATCGCTCACGTTGTCGTGAACAGTGGGAACAACCCAGCCAGAACCGTCACCGTAGCCGGCTGCTGCGTATGTCGGGTTGTAGTACATTCCGGCATATTTCTGAGTGTCGCCGCCATTGTATTTGTTGGCAACGTTACCACCGTAAGTCGGGTCGTTAGGAAGTTCGCTGATTTTCGGACCCCAAGTTGAAGAGCTTGACGGTGCGTACAGACCGTTTGAACCCTGTGCGTATTCTGTCTGATGTTTGAACGGACGTGAAACGAGGTCGGCGCTCATGCTTGTTGTTACGGTTACTCTTGGTTTGCCTTGTTCTTGAGAACCACGTTTTGTTGTGATGACAATCACACCGTTTGATGCACGGATACCGTAAAGGGCGGCAGCTGCCTGACCTTTCAACACGTTGATAGACTCGATGTCTTCCGGGTTGATATCGATGCTACGTTGTGAGTATGTTGTTCCGGATACTGTAGTATTTGCGCTATTACGGAAGTCAGATTCTGTATTGACCGGCATACCGTCGATGACATACAGCGGCTGGTTGGAACCTTCGAACGAACGGGCACCACGGATAACGATGTTGGTTGATGCACCCGGCATACCAGATGACGGACGGATATCAACACCCGATACTTTACCTTGAATTGCATTGGCAAGGTCGGTAGCACCTTTAGTGTTCAAGTCGTCGGCTTTCAGGTCCTGTACTGCATAACCCAATGCCTTGCGTTCACGCTTCATACCGAAAGCTGTAACGACAACTTCTTCCAGTTCGGTAGAATTGTCAGTTAATTTGATAATCATATTGTCGGTGGCTTCTACTGTCTTTGATGTCATACCGACATAAGATACAGTGATTGAAGTTACACCATCAGGCAATGTGATTGTGAAGTTACCGTCATAATCGGTAGCCGCACCATTACCACCTCCAACAGGCAATACGGTCGCACCAATCAATGGTTCACCGTCTGCTTCGTAAACGACTTGTCCTGTTACTACGCGTTCTGCCAACGCCGATACAGACAAAAAGCAAGTCGTCATTAGTAGTAAAAACAGCTTTTTCATCCTTAAATTACTTGTTTTAATTAATGAATAAAAATTATTGTAGATTTATTAATTGTAGCTTTCTTTCTATTCTTCGCTCACGGAAGACTTTACACTTTGCCAAAAAGTGATGTTGCAAAATTACAATATAAATCAATATGGAACAAAAAAACATTAAACGTTAACATTCTGCTTGTATTTTCCCTATTTTTTGATATTAATGTGGTTGTCTTACAGATTTTTGTGTATGCCTAAAAAGAAGAGATATTACGGGGGATTGTGTTGTGGCCGGATATGGCAATTTGCTCTGTGATTAGTCTTTTTGGAGAATAAATGATAGTTTTGCTGTCATATTTCTACTGTTTGGGGGTTTGTTTGTGTCGTTTTGAGTATAAGAATGCGAAAAGTGGTGTCGTTTGGATTTGTAATCATGCCGATTCTTTATTGAATATATATTAGATATAAAAGTGTTTTATATGTTAAAATTTAACATTTGTAATTTTAACGTTTGACGAGAAAATATGTTGTAAAACACAATTTTTCATCACAAATCAGGTGAAATTGCTGCATAATTCTCATATGAAAGTCATGTGATGTTGCAATTTGTATTTGAGGGAAGTTGTTTTATTTTTATTGATAGAGAGAAAATAAATCAGGGAGAAAGGAGGGCTGTTTGAAAATTTTACTACATTTGTATAATGTAGGATGCGTCTTAGCATAAAGCTCAAACAAGTTTGGTTTTCTGCCTTCGACTTTCACTACATTTGTATAATGTAGGATGCGTCTTAGCATAAAGCTCAAACAAGTTTGGTTTTCTGCTTTCGACTTTCACTACATTTGTATAATGTAGGATGCGTCTTAACATAAAGCCCAAACAAGTTTGGTTTTCTGCTTGCGACTTTCACTACATTAAAATATATTGAAACCTTTTTTCTTGAGTTCATGCTATGAAAAATAAGACAGTTGCCGAAGAAACGTTCGGAAAACAGTATAAGTACAGCACTGCACGTGATTATTTGGGATTGACGCTGGGGGTCATTCTCTATGGTATTGGTTGGACAGTGTTCCTCCTTCCCAACGACATCACTACGGGCGGGGTGCCGGGCATTGCGTCCATTGTATATTTTGCCACAGGAATCCATGTGCAATATGTCTATTTCGCCATCAATTTTCTTCTGTTGATAGTGGCATTGAAAGTGCTGGGTTTCCGCTTTTGCCTGAAAACCATCTATTCCGTGTTTGCCCTTACGTTATTCCTTTCTGTGCTGCAACATTTCACGGAAGGCATTGAACTGCTGAAAAACCAGCCGTTTATGGCTACTATTCTTGGCGGTTCGCTGTGTGGTGCGGGCGTGGGCTTTGCTTTGTCGTCGAACGGCAGTATGGGCGGTACCGACATCATTGCTGCCATTGTCAACAAATACCGGGAAATCACGTTTGGAACCATCATTCTCATTTGTGACCTCATTATCATCACCAGCAGCTATTTTGTGCTGCTCGACTGGGAACGCGTGCTCTATGGGTACGTGACGTTGTGCGTGTGCAGCTATACCATTGATGTGGTGATAAACATGAAGCGCAGTTCCGTGCAGTTTATCATCATCTCTGCCAAATATCTCGAAATATCCAAACGCATCAACTATGAGCTGCATCGTGGAGTGACCATTATCGACGGTACGGGAGCCTATACCGGCGCAGACGTCAAAATGATGTTTGTGCTTACCAAACGCCGTGAATCATACACTGTGTTCCAAATGATTAAGGAAATCGATCCCAATGCTTTCGTGTCGCAAAGTGCCGTGATAGGCGTATATGGGAAAGGCTTCGACCATATAAAAGGATAGGTGGTGAAGCGATAGCGTGCGGATGTCCTCTTTGTGCTGAAAACCGTTTGCCTGATAGCCGTTAGAACAGCCCGCCTTGGGTGGCGTGCGGATTTCTGTTCAAATGGGAGTAGGCAAGGTGGGTGACTTCCCGTCCGCGGGGTGTGCGCTTGATGAAACCTTCTTTAATGAGGAACGGTTCGTACACTTCCTCGACAGTTTCCGCATCTTCGCCGAGGGCGGTGGCAATAGTAGTCAGACCGACCGGGCCGCCGTTGAACTTATCGATGATGGTCGTCAGAATCTTGTTGTCGATTTCGTCGAGCCCGTAGCGGTCAATGTTGAGGGCTTCGAGGGCATAGCGGGCTATTTCGGTGTCAATCCGTCCGGAACCCTTCACTTGGGCGAAGTCGCGCACGCGGCGGAGCAGGGCGTTGGCCACACGTGGCGTACCGCGGCTGCGCATGGCGATTTCTCCGGCTGCTTCGCTCGTGCATTCCACGTTGAGCAGGCGTGCCGAGCGCAGAACGATGTTTCCGAGCACGGCATGGTCGTAATATTCAAGGTGGCAGTTGATGCCGAAGCGTGCGCGGAGCGGAGGTGTGAGCAGTCCGCTTCGGGTAGTGGCACCAATCAACGTGAACGGCGACAGGTTGAGCTGAACGGAACGTGCTCCCGGGCCTTTGTCAATCATAATGTCGATACGGTAGTCCTCCATAGCCGAATAGAGGTATTCTTCCACTACCGGATTGAGACGGTGGATTTCATCGATGAAGAGCACGTCGTTTTCTTCCAGCGAAGTCAGTACGCCGGCAAGGTCGCCTGGCTTGTCGAGCACCGGTCCGGATGTGACTTTGAAACCCACGCCGAGTTCATTTGCCATGATGTTGCTGAGGGTGGTTTTTCCCAGTCCCGGAGGGCCGTAGAGGAGCGTGTGGTCGAGTGCTTCGCCACGCATCTTTGCCGCCTGCACGAAAATGCGCAGGTTTTCGATTATTTTTTCCTGTCCGTTGAAGTCGTCGAATGTGAGCGGACGCAGGGCTCTTTCGAAGTCCCGGTCGCAGTCCAGTCGGCTGGCTCTTATGTCGAAATCTTCTGTCATCTGTATGCTTTTTTCTATGCCGTTGGAGTAAATGTAAAAATTGCCGGCAATGTCTGTCGGCAAAGTTACATTAAATCTATGATATTTTCGATGGATTACTTGCGTTTGCTTTTCAACACCGTTTCCACTTTTCGGACAATGGCCTCGGGCGCTATGCCGTTAAGACAACGGTAGTCGCCGCGGTAGCACGGCTTGTTGCCGAAAACGGAACAGGGACGGCAGTCAAGGTCGAGCTGCACGGCATTGTCGGGCGACTGCTTCCAGCCTGTAAAGCCGCAGAACGGATGGGTGGCACCCCATACGGAAACGACCGGCACCTGTACCAGTGAAGCCAGATGCATGTTGGCGGAGTCCATCGACACCATGGCGTCCACACAGCTCAGTAGGGCAAGCTCTTTGGGGAAGCCGTGGCGTTTTTCCGCCATCGAGATTACGTTGTCGTGCTGTCCGGCCCATTCGCGGAGTTTCAGCTGTTCGTCGCCTCCGCCTCCGAACAGAAATATTTTTGTCGCAGGACGTGCGGCAAGCGTTGCCACTACCTCGGCCATTTTTTCGGTCGGGTAGATTTTTCCCGCATGTTTGGCAAACGGGGCGATGGCTATCCATGTCTCGCCGTCTTTTTTCGGCGGAGTGATGTCGGCAAACTGTTGCTGGTCGACAGGCGTGGAGAATAGCGAAGTGAAAGCTTCGCCGAAATCAAATCCGGAACGGCGGAACACGTCGAAATAACGGTCGCGCGACGAGCAAAGCTGATGGAGCTGCTTGTGGTGGCGGCGGGTCAGTTCGCGTTTCACGCCCCTTCCTTTGCGGATTCGCTTCACCGGCACGCCCCAAAGGCGGCAGTAGAGCGAGAGGATGTGGGTACGGATTACGCTGTGAAGGTCCACAAATGCGTCGATGTCGTATTCGGCACGCAGTTCGCGGAACAGTTTCAGCAGTCCTTTCGGACCGTGATATTTCACCTTCACGTCAACACCGATAACCACCAGATTTTCCGGCGGGTTGACAAACAGCGACGAAGCCACCTGCTGCGTTATCATCACGAAGCGCGTCTGTGGATATGCCCGGCAGGCGGAATAGACCACCGGCACGGTCATTGCCACATCGCCCAGCGCGGAGAAGCGTGCTACCAGAACATTCCTGTATTTCGGATGTTTGTTCACGCTTCGTTTATTTTTTTCCGTAAAGAATTGGATTTGTGTCAGCGTCGTTGTACATTTTCATCTGACGGTACACCTTCATGTATTTCTTTCCGGCTTCGATGTCGTCGAGAAGTTGGCCGATAGCTGTTGGGAGGTCCACATTCTGTTCGAGAAGCACATTGAGTTTTGCCTGGCATTTGGCAATGTGTTCCGGAGTGGCGTCGGTGCGTTCCACTTCCTGTTGCATGTGGTAGATTTTCAGCGCGAGGATGGAAAGACGGTCGATGGCCCATGCCGGACTTTCCGTGTTGATGGTTGCGTCGGCAGCCGGTTTCACGTCCTTATATTTTTCGCGGAAATAAGTGTCGATATCTTCCACCAGGTCTGTGCGGTCCTGGTTCGACTTGTCGATGCGGCGTTTCAATGCCAATGCTTCCACCGGGTCGATGTTCGGGTCGCGGATGATGTCTTCCATGTGCCATTGCACGGCATCAATCCAGTTTTTGCGGAAAAGCACATCTTCAATAGTGCCCGGTTCGTACGGATTTTCCGGAGTCGCGTCGATGTTGTCAAACTTGTGGTAATGAACGGTTGTGTCACGGAAAATTTCCATGCACTTTGAAACGAAAGTATTCATATTTACTGTTTTTGTTGTTTGCACTCTAAAATTCCCTTCAATAGGGAGCTGTTCAAGGATAGCGTCAAAATCTATCCTACTTTTACAAAGATAGCGAAAGGCGAGAGCAGAGGTAAATGAAAACGAGTTTTTCAGATTTAACTATGCCGAGCCGCCTCCTATCTTCTACAAAGATAGCGAAAGGCGAGAGCAGAGGTAAATGAAAACGAGTTTTTCAGGTTTAACTATGCCGAGCCGCCTCCTATCTTCTACAAAGATAGCGAATTTCTTTAGATTTCAAAATTACTGTCCCAAATTTCTCATTCCAGCCGTATGGGGCGGGAGTAGCGCAGGGGCTCGTCGCTGTATTCCATTCGGGTTGCAAGACGGTAGGTATCGTCGTGGAGTTCGAGTACGACAAGGGCGCAGTTGACGGGCGATATCATTTGTTCAAACTGTTCGACAGTGAGATGGAAAAAGCGCATGAGGAAAAGGCGGATGGTGAGTCCGTGGGTAATCATCACACAATTGTCGGGATAGGATGTTTCCTCAAAATCGCGGTACAGGCTGCCCAACAGGTCGTTGATGCGGTCGTAGACATCCGTTCCGGCTTCACCACCCGGAATACGGTAGTAGAAAATGCCGTAATCGCGGCGCTCCTTGCAGATACGGTCAAATTCCTCGGGCGAGCGCAGGTATCCCCATTCTTGTTCGCGCAGGCGCGGCTCTTCGCGGTAGTCGAACTTGTGGCGTTCGAGTGCTTTTGCCACGCCCTCAAATGTGGAGCGTGCCCGCCAGAAAGGCGACACATAGAAATAGGCGGTTTCCTCGCCAATCAGTTCGCGTAGGGCTTTGCCGGCTTCGATGGCTTGAGCGCGGCCACGTTCGGTAAGTTCTATCGTATAGTCGGGTACCAGTCCGAACAGATAGCGGTCGACGTTGGCTTCCGACTCTCCATGGCGTATAAGTATGATTCTTTTAGGTTTCATTGTCAGGTTTTTCGTATTGTGTAGCAATGCAATAACAAAATTAGCAGAAAACATGAAATAAACAAAAATCCCACGACATTCTCTCTCGTTTTGGAAATTTAATGTAATTGTTACATTGCGACAATTCGAAAGTAAATTGCACGTTTTGCTTGCAAAGCGATAGTTCAGCGAGCCTTTTTCGGCAAGGCGTAAACAGAAACAGCAAATCTGCTTCGGATTATCCTTTGAGAATAAAGCTATATTATTGATTTTTATTTTGTTACATTAATAAAAATTTCTATATTTGTGAGCATAAACCATAAAATAAACAACTATGAAGAAATTTTACTTATTAATGATGTTTGCGCTATTGGGAATGGTGGCGAACGCAGCAGAAGTGACAATTAATTTTGCGGATATTTATGGAACTTCTACAATTTCTGGTATAGATAAAGAATCTAAATCAAAGGATGGGTTCACTTTTTCTTTTACCAAAGGAAATTCCTCAACTGCTCCAGCTTATAACAAAGCTGGGGAGATTCGTTTGTACGGAGGTAAATCAAGTACTGTTATTGATGGAAATACAATGACAATTACTGCGACTTCGGGCATTATAATTACAAAGATTGAGTTATTAGCTGGAACGGTTGATAATTGGGGTGTCCTTTCTTCTAATGTTGGAGAGATACAAGAGGATCCAGAATCTAAGAATGCCGTATGGTCTGGAAGTAGTTCTGAAATTGTGCTTATGGCTAGTAGAGATGAGTCTAATAAAGATGTCTCTACCCAAAATAGGTATAAAAGTGTAACTATTACTTATGAAGAAGTTGTGATAACACAAGTTGCAACTCCAATTTTTTCTGTAGAAGGCGGTTCTTATATTAAAGCTCAAACAATTGCTCTTTCTTGTGCAACTGCTGATGCCTCTATTTTCTATACAATTAACGATGGTGCAGAAACTACTTATGAAGCTCCGATCGAGCTTAACGAAAGTGGTGAATATACAATTAAAGCATGGGCTACAAAAGAAGGTTTGGAAAATAGTGAAGTTGTAACAAAAACATTTACGCTTGATATTTTTGATGGTATTATAGAAGATTTTGATTTTGCTGCAATAGTGTCTGAAAATGGTTATCCTACAGATGGTGCTGGAACGGCTGAATTTAAATCGGGAATTGTAACTGTAACTTCAACTTATACAGGTAATACACCTAATAGATTTTGGTCAAGTGGAACTCAATATAGAACTTATGGGGATGCTACTCTTACATTCTCTGTTCCAGCTGGATATGTAATTGTGAAAGTAGAATTAACCCCAAAGGCTGTTGATGATTGGAATGGCGAACAACAATCTGTTACATTGGAAGTTGGAAAGCAAACATTCACAGACTTTGTCGTTTATTACAAGAAAGTTGCAGAAGATCAAGTTCTTGCTCCGACATTCTCTTTGACTTCTGGAACATACGAAGGTACACAATCTTTGACAATGGATTGTGCAACAGAAGGTGCTACTATTTATTATACTGTAAATGGTGGTGAGGCTCAGACATATGCTGATGCTATCGAATTGGCAGAAGGTGAATATGCTTTCGTTGCATGGGCTGAAAAAGATGGTATGACAAAGAGCTCGGAAGTTACTGCAAACTATACAATCGTTGCTCCGCTCGTTGCTAACAGTATTGCTGAATTCCTTACTCTTGGTGCTGAAAACGCAGATCGTGAAATTACTTTGAACTGTGATTTGACAGTAACTTATCAAGGTGGTGGAAATGATAATACACGTGACCTTTATGTGAAAGATGCAGCAGGAAAGGGATTGCTTATTTTTGGTGTTAATTCTGTATATAGCAATGGTAATATAATTCCTGCTGGATTGAAAGGTAAATTGCAAGATTTCAATGGACTGCCGGAGCTGGTTGATCCTTCCAATTTTGGTGAGGTAAGCTCGGGAGATGAAGTTTCTCCGGAAGTATTTACTGCCGCAACAATTACAGCAGATGATTTGAGTAAATACATTGTTTTGAATGAAGTTACATTGACAGAATTAAATAATAAAAATGGAACACTGACAGACGCAAGCGGTGATGTCGAAATCCGTGATAATGGCTATTGCGAATATCCGACAGATTTTAGCAAAAAATATGATGTGACAGCTGTTGTTGCTACATATTGGAGTAAAATCCAAGTGTATCCGACTGAAATCGTAGAACATACATCTTCCAGCGTCAACGATGCTGTAGCAAACGAATTCAAGGCTGTTGCTGTTGCAAATGGCATTGAAGTGAATGTCGCTGAAGCAGGTTTGGTAAGCGTTTACAACGCAGCCGGTCAGTTGGTTGCTAATGTAAATGTAGTTGAAGGCGCAACAACAATCAACGTAGCCGGTGGTTTCTACATTGTAAAAGCCGGCAACAATGTTGCAAAAGTTCTTGTGAAATAATTTATCTATTCACACATACATCAAAAAAGATTGCTCTCATTGCGGGAGCAATCTTTTTTTGTCTATATATATTTTGAAGGCGAATTATTTTTTGACAGAAGAACAAAAGAACAGAATTTGGTTTATTCAAAAATTAGTTGGTGCATCTTCAAGATTATGTTTTTTGTTCTTTTGTCCAAAAAGTCTAACCCCTAATCCTTTTTGTATACCGTCTTTTCTTCGGCGGCGATTTGTTCGGCGGGTTCGGCTATGTCGTATTCCTTTTCGCCGTAGGTTTGGAGCACTTGGCGGTTGAGAATGGAGAGCAGGCCTTCGAGTGTGTCATGGCGTTTGCGCGGTTTCAACTGGCATTCCCAAATCTGCACTACCGACCAGCCCATCAGTCGTAGCCGCATGTGGTTGGCTGCATCGCGGTTGCGGTTTCGTTCAATTTTCCGTTCCCAAAACTCCACATTCGATTTCGGCAGCACATAGTAGCGGCAGCCTTCGTGGCCGTGCCAAAAACATCCGTTGATGAAAATCGCCGTCTTGAACCGCCGCAGCACGATGTCGGGTGTTCCCGGCAGGGTGCGTACGTTCACGCGGTAGCGGAAACCGTGAGCAAAAAGAAATTTGCGCACCAGCATTTCCGGTCGGGTGTTTTTGCTGCGTATCCGCGACATGCACCTGTGCCGTTGTTCCGGTGTCAGTTTGTCGGTCATGGCTGTTCGGCAGCGGTTTGTTCCTTATCTCCCATAAAGCGGTCGATGACAAGCGCGATGGCGCCGTCGCCCGTTACGTTGCAGGCTGTTCCGAAACTGTCCATGGCAATATAGAGCGCTATCATCAGTGCCTGCGAAGCGCTGTCGAAGCCCAACATGGAATTCAGAATGCCCAGCGATGCCATGATGGCACCTCCCGGTACGCCCGGAGCCGCCACCATCGTGATACCCAGCATGAATATAAAGCCGGCAAACAGGGAGAAGTCGTAAGGCATGCCCTGCATGATCATCAGTGCCAGCGCGCAGGCAACGATTTTCAGCGTGCTGCCCGACAGATGGATGGTGGCGCAGAGAGGAATGACAAATCCGGCAATGTGGTCGGAAACTCCGTTGAGGCGAGTCTGTTCCAGCGTGACCGGAATCGTGGCTGCCGACGATTGTGTGCCGAGCGCCGTAAAATAGGCGGGAAGCATGCGCCATAAAAGTTTCAGCGGATTGCGGCCTACCAACATTCCCGCTACGCCGTATTGCAGAACGAGCAGCAGGATATGGAGCGCGAAAATCACGCCGATAATTTTGATGAACACAACCAATACCGTGAACACTTGTCCCGAATAGGTCATGTTTAAGAATATGCCGAAGATATAAATTGGTAACAGCGGAAGAATGACCGCTCCGATGGTGCGCATCACGATTTCCTTGAAGTCGTTCATCACGTCCTTCAGGGCCGTGGTGTAGAGGCGCGACAGTCCGATGCCGACGGTAAACGCCAGGAACAGGGCCGTCATCACGTTCATCAGCGGTGGGATGGCGATGGTGAAAAACGGTTCGACATTGTTGTTTTGGCTCACTTCCTCAAGCGGTACGCCTGTCGTAATCATGCCGGGAAACAGTGCGGCTCCGGTGAAATACGACAGAAATCCCGAGAACAGGGTTGCGCAATAGGCGACAAGCGTGGTGACGAGCAGCATTTTTCCTGCCGAACGGCCGATGTCGGCAATGGCAGGAACAACCAGTCCCACTATGATAAGCGGAATGATGAATCCGAGAAATTCGTTGAAAAGAGCGTTGAAAGTGGCAAAGATTCTGACAGCCCAGTCGGGCATATATCTTCCAAACACGATGCCCAGCAGGATGGCAATCAGAATGCGCGGCAGCAGTCCGATGCGATGTTTTTTCAAAGATATAAGATTCCAGAAATTCATAAATATGGGAATTTTTTATGTATGGATGCAAAGTTACGTTTTCCCTTTTGTTTTGCAAGCGTTAACAGCTGTGAAAACTTGTCGCCCCAATTGTTTTTTTGCACATTTCTTGCCAAAATGTGTTGCACACATAAGACGCAAGTGTGTAATATATAGTAACTTATGTAATTTTTTTGCTCGAGTTGGCTATAATCTGCAAAATTATTTTCTAATTTTGCGAGAGTCCTTAAGAAAAGGATGTGTAAAACCATAAAAAAGAAACGCTATGAGTCATATTGAAGAAGTTGCAAACCGTCTCAAGGGTTTGCGCGACGCGTTGGGGCTGACGATTGCCGAAATGGCGTCAGCTTGCAGTGTGGACGAAGAACTATATGAAAAATTTGAATCAGCGGAAGCCGACATTCCTGTCAGCACGCTTCATCGCATAGCCCGTGTATTCGGAGTTGAAATTACGGCTCTGATGTTCGGCGAGGAACCGAAGATGAACAGCTATTTTGTCACACGTAAGGGTTGCGGTGTCAGCGTAGAGCGTCGCAACTGGTACAAGTATCAGTCGTTGGCGGCAGGATTTGCCAACCGTGCAATGGAGCCGTTCCTGGTTACTGTCGATCCGGATTCGGCCAACCGCCCCGTAAACCTCAGTTCGCACGACGGCCAGGAATTCAACTACATCGAGTCGGGCTGTATGGAGCTGCACGTTGGCGGGAATGTGATAGAGCTGCATGAGGGCGACACGATCATGTTCGACGCCCGTCGTCCTCACGGCATGCGTGCCCTGGGAGGTACTCCGCTTAAATTCATTGCCATCATTATTTGACGGGCGTTACGGCGAAGCTCAGCCGTGTCGGAGCAGACAGCCGGCAGGATTCCGTTAGGAAACAGGGCCGGGAAACTCTTGAAAAATTTAAAGGAATAACAATAACAAAAGAAATAAAGATGTTAGAAAAATTTCTGCAAAAGGTAAATTTTGATTCTTACGAGGATTTTATGGCCAACTATAAAGTCAACGTTCCCGAAAATTTCAATTTCGGATATGACGTAGTCGACGAGTGGGCACGTACGAATCCTGATAAAAAAGCCCTTTTATGGACGAATGACAAAGGCGAGAAAATTCAGTTTACATTTGCCGACATTAAGCGCGAGAGCGACAAAGCGGCTTCTTATTTTCTGTCGTTGGGAATCGGACATGGCGATATGGTGATGCTCATTTTGAAGCGTCGCTATCAGTTCTGGTTTGCCATCATCGCACTTCATAAGATTGGAGCCGTAACGATACCTGCTACCCACTTGCTGACGGAAAAAGATATTGTGTACCGCTGCAATGCCGCCGACATCAAGGCGATTGTGGCTGTGGGCGACAGCATTGTGGTGGACCACATCAAGGCCGCTCTGCCCAAATGTCCGACATTGAAATATTGCATTTCTACAGGGCCGGAAATTCCGGAAGGATGGCTCGATTTCAACAAGGGCTGTGAAGAGGCTGCACCTTTTGTACGTCCGGAGCATGTAAATACGAACGACGATATGTCGCTGATGTATTTTACTTCGGGAACAACCGGGCAACCGAAAATGGTGGCCCACGATTTCACTTATCCGTTGGGACATATCATTACCGGTTCATACTGGCACAACCTTCACGAAGACAGTCTTCACCTGACGCTGGCCGATACGGGCTGGGGTAAGGCCGTGTGGGGCAAACTTTACGGACAATGGATAGCCGGAGCAAACGTATTTGTCTACGACTTTGAGAAATTCAAGCCCGTGGATGTGCTTCACATGATTCACAACTATGGCATCACGTCGTTCTGCGCACCTCCTACCGTGTTCCGTTTCCTTATCCGCGAGGATTTGTCGAAATTCGATATCTCATCTTTGAAATACTGTACGATTGCCGGCGAGGCGCTCAACCCGAGCGTGTACGACGAATGGCTGAAACTTACAGGCATCAAGCTGATGGAAGGTTTTGGACAAACGGAAACTACGCTGACTATCGCCACTTATCCTTGGCTGAATCCGAAACCAGGTTCAATGGGCAAGAAAGGTCCGGAATACGACATCGACTTGTTGACAAGCGACGGCCGCTGGGCGGAAGACGGCGAACAGGGAGAAATCGTGATACGTGTGCCCGAAGGACACCGTCCGCTGGGATTGTTCAAGGAATATTACCGTGACCCGGAACTGACGGCTCAAGCCTATAACAACGGTATCTATCATACGGGCGACGTGGCATGGCGCGACGAGGATGGCTATTTCTGGTTTATCGGCCGTAAGGACGACGTTATCAAGTCGTCGGGCTACCGTATCGGTCCGTTCGAAGTGGAAAGTGCGCTGATGACTCACCCGGCCGTAGTGGAATGTGCCATTACCGGTGTTCCCGACGAAATCCGCGGTCAGGTGGTGAAGGCCACCATCGTTTTGGCTCCGGCCTATAAGGACAAGGCAGGCGAGGAACTGATCAAGGAAATTCAGGATCACGTGAAACGTACGACCGCTCCTTATAAATATCCGCGTGTCGTTGAATTTGTCGACGAACTCCCGAAAACCATCAGCGGCAAAATCCGCCGTGTAGAAATCCGCGAAAAGGAAGCAAAGAAATAATAGTTTCCTTTGATTTATAGCTATACAAAAGTCCGTGTCACTGCAAAAGTTGGCGCGGACTTTTTATGTAGGGGATTGAGGATTTTGAAGTGTGTGTTATTTGTATTATATTTGTAAACTCTCAAAACTATCTTAAAATTCTGAAATACAATGAAAAGTGACCAATTATTTAATGCGCTTGCCGGTGCTGTCGTAGCTATTGGCATGACTGCGTGCGGTGCAAGCGGCGAGAAAAAATCCTACAACGAAGGCGTGAACGTGATTCCGGCCCCTGCCAGTCTGACTGTCGGCAATGGGGAATTCTCTCTGAAAGGAAGCACGAAAATCGGGGCGGCTGCTCCGGAAGCAAAGAAAGTGGCTGAATATTTTGTGGAAAAAATGGAACGCTCGACCGGCTATGACCTCGATGTGGAGGATAGCGGTGATATCCGTCTGACACTTGACCCGCAAATGGAAATGAACAGCGAAGGCTATCGTCTGGAAGTGGGGGAGAACGGTGTGGATGTTACGGCAAAAACTCCGCAAGGACTGTTTTACGGTATGCAAAGTTTCATGCAGCTCTTGCCGGCTGAAATTGAAAACGGCGAAAAGGTGGACGGTATTGAATGGTCGGCTCCTTATGTGAGCATTACCGACGAGCCTCGTTTTGCGTATCGCGGTATTCACTTCGACCCTTGCCGCCATTTTATGACAGTCGACGAGGTGAAAAAGCAGCTTGACGTGATGGCGATGTATAAAATCAACCGTATGCACTGGCACTTGACGGAAGACCAGGGCTGGAGAATCGAAATCAAGAAATACCCGAAATTGACGGAAATCGGTGGCAAGCGTATGGAGGGCGAAGGCTATGAATATGGCGGCTACTATACGCAGGAAGAAGTGAAGGATATAGTGGCGTATGCGGCTGAACGCTTCATTACGGTAGTGCCGGAAATCGAAATGCCGGGTCACGAAATGGCCGCTATTGCCGCCTATCCCGAATTGTCGTGCAAGGGCGAGCAGGGCGTTGTCCGCAGCATTTGGGGAATTGAGGATATCGTTTTGTGTCCGGGAAAGGAAAGCACGTTTGAGTTTTTTGAGAATGTGCTGAAGGAAGTGATGGAGCTTTTCCCGAGCGAATATATCCATATCGGCGGTGACGAATGTCCGAAAACAAGTTGGGCCGACTGTCCGCTCTGCCAGAAGCGCATCCGTGAAGAAAAACTGTTTGCCGACAAGAACCATTCGGCTGAAGAAAAGTTGCAGAGCTATTTCATTCAGCGTATTGAAAAATTCCTGGCTCAACATGGCCGCAAGATTATCGGTTGGGACGAGATTCTGGAAGGCGGACTTGCTCCGACTGCTACCGTGATGTCGTGGCGGGGCGAGCAGGGTGGCATTGCATCGGCCATGATGGACCATAATGTGATTATGACACCGGGTAAAAACGGTCTGTATCTCGATTTCTATCAGGGTGACAAGAAGATAGAACCTGTTACGATCGGTGGCTATACTTCTTTAAAGAAAATCTACGATTACAATCCTACCCCCGACACATTGGTGGCTATTGGCAAGGACCATTTCGTCATGGGCGTACAGGCCAATGTGTGGAGTGAGTATATGTATACCAACGAACTCCGTGAGTATCAGATGTATCCGCGTTCGCTTGCCTTGGCCGAAGTGGCTTGGACCAAAACGGACCGTAAGGACTATGCCGATTTTGAACGCCGTATCAATAATGCCTATGTCCGTCTTGACGGTCATGGCGTCAACTACCACATTCCGCTGCCGGAACAGCCGAACGGTTCTTGCAATACGGTAGCGTTTATGGACACGGTTTCAGTGGCGTTCAAGACTTCCCGTCCTGTGAAGATGGTATACACGCTCGACGGCTCCGAGCCGACGGCGGCTTCTGCCGAATATACGGAACCGTTGGCGTTCAGCGAAAATGGAACGATAAAAGTGGCTTCAGTTCTTCCTTCCGGAAAAACGAGTCGTGTCCGTACTGTTGAGGTGGTGAAACAGACGGCTGTCCCTGCTGTGGCGGTTGAAGGTGTAAAGCCGGGTTTGAATATGAATGTCACTTACGGTACGTATCTGAATGTCGATGAATTGAAGGCTTCCGGAAAGAAACCTGAAAAAGCGAAAGTCATCAAGGAGACCAAGGAGCTGGTGACGGTGGAACCAAGCACCAAGTCGATGCGTGGCGTGAAGCAGTTTGCGTCGGTAGCGGAAGGATATATTGAAATTCCGGAAACGGGAGTCTATTATGTTTCTTCAGAATTGGAAGAGGTTTGGTTGGACGGCAAACTGTTGGTCAACAACCGTGGGGAAGTGAAGCGTTTCTCACGTGCCGACACTTCTGTTGCGCTGGAAAAAGGTTTGCATCCTGTGAAGCTGGTATTCCTGGGGCATATTATCGGCGGCTGGCCTTCCAATTGGGGCGACGGCAGCCTGCGTCTGCGCAATGCCGGAGAGGAATCGTTCAAAAACGTAACCGGCGACATGCTTTTCTATAAATAAAGGTAAAGAGAGAGGGAAGGCATTTGTACTTTCCCTCTGTTGTCTAAAAACAAAAACTGACAAAAGAATGAAAAATAATATGATGCCCTTGTCGCTGACTGCTTTTCTGCTTGCGGGAACAGCGGCAGGAATGGCGGCGAAAAAGCCCAATATAATATATATAATGTGTGACGATATGGGTTACGGCGACCTTGGTTGCTATGGACAACCCTATATTCAGACACCGAACATCGACCGGATGGCACAGGAGGGAATGCGTTTCACCCAGGCTTATGCCGGCAGTCCGGTAAGTGCTCCGTCGCGTGCCGCTTTTATGACTGGTCAGCACAGCGGACATGGTGAAGTGCGCGGCAATAAAGAATATTGGAAAAATGTGCCGACAGTGATGTATGGCGAAAATAAGGATTATTCCGTTGTAGGTCAGCATCCCTACGACCCCGACCATGTGATTTTGCCGGAGATTATGAAGGATAACGGCTATACGACCGGCATGTTCGGCAAATGGGCCGGCGGCTACGAAGGGTCGGTTTCGACGCCCGACAAACGTGGCATTGACGAGTTCTATGGATATATCTGCCAGTTTCAGGCCCACCTGTATTATCCGAATTTCCTGAACCGCTACAGCAAGGCGGCAGGCGACACGGCTGTCGTGCGTGTGACAATGGAGGAGAACATCCGATATCCCATGTATGGCGACGGTTATGAAAAGCGTTCGCAATATTCTGCCGACATGATTCACCGCGAAGCCCTGAAATGGCTCGACAGTCAGAATGGCGACCGCCCGTTTTTCGGCATCTTTACCTATACTTTGCCGCATGCCGAGCTTTGCCAACCGCAGGATTCCATTGTAGAAGCCTATAAAAAGAAATTTTTTGAGGACAAAACTTGGGGTGGTTCGAAGTGGTCGCGCTATAATCCTGTCGTATATACCCATGCTCAGTTTGCGGCTATGATTACGCGGTTGGATGCTTATGTGGGCGAGATTATGGCTATGCTCAAGAAAAAAGGACTTGATGAAAACACGCTTGTCATTTTTACGAGCGATAACGGCCCTCACGAAGAAGGTGGTGCCGACCCTGAATTTTTCGGTCGCGACGGGAAGCTGCGCGGGTTGAAGCGTCAGTGTCACGAAGGCGGTATCCGTGTTCCTTTCATTGTGCGATGGAACGGAACGGTTGAGGCCGGTGCGGTTTCCGACCATATTTGTGCTTTCTACGATATCATGCCAACATTCTGCGAACTGATTGGAATAAAAAATTATGAGAAGAAGTATTCCAACAAGAAAAAGCAGACCGACTATTTTGATGGAATTTCATTCGCTCCAACGTTGCTCGGGAAAGGAAAACAGGCGGAACATGATTTCCTATATTGGGAATTTAATGAAACCGACCAGATTGCCGTACGTCAGGGCGACTGGAAATTGATTGAGAAAAAAGGCGTTCCTCACCTATATAATTTGGCAACCGATCTTCACGAAGATGTTGATTTGGCATCAAAATATCCGGAACAGGTAGAAAAAATGAAGGAAATCATTTTCCGTGAGCATACCCATAGTCCTTATTTCTCGGTGACGCTTCCCGGCCGTTGATTATAAAAAAGAAAAAAGCACTATATTTGCATCTGGTTATTGATTTATTTTTATTCGACTGCCGGTTTATTGATATGACAACTTCAACAAAAACAATCAACTCAGTTCTTATTATTGATGACGAACCTACTATCCGAATGCTTTTGAGCCGCATTATGGAACTTGAAGGCTATGAGGTGTTTCAGGCGAAAGACCGCCAAAGCGGCATTGTCCAGTTGAAGAAGAATAATGTGCAAGTGGTTTTATGCGATGTCTTTCTTCCTGACGGGAACGGTGTTGACATGGTAAAAGAACTCTTGGCCATATCGCCGGCTTCGAAAATCATTCTGCTTACGGCTCACGGAAACATCACCGATGGGGTGCAGGCAATAAAAAACGGTGCGTTTGACTACATCGTGAAAGGCGACGACAACCGAAAAATTATTCCGATTGTAAGCCGGGCAATGGATGAGGCAAAGATTGTCAAGAAATCGGATGTAAAAAGTGTGCGTCAGGTGACGTCGTTCGACGGGATTGTCGGTAAGTCGCATTGTCTGCAACGTGCCATAGCCATGGCGCACAAGGTAGCGGTCACTGGCGTGTCTGTGCTGCTGTGCGGAGAAACGGGTACAGGCAAAGAAGTGTTTGCTCAGGCCATCCATCAGGAAAGCTTGCGGAAGGACAAGCCTTTTGTTGCCATCAACTGTTCTGCCTTTAGCAAGGAATTGCTTGAGAGTGAGATATTCGGCTATAAGGCAGGTGCTTTTACAGGGGCGCAGAAAGACAAGAAAGGATTGTTTGAAGAAGCTGATAAGGGTACAATATTCCTGGATGAAATTGGCGAAATGGAATTCGACTTGCAGGCAAAACTGCTGCGTGTGCTTGAAACCGGCGAATTTCTGAAAGTGGGCGATACAAAACCTACGAAGGTTGACGTGCGGGTCATTTCCGCCACTAACCGGAATTTGAGAGAGGAGATTGAAAGGGGAAGATTCCGTGAGGACTTGTTTTTCCGTATGTCGGTTTTCCAGATAATGTTGCCTCCGTTGCGTGAGCGGAAGGAAGACATCGAACTACTTTCCCGACGGTTTATGGAGAAACTGGGCGGCAAAATGGGGCGAAGTGTTTCGGCAATATCTCCCGATTGTCTGGAACTGATGCAGGAATATGCATGGCCCGGCAATGTCCGTGAATTGCAGAATGTGATTGAACGTGCGTTGATTGTTTGTGACGGTGTCATTACGCGCGACGATTTGCCGGTCGACATTCAGTTGGGAAGCGGCAGTTCCGTAACCTCGTCGTCCGATTTCGACCTGGCGTCGGTGGAGAAAAATCATATATTGCGGGTGCTGAAATATACCGGCGGCAACAAAACGGAAACAGCCCGCCTGTTAAAGATAGGACTGACTACCCTCTATCGAAAAATAGAAGAATATAAGATTAAACTATAGGATGGCATCTTGCCAAAATAGAAAGACCTTTTCATTTTGAAAAGGTCTTTTTTTATGCCTATTATCGTCGTGTTTTATTTATTGTGCTGATTTTTAATGTATTGTGCGCTTGTTTCGAGGTTTGGCAGGCTGTTTGTATTTATTGGGGCTGTGAATCGTATGTTGAACTTAAAAAGAAAGATTTATGGAGATTTTTACAATCGGTTTTTGGGTATGTATGGCTTGCGGTTTGGCTTGCTTTTACCTCTTCTTCAAGTTTGTAGACTGGTTAGAAAAAATGTAACATTAAAAAGAGAATTATGTACACGGCATTGTTTATTGTCGGTTTGATTATGTTCTGCTATTTGTGCTATGTGCTGATCAAGCCGGAAAAGTTTTAAAAAATTGAAGATATGGACACTGAAATATTAGGTGTAATTGCGCAGATTGTTCTGATGGTGGTGTTGAGCTATCCATTGGGTATTTATATTGCAAAGGTTTATAAAGGCGAAAAAGTGTGGTCAGACTTTATGCGCCCTGTCGAAAAGTTTATTTATCGTTTTTCCGGCATTAATCCGGAAGAGGAAATGAACTGGAAACAATTCCTGAAAGCGTTGTTGGTTTTGAATCTGTTCTGGTTTGTTTGGGGTATGGTTCTGTTGGTTTGTCAGAGTTATCTGCCTTTGAATCCAGACGGAAATCTCGGACAGACGGCCCATCAGGCATTCAATACCTGTATTTCCTTTATGGTGAACTGTAACGAACAGCATTATAGTGGAGAAACGGGGCTGACTTATTTCACGCAACTGTTTGTCATTATGCTGTTCCAGTTCGTTACTGCTGCAACGGGCATGGCTGCAATGGCAGGTATCATGAAAGCCTTTAGCAAGAAGACGACTGCTACTATCGGCAATTTCTGGAAATATCTTGTGCTGAGTTGCACGCGAATTCTGCTTCCGCTGTCCTTGCTTGTCGGCTTTATTCTGGTTACCCAAGGCGTTCCAATGGGATTTGACGGAAAAATGGAGATTGAAACGCTGGAAGGGACAACCCAATATGTTTCTCAAGGTCCAGCCGCAGCAGTTGTTCCAATCAAGCAGTTGGGAACCAATGGCGGCGGATATTTCGGAGTCAATTCCTCACATCCGTTGGAGAATCCTACCTATCTGTCCAATATGGTGGAATGTTTTTCAATTCTGATTCTTCCGATGTCTATGGTATTGGCGTTCGGGTTCTATCTGAAGCGCAGAAAGCTGGGATACAGCATCTATTGTGTTATGCTGGTTGCCTTCTTGATTGGTGTCGCTGTCAATGTTTCCCAGGAAATGGGTGGTAATCCGCGAATCGATGAAATGGGGATTGCTCAGGATGGTGGAGCAATGGAAGGCAAGGAAGTTCGCCTTGGTGCAGGTGCCACCGGTTTCTGGAGTGTAGTAACAACAGTCACTTCCAATGGTTCGGTAAACGGTATGCATGATTCCACAATGCCGTTGTCGGGTATGATAGAAATGCTGAATATGCAGACAAACACTTGGTTCGGCGGCGTAGGTGTCGGTTGGATGAACTACTTCACGTTTATTATCATTGCCGTTTTTATCAGCGGTTTGATGGTAGGACGTACTCCTGAATTTCTGGGACACAAAGTGGAGGCAAAGGAAATGAAGATTGCATCCATTGTGGCATTGCTCCATCCTCTTGTGATTCTGGTCGGAACAGCCTTGGCTGCCTATCTTTATGTGTATGCTCCGACATTTGTGGCGAGCGAAGGGGGCTGGCTGAACAACAGCGGTTTCCATGGGTTGAGCGAAATGCTGTATGAGTTCACCTCTTGTGCCGCCAACAACGGTTCCGGTTTTGAAGGTTTGGGCGACAATACATGGTTCTGGAATGTGTCGTGTGGCATTGTGTTGATTGTCAGCCGTTTCATTCCGATTGTCGGACAGGTTGCCATTGCGGGTATCATGGCTAACAAAAAGTATATTCCGGAAAGTGCTGGAACTTTGAAAACGGATACGGTCACATTCGGCGTCATGACTTTTGCAGTCATTGTCATTATTGCTGCGCTGGCGTTTTTCCCGGCTCATGCTCTGAGTACGTTAGCCGAGCACTTCTCTCTCTAATTATTAAGTAGTTGCTATTAAAAGATATATTATGAAAAATAGTAATAACCATTCGCTTTTTCAGAAGGACCTGCTGAAGCAAAGTTTGAAGCAGTCATTCGTGAAACTCAATCCGAAATACATGATAAAGAATGCCATTATGTTTACGGTTGAGGTCTCAACTCTGTTCATGCTCATTGTCACCTTATATTCGGCATTCAGCAATTCTCAAGGTTCATTCCTTTATAACCTTGTCGTGTTTGTCGTACTGTTTGTTACCTTGTTGTTTGCCAATTTTGCTGAAGCCATTGCCGAAGCGCGCGGTAAAGCTCAGGCCGACAGCTTGCGCAAGGCTCGTGAAGAAACTCCGGCCAAATTGAGATTGAACGGCGGGGAAATCAAGATTGTCAGCAGTTCTATTTTGAAAAAAGGTGACGTGTTCGAATGTGAAGCGGGCGACGTCATTCCTGCTGACGGTGAAATCATCGAAGGTCTGGCTTCTATCGACGAGAGTGCCATTACCGGCGAATCGGCTCCGGTTATTCGTGAAGCCGGTGGCGATAAAAGTTCTGTAACGGGTGGTACAAAAGTGCTGTCGGATCGCATTGTAGTTAAGGTGACAACCCAACCCGGAGAAAACTTTCTCGATAAGATGATAGCCTTGGTGGAAGGGGCAAGCCGTCAAAAGACTCCCAATGAAATTGCACTTACCATTCTGCTGGCTGTGTTTACGCTGGTATTTCTTATCGTCTGCATTACATTGAAGCCGATTGCCGACTATTCAAATACGGTTATCACCATTGCTGCTTTTCTTTCTCTGTTTGTCTGTCTGATACCGACAACTATCGGCGGTTTGCTTTCGGCAATCGGTATTGCCGGCATGGACCGTGCATTGCGTGCCAATGTGATTACCAAATCGGGAAAGGCTGTTGAAACGGCGGGAGATGTCGACACCCTGTTGCTCGACAAAACCGGTACCATTACCATCGGTAACCGTAAAGCTACCGAGTTCTATCCGGTAGAAGGCATCGATAAGAATAAATTTATGGAAACCTGCCTGCTGTCGTCCGTTGCCGACGAAACACCGGAAGGAAAGTCGATTATTGAACTTGGACGTGAGCGCGGTTTGCGTATGCGTAATTTGAATGTGGAAGGTGCCCAGATGATAAAGTTCACGGCTGAAACGAAATGTTCGGGCATTAACCTTCCGGATGGAACGGAAATACGCAAGGGTGCATTTGAAGCTATCCGCAATATCGTGGAAAAGGCCGGAAATGAGTTCCCGAAAGATGTTGTGGATATCATTGCTGAAATTTCCGGCAATGGCGGCACTCCGTTGGTGGTATGTGTCAATAAAAAAGTGGCAGGTGTGATTGAATTGCAGGATATCATCAAACCGGGAATCGAAGAGCGTTTTGAACGTTTGCGTAAGATGGGAGTGAAAACGGTAATGGTCACAGGTGATAATCCGTTGACTGCCAAATATATCGCGGAGAAAGCCGGTGTCGATGACTTTATTGCGGAAGCAAAACCGGAGGACAAGATGAATTACATTAGAAAAGAACAGGCTGCCGGTAAGTTGGTGGCAATGATGGGTGACGGCACAAATGACGCTCCGGCACTGGCCCAGGCGGATGTCGGTGTAGCCATGAACAGCGGTACGCAGGCAGCGAAGGAGGCAGGAAATATGGTAGACCTTGACAACGACCCGACCAAGTTGATTGAAATTGTAGAAATCGGCAAACAGCTGCTGATGACTCGCGGTACGTTGACAACGTTTTCCATTGCCAACGATGTGGCAAAATATTTTGCCATCATTCCGGCATTGTTCATGTCTACTGTTCCTCAGTTGGCCGCTCTCAATATCATGGGGCTCCACAGTCCGGAGAGCGCCATTCTGTCGGCAGTTATTTTCAACGCCATTATCATTCCGATTCTTATCCCGTTGGCCTTGAAGGGGGTGGCCTATAAGCCGATTGGCGCAAGTGCGCTGCTTCGTCGCAATTTGCTTATTTATGGCATTGGAGGTTTGATTGTTCCTTTCGTAGGCATTAAGTTGATTGATTTGGTAGTAGGTTTATTCTGTTAATTAAAACGATAGAGCGATGAAAAATTTGTGGAAATCATTGAGAATTACAATAGCATTTGGTATGGTTTTGGGACTTTGTTATGTGTTGGTCCTCTGGTTGTTTGCGCAAGTGGCTGCTCCGGGAGAGGGCGGTAATGCTGAAACAGTGATGCTGAACGGCAAGGTGGTTGGTGCTGCCAATGTAGGGCAGGTGTTTTCCAGTGATAAATATTTCTGGGGGCGTCCTTCAAATGCCGGCGACGGTTATGATGCCGCAAGCTCGGCGGGCAGCAACAAAGGTCCTACAAACGAGGAATATTTGGCGGAAGTGGAAACGCGTATCGACAGTTTTCTGGTACATCATCCTTACCTCCAGCGTAAGGATGTGCCTGCCGAGATGGTGACAGCCAGTGCTTCCGGTCTGGATCCTCACATTACGCCGCAGTCGGCTTATATACAGGTGAAGCGTGTGGCTGAGGCTCGTGGTATGAGTGAGGACAGCGTGAAGGCCATTGTTGATGGTGCAGTTGAAAAACCTTTATTGAATATGTTTGGCCCGGCTAAAGTGAATGTGCTGAAGCTGAACGTGGCTTTGGATAAAGTTCAAAAATAATATCATTGGAAAATGAAAGAATTTTGGATCAAGGACGAATAGACGATAGAGGGGTGTCAAAAGAATATGAAGATATATGTTGGTGTAGAATGTTTTATTGACTATATTTATAAACGCAATTGATAGGCGATGGCTGGAAGAGAACATAACGTGCAATATTTCCTCAATTTGATTAAAAGGTCAAGGCGGGGGCGGTTTAAAATTTATATTGGCATGATTGCCGGTGTGGGAAAGACATACCGGATGCTGCAGGAAGCCCATGAAATGCTGAATAGCGGTCTGGATGTGAAAATTGGCTATGTCGAAACTCATGGGCGGGCAGATACTGAAGCCATGCTGGAAGGCCTTCCGGTGATTCCTCGCAAGAAAATTTTCTATAAAGGAAAAGAACTGGAGGAAATGGATTTGGAAACCATTTTGTTGCTGCATCCCGAGGTTGTCGTTGTCGATGAGCTGGCGCACTCGAATGTTGAGGGCAGTAAGAATAAAAAACGTTGGGAAGATGTAATGGAATTGCTGGAAGCTGGTATTAATGTCATTTCGGCACTGAACATACAACATATAGAAAGTTTGAACGACGAAATTGGGAACATTGCCGGTATACTGGTGAAAGAGCGTGTGCCCGACAGAGTGTTGGAGGAAGCGGATGAGGTGGTGAACATCGATTTGACTGCTGACGAGCTGATTGCCCGATTGAAGGCGGGGAAAATTTACCATCCGGACAAAGTTCAGACAGCACTCGACAATTTTTTTAAAACGGAAAATATTCTCCAGTTGCGTGAACTTGCCTTGAAGGAGGTGGCTTTCCGGGTGGAGCAGAAGGTTGACAACGAGGTAATGCCGGTGGCTCCGGCTCGGCGCGAGAAGATTTTGGCATGTATTAGCAGCAACGAACGGACCCCGAGAGAAATTATCCGTAAGGCTTACCGTTTGTCGACACGCTATAATACTTCGTTTATTGCCCTGTATGTGCAGCGGTCGAAGGAAAGCCCGGACCGTATTAATTTGGCTTCGCAGCGGCACCTGTTGAATCACTTCCAGTTAGTGACGGAGTTGGGCGGAAGTGTCAGGCAGGTGGTGTCCGACAACGTGGAGCAGGCTATTATTGATGTATGTAAGGAAAACCATATCACTACCATATGTATGGGACATCCCTCGCTCGCTTATCCGAGAGTGTTCTTTAATATTGGCAAATATCGGTTTTTGTTAAACTCCCTGGCGGAGATGAAAATTGATTTGATTATAATTTCACCAAAAAATAAATAGTACTATGGCATTGAATTTGAATATAAAGGAACGGCTGACGCTGTCTGTTGGTGTCCTTGTTGCAATGATTGTGGCATTGGTGGCGTTGGCTGCGGTCAACTTGCAGATTCTGACGGCTACAGAACCTGATTCGCCGACGGCAGAATATGGTTTGACCCGTGCCTTGATTTTTGTGGCGGTTTTCGGCTTCATTTGTATTCTGATTGGTTTGTGGTTGCTGATAAAACTTCCGAATTCAATCAATCGGCCGATTCAGGAGTTGGCCGACGGTATTAATGAAATTGCCAACCATAAGTATGATGTGGAGCTGAACCTCAAAGGAGGGACAGAAATGGAAATGGTGTCGAAAAACTTTAACCGGATGGCGAAGCGTCTGCGCGACTATCATAATAGTGCTACATCCAATTTGATGGCGTCGAAGCGGTACCTTGAAACGATAGTCAACTCAATTGACGAGCCGATTATTTGTCTGGACAAAAACATGAATATGCTTTTTGTCAATGATGAGGCACTAAATGTATTGAATATTAGCCGGGAGGAGGTAATCGACAAATCGGCACAGGAACTGTCAATGAGAAATGATTTGCTCAGGAGGCTGGTCTGTGGCTTGCTTGACGAGGCGAATGATAAGAAGCCGGAAGAGTCGGCTAAAAAGAGCGAGCCGCTTAAAATATATGCCGACAACAAGGAAAGCTACTTTAAAGTGAAGTATATTCCCATATATATGGTGGGAAATGACGGAAAAACTACAGAAAAGAGGGGCGATGTGATTATGCTGAAGAATATTACGGAGTTTCATAAGCTGGACGTGGCGAAGACAACTTTCATTTCCATTATTTCTCATGAACTGAAGACGCCTATCTCTGCCATTTTGATGAGTCAGCAGTTGCTCGACGATAAGCGCATTGGCCCGTTGAATCCTGAACAGGAGGAACTGTCGAAGAATATAAAGGAAAACAGTGAACGTCTGCTGACGATTACAGGCGAATTGTTGAATATGACTCAGGTGGAGAGCGGTAAACTGCAACTGAAGCCGATTATCACAAAACCTATTGAACTTATTGACTATGCAATCAAGGCAAATCGTGTGCAGGCTGAAAAATTCAATATTAATATAGAAATTGACTATCCCCAGGAGAAAATTGACAAGTTGTATGTGGATAGTGAAAAAATTGCATGGGTCTTGACGAACTTGCTGAGCAATGCTATTCGCTATTCTTCGGAAAATGGCAGGGTAGTGATTGGTGCACGCCAGCCGGATACGCGGCACGTGGAAATTTTCGTGCGCGATTTCGGAAAAGGCATTGATCCCCGTTATCACGAAAGTATTTTTGAGAGATACTTTAGAGTTCCGGGCACAAAAGTTCAGGGCAGTGGCTTGGGTTTGTCTATTTCTCGTGATTTTGTAGAGGCGCATGGTGGCAAGCTTGTTGTGGATAGTGAGCTTGGAAAGGGCAGTTGTTTTACAATTACGTTACCTGTATAGAATATTTGCAATAAAAAAGGAACTGTTTTTTTTGACCATTCCGAAGGTATTTCTTTTTCCTCTAAGTTGGTATTGCGGCACTGCTGTAATCATCAATTTTTGATTTCGCTGTTTGAATGAAATTTTTTATTCGATATAAGATGTTGATATATTGTGTTTTGTGTAAAAAGTATGTTTTTTAGCATAATTTTTTAGCAAGAATATTTGGAGCGTAATGAAAAAGTGTCTACCTTTGCACTCACAAAACGAAAAACGGCGGTACCGCAGTGGCGGTCAGGTTTCGAAAGGGACACGCCGAAAGAAATTTTGAAAAAAACTTGCAAAAAGATTTGCACAGTTCAAAATTTTGACTTAACTTTGCACTCGCAACTCGAAAAAACGAGGCGCGAAAAACGAAAGAGAGTACATTGAAATAATGCGATAAGATACAAGACGAAGGAAGAGGGCGGAAGCCCTCCGTCAAGCGTAATGAACGGCCGGCGGTCAGTTCTCCGGTCTGCGGACAGCAGAGAAAAAGATGATAAAAATATAACAACAACGGAGAGTTTGATCCTGGCTCAGGATGAACGCTAGCGACAGGCTTAACACATGCAAGTCGAGGGGCAGCGGGGATGTAGCAATACATCTGCCGGCGACCGGCGCACGGGTGAGTAACGCGTATGCAACCTGCCCTTCACTGGGGGATAACCGGGAGAAATTCCGACTAATACCGCATATGATGCCTGAACGAATGTTCGGGTTTTGAAAGATTTATCGGTGAAGGATGGGCATGCGTGATATTAGGTAGTTGGCGGGGTAACGGCCCACCAAGCCGACGATATCTAGGGGTTCTGAGAGGAAGGTCCCCCA
>OJKC01000032.1_pt1 | contig 160314 bp, 140 predicted proteins | sample 1596401 | NCBI WGS metagenome assembly OJKC01 (sample SAMEA4350162, study PRJEB24818) | metagenome | biome: human; feature: gut; material: faeces | place: Denmark | collected 2013-09 | reverse complement strand
GTTTTCCGCAGGGTCGCTACACGCTATGATAAGCTTGCTGTGTCCTTTCTTGCTTTTGTCCATCTTGCTTCCATTTGGATTTTGTTGAAATAGTACAAGAATACTTTGTTTTCAGATAGGCTCTAAAATCTTTTCTAAAGATTTTAATTGGAGTTCAGTATGAGAATGAAATATGGAAAGGCCGGGCTGGCTGCCCGGCCTTTTTTCGCGCTTGTGGTTGAAATAGGACGTGGAATGGTGTATAATACATTCGACATTGTATCCGAAAAGAGGGAATGGAATGAAAAAAGTGCTGTTCGTGGCAACGGTGGTCAAAACCCACATTATGGAATTCCATATCCCCTATCTGAAAATGTTTCAGGACATGGGCTGGGAGACAGCAGTGGCGGCGCGGAACGACTATGAAGACCCCGCCGACTGCAAGATTCCATTCTGCGATACTTACTATGACATTCCCTTTGAACGTCTCCCGTGGAAGGCGGCCAACATCAAAGCCTACCGGGAGCTGAAAGCCATTATCGACCGGGAGCATTTCGACATCATTCACTGCCATACCCCTGTGGGCGCCATGATCGCCCGTCTGGCGGCGCGGGACGCCCGGAAGCGGGGAACCAAGGTGATTTACACCGCCCACGGCTTCCACTTTTTCAAGGGTGCGCCCGTGAAAAACTGGCTGATGTTCTACCCGGCGGAATGGCTGCTTGCACCGCTGACGGATGTTCTCGTGACCATCAACAAAGAGGACTACGCGCTGGCAAAGCGGGAAATCCACGCGAAGCGCATTGAATACGTCCCCGGCGTGGGGGTGGATACAGCGAAATTCCACGTCGGCACCGTAGACCGGGCGGAAAAGCGCCGGGAGCTGGGACTGACCGAGCAGGATTTCCTGATCCTCACCGTGGCGGAAATGACGAAAAACAAGAACCATTCTACGGTGCTCAAGGCGCTGGCGCTGCTGAAAAACGAGCCGGGCTATGAAAGCATGCACTATCTCATCTGCGGCCGGGGAGAGCAGCGGGACGCGCTGGAAGAAGAAGCGCGGCAGCTGGGCATCTGGGAGCATGTTCACTTCCTTGGTTATCGCCACGACGTGCCGGAACTGTGCCGGTGCAGCGACATATTCGCGTTTATGTCCTTCCGGGAAGGAATGCCGGTGGCGCTGATGGAGGCCATGAGCAGCGGCCTTCCAGCAGTCTGCTCGAAAATCCGGGGCAATACGGACTTGATCGATGACGGCGTTGACGGCCTGTTCGCGGAAAACACGCCAGAGGGCGTGGCGGCGGCCATCCTGAAGCTGTACCATGACCCGGCGCTGCGGGAGAGGCTGGGACGCGCTGCGTCGCAGACGGTTTCCCGGTTCGACGCGAAAGCGGTACAGCAGAGAATGAAGGAAATTTACTTAAGTGTATGAACGAAGGGGGGCGGCGGCATGGCCGGAACGCTGATCATATCGCTGGATTTTGAGCTGTTTTGGGGAATGCTGGACGTGTGTCCGCTGGAAAAATATCAGGATCACGTTCTGGGCGGCAGAAAGGCGATTCCCGGGCTGCTGGCGCTGTTTCAGAAATACGGCATCCATGCCACGTGGGCGACGGTGGGATATCTGTTCGCCAGGAGCGCACAGGAAGCGGCCTCGTTTTTCCCGGAGGAAGGTCTGCGGCCTGCTTACGATGACCCGGCGCTGAATTCCTATGCCGAATTCTCCAAAATCGGAGAAATGGAAGCGGATGCGCTCTGCTTTTTTGCCCCGTCTCTGATTGATCTGGTCGCAGGAACGCCGGGGCAGGAGATCGGCAGCCACACTTTTTCCCATTACTACTGCAAGGAAAAAGGACAGACGGCGGAGCAGTTCGCGGCGGATATGACCGCTGCGAAGGCCATTGCCGCGAAATACGGCTACACCCTGACCTCTGCGGTGCTGCCCCGGAATCAGTGCGACCCGGCATACATCCGGGTGCTGCGGGACTTGGGCTTTACCGCCTACCGGGGAATGGAAGACAACTGGGTGGAAAATAAAGTCCACGTCCGTTTCCCCCTGCGGGTACTGCGGCTGACGGACACCTATTTCCCCATTACCGGGTACGGCAGCTACACGCCAAAGCAGGAAGACGGCATCTGGAACCTGCGGGGGACCCAGATGTTCCGGCCGATTTTGGGGCCGCTGAAATTCATGGAGGGCTTAAAGGTCCACAGAATCAAACGCCAGATGCTCCATGCGGCGAAAAACGGCCTGACCTTCCATCTGTGGTGGCACCCCCACAACATCGGCGTCCGCACGGCGGAACATATGGCGCAGCTGGAAGAAATTTTTCGGTATTACGCCGAGCTTAAGGAAAAATACGGCATGGAAAGCCTGAATATGCGGGAAGCAGCGGGAAAATAAAAGAAAAGAGGGCGGAGACATGAAGGTACTGCACGTTCTGTATTCCAAAATTTACACCGGCGCGGAAAAGGTTGCCGCCCAGATCATCAAAGCCTTTGAGGGTAAGGTGGACATGGCCTACTGCAGTCTGGAATGCGAGGAAGTCTGGGAAATTCTGGACGGCATGGGCATCCGGCACTATGGCGTGGAGGAGCTGACCCCCGCGACCCTCAGCCGGGTGATTCGGGAGTATCAGCCGGACGTCATCCATGCCCACGACATGCGCACCAGCTTCGTTGCGGCGCTGTGCTGCGGCAAAATCCCCCTGATTTCCCACATCCATAACAACGCCTACGACGCCAGAGGACTGTCCGCGAAGTCCATCGCCTATCTGCTGGCGGGCTTCCGGGCGAAGCATATTTTCTGGGTCTCCAACAGCTCCTACGAGGGGTATGTGTTCCACAGGCTGTTCGCCAAAAAGAGCAGCGTGCTGTACAATATCATCGACGCCAAGCGGATTTTTGCCATGCGGGACAATGATGAAAATTCCTACGATTTTGACATGATCTACCTCGGCCGTCTGACTTATCAGAAGGATCCCCAGCGCCTGATGCGTCTGAGCGCCGCTCTGAAGGCACGCAAGCCGGACACCAAAGTGGCGGTGGTCGGCGCGGGAGAACTGGAAGAGGAGACCAAAGCGCTGTGCAGGGAACTGGATTTGCAGGACAACGTGCATTTTCTGGGCTTCCAGAGCAACCCCATCAAAATGGTGGCGGACAGCAAGGCGATGATCCTGACCTCCCGCTGGGAGGGAACGCCCATGTGCGCGCTGGAAGCCATGGCGCTGGGAACGCCGGTGGTCAGCACCCCGTCCGACGGGATGAAAGACCTGATCGAAAACGGCGTGGACGGATACTTAAGCGACGAAGACGTCGTGCTGGCGGAGGATATTCTGAAAATCGTGGAAAATCCTGACCATAGACGGCTTCTCTCCGAAAACGCGGCGAAGAAATTCGCCAAAATCAACGACGAACAGAAATACAACGACACCATTCTCGCCTGTTACCGCCAATGGGGAGGAACGCTATGAAAATATTGCAGGTCATCCCCTATTTCTGCTTCGGCGGGGCGGAAACCATGTGCGAAAATCTGACTTACGCCCTGCGGGATTTGGGCCACGACGTGGTCGTGGTGAGCCTGTTTGATGAGCGGACGGAGATTTCCGACCGCATGGAGGCGGCGGGCGTCTGCATCCGGTACTTAAGCAAAAAGCCGGGGCTGGATATGTCCGTGGTGCCGAAGCTCACGAAGATTTTCCGGGAGGAACGCCCGGACGTGGTTCACACCCACCTGAACGTGATTCTGTACGCGGTGATGGCGGCTAGATTGGCGGGGGGCATTCCCTGCGTCCACACGGTGCACAATGTGGCGAAGGTGGAGGCGGAGGGGACTGCGCAGGCCATTCTCAACCGGTTTTACTATCACCGGGGCTGGTCTGTGCCGGTGGCGCTCAGCCCGGAGGTTCAGCGGACGGTGACGGAGTTTTACGGTCTTGACCGCGTTCCGGTGATTTTTAACGGTGTAAACCTGCATCGGTGCATTCCCAAGAGGTCGTATGGGCTTGGGGACACCGTTTCCCTGCTGCACATTGGCCGGTTTGACGAGCAGAAAAACCACGCAGGATTGCTGCAAGCCTTTGCAAAGCTCCTGAAAACCCACCCCAACTGCTGCCTGAACCTTTTGGGGGACGGGCATTTGCGGACGGAAATGGAAAATTACGCACGGGAACTGGGCATCGGCCATGCCGTCCGTTTTCTGGGAAATCAGGCGGACGTCCATCCCTATCTCCACGATGCGGACATATTCCTGTTACCGTCCAAATATGAGGGAATGCCCATGACCATCATCGAGGCCATGGGAACGGGACTGCCCATTGTGGCGTCCAGAGTCGGCGGCGTGCCGGATATGCTCCGGGACGGGGAGAGCGGGCTGCTGGTGGGCTGCGACCCCGACGAGGTGTGCGCGGCCTGCGAAAGACTGATCGACAGCGAGGATTTGCGCAGAACTCTTGGGCAGAACGCTTTGGCGGACAGCGCCCGGTTTTCCGCGGAGACCATGGCGAAACGATATTGTGAAGAATATGAGCGCTTAACAGCGAAAAAATAAGGAGGAAGCAAAATGGAGGGCGAAACCATCTCGGTCATCATACCGGCGTATAATGTCGCTCCATGGCTTCCGCGGTGTCTGGACAGCGTCCTTGCGCAGACCTATTCAAAGCTGGAAATCATTGTGGTGGACGACGGTTCCGCCGACAACACCCGGCAGGTGATGGAGGAATATGCCGCCCGGGACGGGCGCATCAGACCGATTTTCAAGGAAAACGGCGGCGTGACCTCTGCCCGCCTTGCGGGCGTGGCGGCGGCCACGGGAGAATGGGTCGGCTTCGCCGACGGCGACGATGCCATAGACCCGGATATGTACCGCCATCTTCTGGAAAATGCCCACACTTATGACGCGGACATTTCCCACTGCGGACACCGGATGGAGTTTCCCGACGGCAGGGTGGCCTATGTCCACAATACCGGCGGGCTGCGGCAGCAGGACAATCTGACCGGTCTGCGGGATTTGCTGGACGGCGGGCAGGTCGAGTCCAGCCTGTGCACCAAGCTGTACCGCCGGGAGCTGTTCGCCGGACTGGCGGAACGGATGAACCCCGGCATCAAAAACAACGAAGATTATCTCATGAATTACTTCCTGTTCTCCTGGGCAAAACGGTCGGTATATGAGGATTTTTGCCCCTACCGCTATATTTTGCGGGAAAATTCCGCCTCCTTCCGGCAGCTGAACGAGCACAGCCTGTTCGACCCCATCCGGGTTCGGGAGCTGATCGTGGAGGACAGCTGCGACGAGATTCGAGAAGACGCCCGCCGGGCGCTGATGCGGAATCTCCTGTTTGCCTACGCCCAGCTCTCCGTGCATCCGGAGAAGCGGTATGACGAATGGCGCCGGCGGGTTCGCGCCGAGATGAAGGAGCAGGAAGGGTATTTCCATTTGCTGTCAAAGCGAAACCGGCTGCTGGCAAAAATGGTTTGCAGGACGCCGGGGCTGTTCGCCCTGACGTACAGACTGTACGAGAAGCTCTTCCGGCGGGAAGAGGAACACTGAGGGGATACACTATGACGCAGTTGCCATTGATCAGCGTGATCGTCCCTGTCTATAAAGTGGAAAACTATCTGGACTGCTGTGTCCAATCCATCGTGAATCAGACCTATTCCAACCTGGAAATTCTTCTGATCGACGACGGCTCCCCGGATGCCAGCGGTGCCATGTGTGACGCCTGGGCAGAAAAAGACAGCCGGATTCGGGTGATTCATCAGGAAAACGCCGGAGGCGGCGCAGCCAGAAATGCCGGGTTGGATGCGGCGCGGGGAGAACGAATTGCGTTCGTGGACAGCGACGACTATATCGCCCCTGACTGTTACCAATATCTGCACACGCTTCTGGAAGAAGGGGCGGATATCGCCGAATGTGATTTCGTGGAGACGGAGCGTGACGACGCTGTTTTCGGCACGGATGCCGGAGAGATTTCCTTCTATACACCCCTGGAAGCCATGCGCTGCCACATTCGGGATACGGCGTTTCGCCAGCTGATCTGGAACAAGCTGTACCGCCGGGAAACCGTCGGGGATATCCGGTTCCCGGTCGGGACGAAAATCGATGATGAATTTTTCACCTATCGGGTGCTGGGAAACGCGAAGCGGCTGGTTCGCTCCACCAGAAAGCTCTATGCCTACCGTCAGCAGCCGGACAGCGTTATGCACGGCGGCTTTTCGCTGCGCAGACTGGAGGGCGTTCAGGCACAGGAGCAGCGGCTGGCGTATCTGAAAACGCATATGCCGTCGCTGGAATATGAGGGCAGGGCAAATCTGTTCCTATATTGCCAGTATGCAATGCAAATGAGTATTCAGTACCTGTCCGGAGAGGAGCTGCGTCAGGCAAAGGAAAGCCTGCGGAAGACGGTTTCCGGGCTGACGCCGCTTTTGCCCAGCAGAAAGCTGTCGCCTGCCGGGAATGTGTGGCTGGTTCTGGGACAGCTGTCCTTTGAAGGCAGCTGTCGCCTGATGAATTGCTTGGAGCGCAGAAACGGGAAAGGAAGCGAATGAAATGGCGTTTTCTTATAAAATAACGGTTTTCACCCCAACCTACAACCGGGCGTACATATTGGAAAATCTCTACCGCTCCCTACAGCGTCAGAGCTTCACGGACTTTGAATGGCTGGTGGTGGACGACGGCTCCTCCGACGGGACAAAGGCGCTGTTTGAACGGTGGCAGCAGGAAGACAATCCCTTTCCTATCCGCTACTGCTATAAGGAGAACGGCGGCAAGTGCCGCGCCATCAACTACGGCCTGAAGCTGGCGCAGGGAGAACTGTTTTTCACAGTGGATTCCGACGACTACCTGACGGATGACGCACTGGAAAAGGTGGCACTCTGGGAGTCGACGCTTCCGAAAGATCAGAAATTCTGCGGCATCGTGGCAAACGGAGGACAAAGCCCTACCGAAACGCCCAACACCCGATTTGAGGAAGCGTATCTGGACGGCAACGCCTTTGATATGTATGGCAGAATTGACGGCGAACGGGCACTGATTTTCTATACGGAAATCCACAGAAACTACCTGTATCCGGAATTTCCCGGAGAAAAATTCATGACCGAAGCGGTGACCTGGAACCGGATGGCCTACGACGGCTACCGCATTCGCTACTACGACGACATTATCTGGATCTGGGAGTACAAGGACGACGGCCTGACCAAGGCGGGGTACAAGGTCTTTCTGGACAACCCCCGGGGAACGGCGCTGTTCTTCCGGGAAAAGGCGGTATTCTTCCACTATCCCCTGAAAACCAAGCTGGGCATGTGGTACGGCTTCACCTGCGACGCTATGGATCGCTGTACCGACGCCCAGATTGCGGAATATATCGATATGCCCCGCTGGCTGGTTGCGCCTATGAAGACATTCCATAACCTGCTGCAATTTATCCGAAAAAAGAGGTAATCCTATGGCAGAGAACTCCATGTATCACACCCATATCTCGGCAAAGCACCGCTGGATGGATCTGAACCTGAAAGAGGTCTGGCAGTACCGGGACTTAATCTACCTGTTCACCAGACGGAATTTCGTGGTGAGCTATAAGCAGACCATCCTCGGCCCTGCGTGGATTTTCCTGACGCCCCTGTTTACCAGTATCGTGCAGGCGTTTGTCTTTGGCGGCATTGCCGGCATCGGCACCGACGGGATTCCCACGTTCCTGTTTTACCTGTGCAGCAACGCCGTCTGGGCGTATTTTGCCAACTGCCTGACCAGCAACGCCAACACCTTTACGGCCAACGCCTATATGTTCGGCAAGGTCTATTTCCCACGGCTGACCACGCCCATCTCCAATGTCATCTCCACGGTGATTCGTTTCGGCATTCAAATGGTGCTGGTGCTGGTGTTTATGGTGTACTATCTCATTCAGGGCGTGGTGCATCCCAACTGGCTGTGGTGGCTGATGATTCCCGTGGAGCTGGTGCATCTGGGCATTCTGGGCATGGGCTTCGGCATCATCATTTCCAGCATGACCACGAAATACCGGGATCTCACGGTGTTGGTGGATTTCGGTGTGTCGCTGTGGATGTACGCCACGCCGGTGGTTTATCCCCTGTCCATGCTGGGCGAGGGCTGGATGCGCACGCTGCTGCAAATCAATCCCGTGACCGAGTCCGTGGAGCTGATGCGCTACGCGATTCTGGGGCAGGGAACGGTGAACTGGGGCTACTATTTCCTGTCATGGGGCGTGACGCTGGTAATTGCGTTGCTGGGCATTGTGGTCTTCAACAAGGTGGAACGCACCTTTATGGATACGGTGTAAGGAGGGCGGACTATGAACGAACAGGATATTGCCATCCGCCTGACCGGCGTGAAAAAGCGCTACAAGCTGGGGCAGATCGGCGGCGGCACGTTGACCGCCGACTTGCAGAGCTGGTGGGCGCGTGTGCGGGGGAAGGAAGACCCCAATCTCCCCGTGAATATGGATCAGCGTCTGGTAGGACAGACGTTTATGGCGCTGAACGGCGTTGACCTGACGGTACACAAGGGCGAGGCGCTGGGCATCATCGGCTGCAACGGCGCGGGAAAAAGCACGCTATTAAAGCTTCTGTGCCGCGTCACCGCGCCCACCGAGGGTGAGATTGACATCTACGGCCGCATCGCCTCCATGCTGGAGGTGGGCACCGGGTTCAACGGAGAAATGACCGGCCGGGAGAATATCTACATGAACGGTGCGATCCTCGGCATGACCAAAGCGGAGATCGACGCCAAAATGGAGGACATCATCGAATTTTCCGAGGTGCGGGACTTTATCGACACCCCGGTGAAGCGGTATTCCTCCGGTATGTTCGTCAAGCTGGCCTTCTCCGTTGCCGCGCACTTAGACAGCGAGATCATGATCATGGACGAGGTTCTGGCGGTGGGCGACGTGAATTTCCAGCAGAAGTGTCTGAAAAAAATGCGGGAGGTCGCTCAGGTCGAGGGACGGACTGTCCTTTACGTCAGCCACAATATGGGCACCATCCGGCAGCTGTGCGACCGGTGCATCGTGCTGGACAAGGGAAAAATTATCTTTGACGGAGACGTGGAGGACGCCATCGGGGTGTACGCCAAAGGCAATATGCTGGCGCTGCAAAGCGATTACGACGTGTCCAAAATCAAGCGTCTGGAAGGCATTACGGAAGCGTGCCATCTCAACGCGGTGCATCTGGACTGCGGCAGTATGGCGCGGGAGAAGAAGCTGCGCTTTTCGCTGGACTATGACAGCAGGCGCGAAATCCCCGACGTGATGCTCCGCTTTGTGATATGCAGCGCCGGGGGCGCAGCCATCGGCACGGCCTATTCCCAGACATTTACCCTGCGGCCGGGAGAAAGCACGGTGCAGCTGGAATTTGACGGGAAAAACCTTGCCCCCGGGGAGTATGTCGCCGACCTCATCACCATTTCCTACGACGGCACAACCCAGACCCGCCACGATATCGTGGTGCGCGCCTTCGCCTTTACCGTGGAGGAGGACGAGCCGCTGTACAATATGAAGTGGAACACCAACGGCTGGGGCAGCATCCACTTTGACGACGTCCGGGTTCTGGAGGGGAAGAATGGCTAAGATCAAGCGGTTCTTTGAGTGTTTGGTGCCGGTGTCGGTGTGCAATCTGGAATGTCCCTACTGCTATATCATTCAGGAAGACAGACGGAAGATGGCGCTGGCGGACATGCCCTATTCCCCGGAGCACATCGCCCGTGCCCTGCGCCCGGAACGGGTGGGGGGAACGTGCTTCATCAGCATCTGCGGCGCGGGAGAGACGCTGGCGCAGAAAGAGGTTGTCCCCATCGTGGGGGAGCTGCTGAAAGAGGGGCATTTTGTCAATATCACCACCAACGGGACGCTGAGCCGCCGCTTTGACGAACTGATCGAAGCCTGCGGGGAGAACATCGGCCATCTGCACCTTTCCTTCTCCATGCACTATACGGAGCTGCTGCGCAAAGGCTGGGTGGAGGCGTTTTTCGACAACATCCGGAAAATGCGCGACGCCGGAGCGTCCATTCTGTTACAGCTGAACCTGTGCGACGAGTATGTTCCTTACATCGAGGAAATTCAGCGGCTGTCCATGGAAAAGGTGGGGGCGTATCCTCAGGTAGCGCTGACGAGAGACGAGCAGCGCAAGCCCTTCGGGGTTTTCACGAAGGGAACGCGGGAGGAATACCTTGCCAACGGCGAAAAATTCCACTCGCCGCTGTTTGATTTCACCACGAAGAATTTCTGCGTGAAGCGGAAGGAATTCTGCTTCGCCGGAGACTGGTCGGGGACGCTGAATTTACAGACCGGCGTGCTGACCAAATGCTATGCCGATTACGACGGTGTGAACATTTTCGAGGATGTGGACGCGCCTATTCCCTTTGAAGCGGTGGGAAAGCACTGCGGCAGTCCTTACTGCGTCAATTCCAGCCACTTTATGAGCCTGGGGGTGATCCCCAGCCTGAAAACCCCGACATACGCCCAGTTGAGAAACCGGCCGGAGGCCAAATGGTACATGCCGGAGATGGAGGCCTTTCTCAGCGGGAAGCTGGCGGACAGCAACAGCGTTTTCGCGGGCAAGCTCCGCTATTACCGTTACCGGCTTACGGTGAAGGAACTGAAAAAGTGGTATCCTGATTCCTGGCTTCACCGTTTCCTGCGCCGGGGAAAGCGGACGGTTTTCAAAATTCTGCGTCTGGACAGACGGGAGAGATGACAACAATGCGCATTGCGGATTCCCTGAAACGATTCCTGCGCCCGGTCTACTGGTGGTATCACAGGCAGTGGGAGCACCATCTGGAACGGAAGCGCCGCCTGAGAAAGTGGCGGGAGATCGTATTTCCTCTGGGGCAAAAGGTCTATCTGATCGGAACGCCGTCCCATGACAATCTGGGGGACAGTGCGATCGTTCTGGCGCAGAAGGCGTTCCTCAAGTCCTGCGGCTGGGAGGAAGAGCGGATCATTGAGCTGACCGACGAGGACTATGCCCGGGACTGGGAGCGAATTCGGAAATGGGTGCCGAAGAACGGCTTCATTGCCCAGCTCGGCGGCGGGCATCTGGGAAATCAGTGGCGGAACGAGGAAAATCTCCACCGCCGTCAGGTCTCCGCCTTTGCAAAAAACCGGAATGTCATCTTCCCCCAGACAATCTGCTATCTTCCCGGCGAAGACGGAGACGCGGAGGGAAAAGCCTCCACGGAAGTCTACGACGGACGGAAAAAGCTGACCATGGTGGCGCGAGAAAAGCAGTCCTACGACATCATGACGTCGCTGTACCCCAACACGCGGGTGCTCCTGACCCCGGACATCGTGCTTTCGGCGTCCATGGACACCTTTGGCGCGAAACCTCAACGGCGGGAGGGCGTTCTTCTGTGTCTGCGCAGTGACAAGGAGCGTTCCCTTCCTGTGGAGGAACGGGAGAATCTGGAAGAAATGCTGCGGTCGAAGGGCATTGCCTTCGGCTATACGGATATGTATTCCGGCCAGAAGGTCACGAAGCAGAGCCGGGAAATGCAAGTTCGGGAGAAAATGGAGGAGCTTGCCTCGGCGCGGCTGGTCATTACAGACCGGCTTCACGGCATGGTGTTCTGTGCTCTCGCCGGTACGCCCTGCATCGCCATGAGCAGCAGTAACCACAAGGTTCGGGGAACCTATGAATGGATTTCCTACCTGCCCTACGTCCGCTACGCAAAAACCCCTGAGGAAGTGGAACGGTATTTGCCGGAGCTGCTGGCGATGGAAAACTGCCGGTATGACAATGCGCCCCTGCGCCCATGGTTTGATAAATTAGCGGAGGTCGTGAGAAAAGATGCCCACAATTAGCGTGATCGTGCCGGTGTACAAGGTCGAGCCTTACCTGAACCGGTGCGTGGACAGCATTCTAAGGCAAACCTACCGGGATTTTGAGCTGATTCTGGTGGACGACGGCAGTCCCGACCGCTGCGGGGAGATTTGTGACGAATACGCCCGGCAGGACAGCCGCGTCCATGTCATCCACAAGGAAAACGGCGGCCTGTCCGATGCCCGGAACGCAGGTATTGATTGGGTGGAAGCCAACAGCGACAGCCGGTGGCTGATTTTTGCCGACAGCGACGACTGGGTAAATCCGGAGCTGCTTGCCCGGCTGCTGGACGCCGCCACGGCGTTTGACCTGAAAATCAGCGTCTGCGGTTATCAGGAGACGGAGGGGGCAGACCCGGCGGTTTTGCCGGAGGATATGCGTCCGTGCCGCTGGACGCCGAAGCAGTTTTACATGGAGCATTTTGTCAACGCCACCGTTGCATGGGGGAAGCTCTACAGCAGGAGCTGCTTCCGGGACATCCGCTATCCCGTGGGGAAAATCCACGAAGATGAGTTCGTGACTTACCGCCTCCTGTTTGCACAAGAGGCCATTGCGGTGGTTCCCGCGCCGCTGTACGCCTATTTTATCAATCCCAAGGGAATCATCCGCAGTGCGTGGTCGCCGAAGCGGTTTCATGCGTGGGAGGCGTATGACCAGCAGCTGGCGTTTTTTACCGCCATGGGAGACGAGGAACTGGTCAAATTCCGGGTGCGGGGGTATCTGGATAACGCCTTGGCGAATCTGTACACCGCCGAGCAGGCGGACAACGCGGCGGAGCTGACGGCGGAGATTGGGCAGATCGAAAAGAAAATCCGCAGGCTGATACCCCTTGCATGGAAGCACGGCTGCATTGATTTTTGGCCGGATTTTGATTTTTTGTACCGCTTTTTCCCTTTGAGAACCAGAGCCTACCGGCTGTGGCTGGAAACGCGGGCGCGATTGGAGAGGAAGAAAGATGCCTGAGATCAGCGTGATCGTGCCGGTTTACAAGGCGGAAGCGTATCTCCATGCCTGCATCGACAGCATCCTTTCCCAGACGTTTTCTGATTTTGAGCTGATTCTGGTGGACGACGGCAGCCCGGACAACTGCGGCGCCATTTGCGACGATTACGCGGCGCGGGACAGCCGGGTGCGGGTCATCCATCAGGAAAATCAGGGTCAGGCCGCCGCGAGAAATCACGCCTTTGCCGCTGCAAAGGGGGACTGGGTCTGCTTCGTGGACAGCGACGACGCCGTGCATCCGCAGATGCTGGAGCGTCTGCGGCAGGCCGCCGACGAGAGCGGCGCGGCTATGAGCATGTGCCGGATGCTGGAAGCGCCGGAAATCCCGGAGGACTTTTCCGTGCCGGTGGAGGTCAGCTGGGAACGGCTTTCCATGGAGGAAGCACCGCTGGTGACGCTATTTGACGCGGGGAATTACCCCGGATGGGTGGCGTGTGCCAAGCTGGTTCGTCGGGAACTGGTTCAGTCCTATCTGTTCTGCCCCGGACGGGTGTATGAGGACAACGAGGCCGTGTGCCACTGGATTTACGGGGCGAAAACCATTGCGAGCATTCCCTACAGCCTGTATTTTTACCGCACCAACCCCACCAGCACCACCCAGAGCCGGTTCTCCATGAAGAAGCTGGACTATCTGTGGGCGCTGGAAGGGATCATCCGCTTTTATTCCTCGGTGGGGTACACGACCCTCCGGGAGCGCTTCGGTACTCTGTATGCCGAAGAAGCGGCGGGGTGCTATTATCGGGTCAAATATGAGCTGAACGACACCAGGGCTGCCCGGAATATCGAAAAAGCAGCCCGGCGGCTCAGACGGGAGATCCCGTTCACGAAAGCGCAGTTTGAGACCATGTTCAGCGCCATGCACCCCAAACTTGTGCGGCTTTACTGGCCGCTGGAAGGGGCGGCGCGGACACTGCGGGAGGACGGCGTGTCCGGCCTGACGCGAAAAATCGGGAAGCATCTGCGGAAAGGAGAAAATGAATGAGCGTTCCAAAAATCATTCATTACTGCTGGTTTGGCGGAAATCCCAAGCCGAAGCTGGCGGAAAAGTGCATCAAAAGCTGGAAGAAATTCTGCCCGGACTACCAGATCATCGAGTGGAACGAGGAGAATTTTGACGTTTCCGCCGCGCCGGAGTACGTGTGTCAGGCTTACGCGGCTAAGCGCTGGGCGTTTGTCACGGACTATGTTCGCTTGAAGGCTATGACGGAAATGGGCGGCATTTACATGGACACGGACGTGGAGCTGGTGAAGCCCCTGACGCCCTTCCTCGCCCACGACGCCTTCGCCGGATTTGAAACGGACGCCAGCGTGCAGACGGGGCTGCTTGCCTGCTGTCCGTGCTTTCCGCTGTTTCAGGAGTTTTTGCAGCATTATGACAGCGCGAGCTTTGTAAAACCCGACGGCACCCACGACGTGACTACCAATGTCTCCGTCCTGACGTCCCTGTGCCGGGAACATGGGCTGGTGCCGAACGGAAAATTTCAGGTCGTGGACGGCTTTGCGGTCTACCCCAAGGACGTGTTCTGCCCGGTGGACTTTGACACGGAGCAGCTCCACAGAACGAGGAAAACCGTTGCCATTCACTGGTTTGCCAGCAGCTGGAAGACGGAGGAGGAGCGCAGGGAGCTGGAAGCGGAGCGGGCACGGCTGCACTACGAAAAGGTGTCCGCCGCCCGGTATGCGTTCTTTACAAAACTGCTGGGAGAGAAGACCTATCACAAGCTGAAAGCGCTTTTTCTGAAGCGCTGAACGATACGAAGGGGAGAAGCCTATGGCTGTGATCAGCGTAATTGTCCCGATCTACAAGGTGGAGGCGTTCCTGCACCGGTGCGTGGACAGCATCCTTGCCCAGACGTTTGCGGATTTTGACCTTGTGCTGGTGGACGACGGCAGCCCGGACAGCTGCGGCGATATCTGCGAGGAATACGCCCGGAAAGACGGTCGAATCCATGTCATTCATCAGAAAAACGGCGGCCTTTCCGCCGCCCGGAATACGGGCATCGACTGGGCGCAGGCCAACAGCGGCAGCCAGTGGCTGGCCTTCGTGGACAGCGACGACTGGGTGCATCCGGATTTCCTGCTGCGGCTGTACACGATGGTTCAGGAAACGGGGTGCCTGCTCAGTGCCTGCGGCTATTTCCGCACCGGGGGCGGGGATTTCCCGGCTATGGGTGCGCCGGAATACCGCGTTTTGTCGGCGGACGACTATTACTGCCCCGACGAGGCCGGGGAAGATGTACCGGCGATCGCATGGAACAAGCTGTACCATAAGAGCCTGTTTGACACGCTGCGCTATCCCGTAGGAAAGCTGCACGAGGACGAGTTCACCACCTATCTCGCTGTGTACCGCGCGGGAAAGGTGGCTGTGACGCGGGAGCCTTTGTACGCTTACTACCAGAATCCCGTGGGTATTATGTTGTCCAAGTGGACGCCGAGAAAGCTGCACATTCTGGAAGCGACGGAAAACCAGATCGCTTTCGCACGGGAAAACGGCAACCAGAGACTGCTGAAAAAGGCGGTCAGGCAGTATATTTACAGTACATACGAACAGATCGGCTTTGCAAAGCAATGGGACAATCCGGGCAGGGGGCGGCTCCTGAATGCCCTGCGGAAAAAGCTCCGGGACGGACTGAGGCAGGGGAAGGAATTTGATCTGTTCCCGCTCTGCCGGGAGCTTTTCTGGGTGTATGAGGAAGCCTATCCCATAAAGCCGTTCTGGTGGCTGTACGGCAAGCTGGGCAGGAGAGAGGAGCGTAAGGAATGAAGGACGTGATTTCGGTCATTGTGCCGGTGTATAACGTGTCGGCCTACCTGCCGGAGTGTCTGGACAGCATTCTGTCTCAGGATTACGACAAGCTGGAGGTCATCCTCATCGACGACGGCTCCACTGACGATTCCGGTGCCGTCTGTGACGCATATGCCCAGCGGGACAACCGCATTCGGGTCATCCACCAGAAAAACGGCGGCGCGGCGGCGGCAAAAAACGCAGGACTGCGGGCGGCCACAGGGGAATACCTGAGCTTTGCGGACAGCGACGATTTTCTGGAGCCGGGGGCATACGCCTACATGATGTCACTCCTGAAAGAAAACGGCGCGGATATTGTCCGGTGTGCGTTTCAGAACCGGTTCCGCACCCGCACGGAGCAGTGGCTCGCCGACGAAAGCCGGTGCGTGATGGAGGGAAAAGCCTTTCTGGCGCGTTTTGCCACGGACTGGACCTGCGGGCTTCTGTGGAACAAGCTGTATAAACGGGCGCTTTTCGACGGAATTTTCTTTGAAGAGGGACACAAGATCGACGACGAATATTTCACCTATCAGGGTGTCATGAACGCCGCGAAAGTTGTCTGCGACCCGCGCGTTGTGTATAATTACCGCCAGCGCGCGTCCAGCGTGATGCAGTCCCCGGCGGCTAGGGCGCAGATCGCCGTTGACCGGATCGATTTCATGGCAAAGCGCCGGGAAAAGGTACTGGAACGCTTCCCGGAGCTGCGGCGGGAGTTCGACATCAGCTTTGTGGACGCCCTTTCCTATCTGGCGGATTACCCGGACAACACGGAGGAAAGCATCCGGCTGCTGAAATACTACGCCAGACGCTATTTCCTGCAAAGGGGAAATACGTTCCCGCCGAGGTATCTTCTGAAAGCGGTGTTTCTCATGTATGTTACCGGCACGGAAAAGCTGCTGAAACGGCCGCAGGCGAAAAAGCCGTCACCGGAAGATTACTATGCATAACAGGAATGGAGGAATGTGCTTTGAAAACGGTAAAAATCAATTATGCGCGTGTCGATGATTATTTCGATAAAAAGCAGAACCTGATTTATGACATCCTTAAAAACCACGGGTATGACGTGCAGATTTCGGATGAGCCGGATTATATTATTTGTGATGCGCTGGGAGCGGAATACTACGAATATTGCAAATATCCCCAGGTTCGGATCATGTATTCCGGCGAAAACTACATCCCGGATTTTAATTTGATCGACTACTCCATTTGCCCGTACCCAATCCAATTTGGAGACCGGAATTTCCAGCTTCCGCCCTGCGTATGGCCGCGAGATCGATGGCTGAGCATAGTGAACAAGCATGGGGGGGGGGTACACGAAAGAATTTGTACAAAATAAACAACTTTTTGCGAACTTTATATCCAGCCATGAGTCGGAATTCAACATCCGCGGCGATTTCTTCAAGAAGCTGAATGAATACAGGCGCGTGGAATCGGCAGGGACTTACCTGAACAACATGCCCAATGGTGAGGTCGTGAACTGGCTGGACGGCAGCAAAACGGCGTTGCAGAGAAAGTGTAAATTTACGCTGTGTTTTGAAAGCACCAATCACTATGGCTTCGTTACCGAGAAGATTATGGATGCATTTTATTCGGACACGATCCCGGTGTACTATGGAAGCCCGACGGTAGCAGAGATTTTTAATAAAGACGCTTTTATCAACGTGGCAGACTATCCGTCTTTTGACGCAGCAATTGAGAAAATAAAGGAGCTTGACCAGGACGATGAAAAGTATCTGGAAATGCTGAATCAGCCTGTGCTGGTTGACCCGACGTATCCTGAGCGGCTGGAAAAGGAATTGGGAGAATTTATCTGTCATATTTTTGACCAGCCTGTTGAACAGGCTTACCGCCGCAGCCGGGTGTACCTGCCCAAGCGAGTGAATGATCGCCTTGCCAGAGCGGTAGACGGAGAAACATTGACAATGAAGAACTTGATGACGCGAATGGCGGAAAAGATCAAGAAAAAAGTAATCAGGTAATATTTCATCCCTTTCTGGAGACCTGATTGCGTGGGTAGCATAAACCTATATAGGAAATATTGAGTTTAAGGCGGGAGTGGTGCAGTGCGAATGGTGCCACTCCTGTTTTTTTGTCCGGGTGCGATTTTTTCAGAATTGGGAGGCAATAAACGCCGGGAAGCGAAAGAAACTCTTGCATTTGCGCTCTTTGTCAGATATAATAAACTGAATTATTATCTTTTACTCTCTTTTACATGAGGTTATGCTGTGTATCTGAAATCATTGGAACTGCAAGGCTTTAAGTCCTTCCCGGACAAGACGCTGATCCGGTTCGGCGACGACATTACCGCCATCGTTGGCCCCAACGGCTCCGGAAAATCGAATATTTCCGACGCCATTCTGTGGGTCATGGGCGAACAAAGCTCCAAAACCCTCCGGGGCGCCAAAATGGAAGATGTGATCTTCGGCGGCACCCAGAAGCGCACCGCCGTAGGCTTCGCCGAGGCGACCCTGACGCTGGACAACTCCGACCGGGCGCTGGCCTACGACGCCGACGAGGTGATGGTCACCCGGCGCTACTACCGCTCCGGGGACAGCGAATATTACATCAATAAGCAGTCCGCCCGCCTGCGGGACATCAACGAGATGTTCATGGACACCGGCCTTGGGCGGGAGGGCTACAGCAATATCGGTCAGGGCAGGATCGACGAAATCCTCTCCCTGAAAAGCGGCGACCGCCGGGAAATTTTTGAGGAAGCCGCAGGCATCTCCAAATACCGTCACCGCAAGGAGGAGACGGAACGGAAGCTGGCCGCCACCGAGGACAATCTGCTGCGCATCGGCGACAAGGTCTCCGAGCTGGAATTGCAGCTGGAACCGCTGAAGCAGCAGTCGGAAAAGGCAAAGAAATATCTGGAACTGAAGGACGAGCTGAAAGGCGTGGAGGTGGCCGTTTGGCTGGACACGCTGGACAGGCTTTCCGCCGCCGCCAAGAAGGCGGAGGAGGACTATGCGTCCGCGTCCTTCGTTTTGCAGCAGGCGCATGACGACCTGGACGCCCTGTACCGTCAGGCAGACCAGCTGGGGGAAGCCCTGCGCACCCGGGACGGCGAACTGGAAACCGTCCGTCTGAAAGTGAATATGCTGTCCGCTACACATCAGCAGCTGGACGGGCAGATGGCCGTGCTGCGGGGCAATGTGGAGAACAACAACGCCAACATTTCCCGCATTGAGGAAGAGCTGAAAGGGCAGGAAGACCGCTCCGGCGGCATCGTGTCCCAGATCGACCAGACGAAGGCCAGAATCGAAGAAATTGAAGCATCTCTCGCGGGAAAACGCCGGGAGCTGGACGAATTGCAGCACAAGCTCACCGCCATGGCCGCCAGCGCGCAGGGACTGACCAAGCAGTTTCTGGAGCTGCGGGGGAAGGAATCCTCTCTGGCGGCGGACGTTGCGGGACGTCAGGCAGACGTGCGGGGTCTGGAAGAAAGCATGGCGCAGACCAAGGAGCGGTTGGAGCAGCTGAATGCCGACCTGTCCGCCGGCGCGGCCAGACAGCAGGAAGCCCAGACCAATCTGGATGGCTGCCGCAGGGAACTGAAAAAAGCCCAGGAGGAAGTGACCGCGGCCAATAACACCATCGCGGGCTACACCCTCCGGCAGAATACCCGGGTCAAACGCCGGGACGAATTGCAGGAAAAAATCCGGGACATGACCTCCCGGCGGGATTCCGTGACGGCCAAGGCCAGAGTGTTCCGGGCAATGGAGCGGGATTTTGAAAGCTATAACAAGGCCGTCCGCACGGTGATGCAGGAAGCCCAGCGGGGCGCGCTGCGGAACATTCACGGTCCCGTGTCCCGTTTGATCCGCACCGAGGACAGCTACACGGTCGCCATTGAGATCGCGCTGGGCGCGGCCATGCAGCAGATCGTGGTTGGGACGGAGCAGGACGGTAAGGCGGCCATCGGCTACCTGAAACGCACCGGCGGCGGTCGTGCGACGTTCCTGCCTATGTCCAATATTCAGGGCAGGAGCTTACAGGAGACCGGGCTGGAAAATTGCCGGGGCTTTGTGGGCATTGCATCTGAATTGACCGCGAGCGATGAAAAGTACCGGGGCATTGTGGAAAATCTGCTGGGCAGGACGGTCATCGTGTCCGATATGGATGCGGCCATCGCCATGTCTCAGAAGTACCGGGGACGATTCAAGATCGTCACATTGGACGGTCAGGTCATGAACCCCGGCGGCTCCATGACCGGCGGCTCCGTGAATAAGGAAGCGGGCATTCTGTCCCGCGCCAACGAGCTGGAAAAGCTGACGGCACAGGAAAAGAAGATGGAACAGGAGCTGCTGGTTGCGCAGGCGGATCTGCAGGAAGCCCAGCGGCAGTGTGATCAGGTGGAATTCCAGATGAAGGCGGCGCAGGATCAGCTTCGCGGCGCGGAGGATCAGGTGCTGCGCCTGCAGGGGCAGGAAAAGCAGTTTGAGATATTGCTGAACGCCATCACGGAAGCGGAGACCTCCGCCCAGCGGGAGCGGGACGCGCTGAACGCGCGGCAGACCTCCGATCGGGAGCGCTATGCCGCCCAGCAGGCGAAAATTCAGGTTTACACCCAGCAGCTTGCCGAGACCCGGCAGACGCTGGCACAGCTGGAAGGCAGTCAGACGGAAGCGGCGGAAGCGAACGCCGCCATCACCGGACAGATGACGGAGCTGAAAACCGCGGAAGCGGCGCTGGAAGCCGAGCGGGGTACGGCGCTGACCCACATTGCGGACCTCCAGAACCTCCGGGCAGCCATGGAGGGCGACCGGGAGAAGAAGGAAGCGCTGGCGGATGCCATCCGGGAGGACACCCACCGTCTGGAAGGAGAGATCGCCCAGCTGAAAATCAAGCAGGAGGAAAACGACGCGGAGTCCGACCGGATGAACGCCCAGATGCAAAAGACGCTGGAAGACCGGGCGGAAGCGGAAGCCTCCAAGACCCGCGCCGAGCGGGACGCACAGGAAAAGAACAAGGACATTCTCAACATGGAGCGCGCCTGCGCACTGCTGGAACAGAAGAAGGTCACTTCCTCCATGGAGGAAAAGCAGATCGTGGACAAGCTGTGGGATTCCTACGGCCTGACCCCCGGCACCGCCCCGGAGCATCGGGGCCAGATCGAAAACGTCACTGCCGGAAACCGTCGTGCGGCAGAGCTGAAACGGAAAATTGCCGCGCTGGGTACGCCCAATCTGGGCGCCATCGAGGAATATGCCCGGGTCAACGAGCGCTACACGTACCTTGCTTCCCAGCGGGACGACGTGCTGACCTCCAAGCGGGAGCTGGAAAGCGTCATCCGGAACATCACCAAAGAGATGACCACCATCTTTGTTTCGGAGTTCGGGAAAATCGACCACTATTTTGGGCAGACTTTTGAAGAAATGTTCGGCGGCGGCAAGGGACAGCTGGTTCTGGAAGACCCGGAAAATCCCCTGACCTGCGGCATTGAGATTCGCGTCCAGCCTCCCGGAAAGCAGGTCAAGACCATCACGCTGCTCTCCGGCGGCGAGAAAGCATTCGTGGCGACGGCGCTGTACTTCGCCATTCTGAAGGTGCGGCCGACGCCCTTCTGTCTGCTGGACGAGATCGACGCGGCACTGGACGACCGGAACGTGGAGCGGTTTGCCAGCTATCTTCACAATCTGGCGAAGAAGACCCAGTTCATCGTCATCACCCACCGCCGGGGCACCATGGAAGCCTCCGACGTGCTTTACGGCGTGACCATGCAGGAGCAGGGCGTGAGCAAGCTGCTGCGGCTGGACTTGAACCAGATGGAAGAATATTTGGGAATCGTGGAATAAAAAGGAGATTTTTATGGGCTTTTTTGACAAGATCAAGGCCGGACTGACCAAGACCCGGGAAGCGCTCAGCGGCACGCTGGGCAGTGTGTTTTCCGGCTTTTCCGAGATTGACGACGATTTTTACGACGAGTTGGAGGAAAGCCTGATTCTGGCAGACTTGGGTGTGGACACCTCCGTCAAGGCTGTGGGACGGCTGCGCAAGGCCGTCCGGGAGCAGCACCTGAAAACCACGGAGGAAGCGCGGGAAGCGCTGAAGGAAATTCTGGTGGACATGCTTTCCGTGGGGGACACGGAGCTGAATCTGTCCACCCACCCCAGCGTGATTCTGGTCATCGGCGTCAACGGCGTGGGCAAGACCACCACCATCGGCAAGATCGCGAAGCAATTGACCTCTCAGGGAAAGAAGGTCATGCTGGTGGCGGGAGATACCTTCCGGGCGGCTGCCGCAGACCAGCTGGAAATCTGGGCGGGCAGAAGCGGCGCGTCCATCGTCCGCCAGCACGAGGGGGCGGACCCGGCCTCCGTGGTGTTTGACGGCATCCAGTCCGCCAAGGCCAGGGACGTGGACGTGATTCTCATTGACACCGCCGGACGGCTGCACAACAAGACGAACCTGATGAACGAGCTGAACAAGATCAGCCGCATTGTGGCGCGGGAGCTGCCCGACGCCGCCAAGGAGGTTCTGCTGGTTCTGGACGGCACCACCGGCCAGAACGGCCTGATTCAGGCAAAACAGTTCAAGGAAATTGCGGGGGTCACGGCCATTGCCCTGACCAAGCTGGACGGCACCGCCAAAGGCGGCATCGTCATCGCCGTGGCGGACGCGCTGCAGATCCCCGTGAAGTTTGTGGGCGTGGGGGAGCAGGCGGACGACCTGATGCCCTTCAGCGCGAAGGAATTCGTGGAAGCATTGATCTGAGGAAGTATCATGAAAGTAGTTTTGGCAAGCAAAAACAGACATAAATGGGAAGAAATCCGGAAAATCACCGAGAAATTCGATATGGAGCTGGTGATGGAGTCCGACCTGGGCGTGGACATTGACGTGGAGGAAACGGGAACTACCTTTGAGGAAAATTCCTTTCTGAAAGCCAACGCAGTCATGCGGGCCACCGGGCTTCCGGCGCTGGCGGACGATTCCGGCATTGCCGTGGACGCCCTGAACGGGGAACCCGGCATCTACTCTGCCCGGTACGGCTTCGACGATACGCTGGACGACTGGGGCAGGTTGCAGCTGCTGCTGAAAAACACGGAAAACGTTCCCGACGGCCAGCGTCAGGCGCAGTTCGTCTGCGTCATCACCATGGTCACGCCTGAAGGCAAGGTGATTCAGGCTCGGGGCGAGGTGCACGGCGAGTTGCTGCGCGCCCCCGCCGGGACGGGCGGCTTCGGCTATGACCCCATTTTCTACTATCCGCCCTTCGGCAAGACGCTGGCGGAGGTGACGCCTGAGGAAAAGAATCAGGTGTCCCACCGGGCGGTGGCGCTGCGGGCATTTTACGACAAACTCAAGGAGGAAGGCTATGCTGACAAGTAAACAGCGCGCCGAGTTCCGGGCGCAGGCGAACAGCTTGGAAACCACCCTGATGGTGGGCAAGGACGGCGTGACGGAGGCAGTGGTCGCGGAAGCGGACAAGCTGCTCACCGCACGGGAGCTGGTGAAGGGCAAGGTGCTGGAAACCGCACTGATGAGCGCGCGCGAGGTGTCCGACGCCATCTGCGAGGCCACCGGCGCCGACGGCATTTCCTGCGTCGGCTCCAAGTTTGTGATCTGGCGGTTCAGCGAAAAATGCCAGGCCGAGCGCAACCAGACCGGCCGCGCAAAGCACAAGGAGACCCCCAAGTCCAAGGCTGACCCGGTAGGCAAGGGCGTTCGCGCCCGCCGTCAGGCAGCCCGTCAGGCGCGGGAGCAGCGCAACCAGTATTTCCGAGAACAGGCCATCGAAAAGTCCATTGAGCAAAGCCGAGAACGGCAGCAGAGAAAGCAGAAATAACCCGAACGGTGCCACAAAGGAACAGCAGCGGAATTTTTCTTCCGCAATTTGCGGGATAAACAGGTACAGGAGCGGTGCAAATGGAACGAATCGGCATTTACGGTGGAACCTTCAATCCCCCACACGCCGGCCACATTCAGGCGGCGAAGCAGGCGGTCACGGCGCTGAAACTCGATAAGCTCGTGATCGTCCCCACGAGTATTGCGCCCCACAAGGCGATACCGGAGCACTCGCCCACCCCGCGGCAGCGTCTCGAAATGCTGCGCATTGCGGCGGCGGACTGTCCGAAGGCCGAGGTTTCGGACATCGAGCTGAACCGGGGCGGCATCAGCTACACCTTCCAGACCGTATCGGAGCTGAAGGAGCGCTGTCCTGACGCGGAGCTGATTTTGCTCATGGGCAGCGATATGTTCCTGTGCTTCGATCAGTGGAAGCAGCCCGACGACATCCTGAAAAATGTGGAGCTGGGCGTTTTCTACCGGGGCAGCAAGGGGGAAAAAAACGCCGTTGCCGAAAATAAGGCGAAGCTGGAACAGCGGGGGGCGAAGATTTGTCTGGTGGAAAACGACATTGTCGATATTTCCTCCACCCAGCTGCGGCGGATGCTGGCGTTCCACTGCGCGGGGCCGTTTCTGTCCCCCGGCGTGGCGGCGTACATTCGGGAACATGGGCTGTACGATGTGAACGCCCAGTGGAAAAATCTCCCCATGGCGGAGTTGGAGCAGGTGGTCATCCGGTTGCTGAATCCCAACCGGGTGGCGCACGTCTTAGGCTGCCGGGATACGGCGGTGGCGCTGGCCAAACGCTGGGGCGCGGACGTGACCGACGCTGCCCGGGCGGGCATTCTCCACGACATTACCAAGGCGCTGGACGGGCCGCTGCAGTTGACAGTCTGTGCCGAATATGGTAAAATATTAGGCGAATTTTCCAGAAAATACCCCCGAACCCTCCACGCTCTCACCGGTTCTATGGTGGCGGAGCGGATTTTTGGGGAAAATGAAGCGGTGGTTTCCGCCATCCGCAGCCACACCACGGGAAAAGCGGACATGAATCTGCTGGAAACCATCATTTATGTGGCAGACTATATGGAGCCGAACCGGAGCTTTCCCGGCGTGGAAAAGCTTCGGGAGCTGGCGTTTTCCAATCTGACCGCGGCGCTGAAGCTGGGGCTGGAAATGACGCTGGAACATCTGAAGGAGCAGGGAAACGAGGTTTCGCCGGAGTCCAGAGAAGCTCTGGACTGGCTAAACCGTCATGAAGCAGAAGCCCTGTAGAAAGGAAGAAGTTATGTTAACCCCAAAAGAAATTGCTTACGAGGTTACCAAGGCGCTGGACGCCAAAAAAGGACAGAACATCAAGCTGCTGAAAATTGACCGGGTCAGCTCGCTGGCGGATTATTTCCTGATCTGCACCGGCACTTCCGGTACCCACGTCAAGACGCTTTGCGACTATGCCGAGTACACGCTGGAGCAGCTGGGGGAGCAGATGCTCAGCCGGGAAGGCCACCGGGGCAATTCCTGGGAGCTGCTGGATTACGGCAGCATTGTCGTCCACGTTTTTACTGAGGAAGCCCGGAAGTTCTACGATCTGGAACGCCTGTGGGCGGACGCGGAACTTGTGGATATCCGGGATATCATCATCGAAGAGAATTAGTATATATCCGGCTGACCGAAATGCAGCCGGTTTGAGAGGTGTGTTCGGCATGAATTACGATTACGCAAAAATTGAGGCCAAGTGGCACAAGTACTGGCAGGAGCATAATACCTTCTACACCGACGTGTGGGATTTCTCCAAGCCCAAATACTATGTGCTGGATATGTTCCCGTATCCCTCCGGCGTCGGCCTGCACGCGGGTCATCCCGAGGGCTACACGGCGACGGATATCGTCTCCCGCATGAAGCGGATGCAGGGCTACAACGTGCTGCACCCCATGGGCTATGACTCCTTCGGCCTGCCGGCGGAGCAGTACGCCGTGAATACCGGCCATCATCCCAACGGATTTACCCAGAAGAACATCGAGACCTTCTCCGCTCAGCTGAAGGAGCTTGGCTTCGATTACGACTGGTCGAAGATGATCGCCACGTCCGACCCGTCCTTCTATAAGTGGACGCAGTGGATCTTCAAGAAGCTCTATGAGGCGGGCTACGCCAAGCGCATCGAGATGCCCGTGAACTGGTGCGAGGAGCTGGGCACCGTGCTCAGCAACGACGAGGTCATCGACGGCAAGTCCGAGCGGGGCGGCTATCCCGTGGTCAAGAAGAACATGATGCAGTGGGTCATTGACCAGCCCGCCTTTGCGGAGAAGCTGCTGGAAGGTCTCAACGAGATCGACTGGCCGGAATCCACCAAGGAGATCCAGCGCAACTGGATCGGCAAATCCACCGGTGTGGAGGTGGATTTCCAGCTGGTGGGCGGCGGCGAATTCTCCATCTACACCACCTGCATCGAGACAATTTACGGCATTACCTTCATGGTGCTTGCCCCCGACGGCAAGATCGTGCAGAGCCTGATGGATCGGGTACAGAACAAGGAAGCGGTTCAATCGTACATCGACGAATCCGTGAAGAAGAGCGACATGGATCGTACCGAGCTGAACAAAACCAAGTCCGGCTGCCGCCTGGAAGGCGTCTACGCCATCAACCCCGTCAACGGCAAGCAGGTGCCAGTGTTCATCGGCGACTTCGTTCTGGCGAGCTACGGCACCGGCGCGGTCATGGCCGTGCCCAGCCACGACCAGCGTGATTTCGAGTACGCTCAGGTGCATAACATCCCCATGATTCAGGTCATTGACGGCGCGGACGTGTCCGAGCACGCCTTTGAGAAGCAGGATTATCTGGGCAAGGGCTGCAGGCTCATCAACTCCGAAGAGTTCACCGGCCTGACGGTGGAGGAGGCCAAGGAGGCCATCACCTGCAAGCTGGAAAAGGCCGGCGTGGCCAGAAGAAAGGTCAACTACCATTTCCGGGAGTGGATCTTCGCCCGTCAGAGATATTGGGGCGAGCCGGTTCCCTGCGTGTACACCGACGACGGAAAGACCTACTTCCTGCCCGACGACGAGCTGCCCCTGATCCTGCCGGAGCTGGAGGATTACAAGGGACGCAACGGTCAGGCACCGCTGGAAAACGCCACTGAGTGGAAGAAATATGACCGTAACGGCATTCACGGCGTCCGGGAGACTTCCACCATGCCCGGCAGCGCCGGTTCCTCCTGGTATTATTTCCGCTATATCGACCCCAAGAACGACAAGGTGTTCTGCGACCCCGAGCTTGCGAAGCACTGGATGCCCGTTGACCTGTACGTGGGCGGCCCGGAGCACGCCGTGGGTCATCTGATGTATTCAAGGATCTGGAACCGCTTCCTGTACGATCAGGGGCTGTCTCCCGTGAAGGAGCCGTTCAAGAAGCTGGTGCATCAGGGCATGATCTTGGGTGAGAACGGCATCAAGATGGGCAAGCGCTTCCCGGAATTCGTGGTGAATCCCAGCGACGTGGTGCGGGAGTACGGCGCGGATACCCTGCGGCTGTACGAGATGTTCATGGGGCCGCTGGAGGTGTCCAAGCCCTGGAGCACCACCGGCGTGGTGGGCGCAAAGAAGTTCATCAACCGCGTCTGGAACTTCTTCACCGAGGAGAAGAACATCACCGATACCGACGACGGCAAGCTCACCAAAATCTATCACCAGACGGTGAAGAAGGTCACCTCCGACTTTGAGGCGCTGGGCTTCAACACGGCCATTGCCCAGATGATGGTGTTCGCAAACGAGGTCTATAAGAACGGCAGCTGCCCCAAGGCCTATGCCGAGGGCTTCATCAAGATGCTTTCCTGCATCACGCCTCACGTGGGCGAGGAGATCTGGCAGCTGCTGGGGCATGACGATACCATCGCCTACGAAAGCTGGCCGACCTATTCCGAGGAAAAGTGCAAGGATGCCGAGGTGAACATCGCGGTGCAGGTCAACGGCAAGATGCGCGGCACCGTGCTGATGGACGCCGACCTTTCCAACGAGGAAGTGGTGGCAAACGCCGTGGCGGACGAAAAAATTGCCAAGTTCCTGCAGAAGCAGGGCGGCCAGATCGTGAAGACCATTGTGGTAAAGAACAAGCTGGTCAACCTGATCGTCAAGTGATCCGATTTCCGGAATGGTTTCAGATTTTCTTTGGAGTTCGGTATAATTTGTGAATTTTTAGAATTATTCCTTGACAATTCGGGAAAGAACAATTATAATGTATCAAGCCGGTATGGCCCTGAAAGCATCCTGGATCGAGCCGGATGCCATCGGAGGGAGGGAAAACAATGTCTGAAATTCGCGTCAAGGAGAACGAGTCTCTGGAGAGTGCTCTGCGTCGTTTTAAGCGCAGCTGTGCCAAGGAAGGCGTGATTGCTGAGGTCAAGAAGCGTGAGCATTACGTCAGCCCCAGCCTGAAGCGGAAGCAGAAGTCCGAAGCTGCCCGTAAGAACAAGAGAAAGTTCTATTGATCCCTCATGAAAACAGTTAAAACCGCTCTGGGTAACCAGAGCGGTTTTTGCGTAAAAGAAGATGCAAAGTATTTCCCCGCAGCCATTGGCTGCGGGGAAATACTTTGTTGAATTTAATATGTAATCTCTCCGTCGTGGGTCATCAGGGTGGCGCTTTCTACTGCGGGAATGGCGAGAACCTTTTCTATCAGGGTACCCTCGTCTTTCGTCTTCAGCTCAACGATCATGTCAATGCCCGTGCCGGTCATATTCCGGGACTTGATTTTGTAAAACCGGGTGCCGTCTTTCAGCACCTGCTCCAGCTCGGCCTGAATTTTGGAATCCGTGCCGTTGACCAGCAGGAGCAGCGCGGGCTTCACGTTGGGGACAAAATGAAGAAGCAGCATGACTATGGTAATCAGAATGGAGGCTTCCACGGCAACCTCAAACAGACCAGCACCGCAGATGATGCCCACAGAAATCGTCCAGAACAAAAACGCCAAATCCATGGGGTCTTTTACCGCAGTCCGGAAACGGACGATGGACAGCGCACCCACCATGCCAAGAGAGATTACAACGCTGGACTGAATGGAGATGATGATGGAGGCGGTGATCATGGAAATCACCGGCAGGGAAATGGCGAAGGACTTGGAATAGAAGGCTTTCCGGCAGACGGCACGGTAGATCACGAAAATGTACGTGCCGATCAGGGCGGTGAGGATCAGCGTTCCTACGATGGACGTGGTAGAGAGGTCAGAATTGAACTGGTTCAAAAACGATTTTTTCAAAACATCCTGAATGCTCATGTTTTTCTCCTTATATTGTGAATTTTCTACATAAATAATACTTTGAGAACGCGGTCTGGGTCAGGCTGCCCAGATTCATGACTTCGTACAGGAAGTCCGGCAGAAACGCGTCGTACTTTACTTCCAGAATGTGCTTGCCGGTGGGGAGAACCGGTCGCAGAGGCAAGTAGGGGTCAAAGAAGCCGGAGATGTTCATAGTGCTTCCAATGTTCCGGTCGAAGGTAATCCGGACATTCCCGGGCGCGTACACGAAGGGGGTGCGCTCGTAGGCAACGATCACGTTCGGCTTCAGATTGTCCTGCTCGTGCAGTAAGAAAAGCTTTCGCAGCAGGTCGCTGTCAACGGCGGATTCCGGCAAAGACCCATTCAGAATCATAGTAAGCTGGTCTTTCGTCAGCGAACAGCTGACCTTATTGGTCATGGTATGCTCTTTCCGTTTGCATTCCAGCGTGATGCGGCGATCCGAGGCATTGTAGATTCGGATACGGAACTTCTCTCTGGGGTCGGTGCCGTTTTCGTTTTCCAAAAAGCAGCGGTTCTGCGCATCGTCAAAGTAGATGCTTCGGATGCTGTATGTCCCTGTTGCCGACGCATGGGAATCCGAAGGACAAATGTGGCGTATTCTTGCGAGGATCAGCTGAAGCTCTCCCTCGGAGCAGACGTATTTCAGCTCGTTCCGATAATGTCTGTCCTCGGAAACATCCGAATGGAGTAGTTTTTCAAGTTCTCTCATTGTACCTTCGCAAATACGGCTTCCAGGGCGATACCGCCGTCAACAGAAACTGTGACCGTTTCCCCGGCTCCGTCCGCGTCTCCTTTCCATCCCACAAATTCGTAACCGTCGTTGGCGGCGGCCGTAACGGTGATGGGATAGTCTGTAAAATACTGCCCCGACCAGCTGCCTGACGACAGGTCGAGCAGGGAAGTGTTGACCGTCACGCTTCCCATTTCCGGATGCGCAGTCGTGACCGTCACGGTTTCCAGAGAACCGGTCAGGCCGAATTCTTCGGCGAGGTGCGTTACCGCATAGGCCGGGCGTTTCAGGAAGAAGCCGTCCAGCCAGTCCAGCGTGTAGCCGTAGTCGGCCAGCACCTTCTCCACATTTGCAGGGGCAAAATTGTTGTTAAGCATGTCCATGAAGGACAGGACAAACCGCTCCCGGAACTCCGGGCTGCTTTTCAGGGAACGGAAAAGGGTCGTGGAATCCAGATCAAAGGTGAAATCGTTGGAGAAGGTGTTGATTTCCACAACATTGCCGTATTTGGAGCGGTATGGCATCCACGCGAGGGCGTCAATATCGTAAATACACCATCTCCACCGCTGGTCAGCGTAGGGCGATTTTCCGCGGGATGTACTGCGCCAGAGAACATAGTTATGATTGTCGCTTAAATCGATGTTGCACAGATAGTAATTTGTTACGATGTAATCAATATAACTCTGTACGTCCGTTTCTTCCTGAAATGCTTCCCATTCCTGCGGATCGGAGAAGTCAGTGTCAGCGACCCAACCCATGTACTCCTGATAGCGGATATTATCCTCAGAGGAAATGTCCTCGTCATGGACGGCTCCGTCTTTGACCAAAACGAACCCGTCAACATTATAGTGCTGCCGAAAATATTGCTTGTCGTAGCGCTCGAGCATATAGCTGTTATACAGGAACTCCCCATTCAGGAATACCTTAACTGGAATGCTCCCTTGGACGGATACGGAGCGGTTTGAAACAAGGCGTGAGGCGAGCGTGTCGGGAAAGTAGCTTTTCAGCATAACAGCGTGGGTGCTTATGCCTTTATAGAGGGCTGCCTGAAAGGTATTGCTGCCGCTGTATTCCTCCCTGGCTGCAATCGTGAGACGTTTGTTTCGTTCCGCTCGGGCGGTGTTGCCCTGTAACCGTAAGCCGACAGCCTGATTTAGAATGTCGCCTGATTCGCCAAGCAACTCCGCCGTGGCCCTGACCTCGCGCTTTTTCTCAAAGTTCGGAACCGGTGCTTCCGTTGAAGAGTCGCCGCTCAGATACCACTCGTCATATTCCTTTCCGGTGACATAAATCCCGTCCTCACCGAACAGATCATCGTAGTCAAAAACAAGCGACAGCGTGTAGCCCCGTTCCGGAGGCTGGAGTCCGATAAAGTAGGTCTGCGTTAGGATTTCACTGGCAATGTCTCGTTCGTTTACGAAGACTGCCCGAATGACCGTTCCTTTTTCCACCGGCTGGGGATCGGGCGTGTAATTTTTCCAGTCAGTCACAACGTTCTGGACGGAATTGTACAGATTCTGCTCGGAGGACCGATTTTTCAGGGGGATTCCATCCTGATACAGCGTAGAATCAGCCGTGGGAGTGCTGCCGTCCGTAGTGTAATAGATACTGCCGTTGGACGGCGCGGTCAGGCGCAGCGTGAAGCCGTTCTCGTAATAGCCGCCTGAGACGGATGGCACAGGCATGGGAGCGGCGTTCCGGGCATTTATCCGGTCAAATATGACGAGACTCAGGATAAGAAGGATACAGGAAAAGACGATCAGGAGAATTCTGCGTCTCATATTGCGGCCTTTCTTACATTTTCTCCGGGGCGGAGAAGCCGAGAATGTGGATGCAGGTTTCCAGAATGTTTTTGGCTAAGCCAAGCAGGGCGATGTGTCCGGCCTTCAGGGTTTCGTCCGCTTCCTTGAGGACGGGAGTTTCGTGGTAGAATTTGTTCACCGCACCCGCCAGCTCGTAGATGTAGGCGCAGATCAGGTTCGGCGCGGAGGAAGCCAGGGCGGTTTCCAGCGTGGGCTGTAAGCGGGTGATGACGTTCATTAAGTCCTTGGCGAAGGGGTTCGCCGGGGGCTGGATGGGAAGGTGCGCCCAGTCGCCGTATTTCGCCAGAATGGACTTGATGCGGACGATGGTATAGAGAATGTAGGGGCCGGTGTTGCCCTCGAAGGCGGCGAAGCGCTCCAGATCGAAGTTGTAATCCTTGGTGGGCTGATTGCTGAGATCGCCGTATTTCAGGGCGGCAAGGGCGATTTTCGCGGTGGTATCGTCCACTTCGGAGGCGTCCACGATCTGGTTTTCCACGACCTTGGCACGGACGAATGCCGTCATATCGGCGATGAGGGTTTCCAGACGGAGCACGCCGCCGTCCCGGGTCTTGAAGGGCTTGCCGTCCTTGCCGTTCATGGTGCCGTGGCCGATATGCTCCAAGGCAGTGGTGTCGGGGACGATGCCGCACTTCCGGGCGGCGCGGAACACCTGCTCAAAGTGCAGCGCCTGCCGTTTGTCGGTGACGTAGAGCATCTTGTCGGGGTGCCAGTCCTGCATCCGCTGAACCATGGTGGCAAGGTCGGTGGTGGCGTAGATGGAGGAGCCGTCGGACTTGACCAGAATGCAGGGGGGGACCGCCTTCTTGTCCGTTTCCTCTGCCACGGGGATGACCCACGCGCCTTCGGAGAGAACGGCGTAGCCCTTTTCCTTCATCTCCGCGACCATGGCGGGGATATAGGGGTCGGCGTCGCTTTCCCCCAGCCACTTTTCAAAGTGGACGTCCAGACTGTCATAAATCCGCCGCAGGTCGGGGAGGGACACGTTCATGATGTGCTGCCAGATGGCGCGGTAGCCCCGGCGGCCCTGCTGCAATTCAAAGGTCGCGGTGTGGGCGCGCTGGGCAAAGGCTTCGTCCACCTTTTTCCGGGCGGAGGCGGCGGGGTAAAGCTCCTCCAGATCCGACAGGGTGAAGGGCGGCTCGGCGGGGTACTCTCCCGTAAAGTCCGGGGCGAAATAAGGAAGGTTCGGCTGACGGTCTTGCAGCTCCGCGATGATCAGACCCATTTGCAGGCCCCAGTCCCCCAGATGCACGTCGCCGATGGTGTTGTAGCCGAAGAAGGCATACAGCCGCTTCATGGCTTCGCCGATGATGGCGGGGCGCAGATGGCCGATGTGCAGGGGCTTCGCCACGTTGGCGCCGCCGTAGTCCACCACAATCGTCTTCCCCGCACCTGTTTTCGCAACACCAAAGTCGGGGGCGGTGCGCATGCTTTCCAGATAGGTTTCCAGAAACGCCCCGGAGAGCTTCAGGTTAATGAAGCCCGGCATGACGGCCTCCACCAGAGAATAGTCGGCGGCGTCCAGCTTTTCTGCCACTGCCTTTGCAATCTGGATGGGGGCGCAGTGGTACTGCTTCGCGGCGGCCAGAGCGCCGTTGCACTGGTATTCGCACAGGTCGGGGCGGTTGGAGACCGTCACCCGGCCATAGGAAGCGTCGTAGCCGGCATCAGCAAAGGCACGCTCCATTTTTTCGGTGATGATATCAAGAATTTTTTCCATATCTTACTCCATATTTCTGAAATAGAAATCAGCCATGCTGTCTCCGCTCGGCCATCCAGGCGAGGTAATCGTCGTAGGTGCCGTACTTGTCGATGATGGTGCCGTCGGGCTGGAAGGCGATGACCCGGTTACAGGTAGAGGTCAGCAGCTCGTGGTCGTGGGAGGCCAGCAGCACCACGCCGGGGAAGGCTTCCAGACCCTTGTTCACCGCCTGAATGGACTCCATGTCCAGATGGTTGGTGGGCTGGTCAAGAAGTACCACATTCGCGCCGGAGAGCATCATCCGGCTGAGCATACAGCGCACCTTTTCGCCGCCGGAGAGGACGTTCACGGGCTTGAACACGTCCTCGTTGCTGAACAGCATCCGCCCAAGGAAGCCCCGGAGGTACACATCGTCCTTCTTGGCGGAATACTGGCGCAGCCAGTCCACCAGTTCCATCTGATTCCCGTCAAAGTAGGGGGAATTGTCCTTGGGCAGATAGCTGCGGATGGTGGACACGCCCCACTTGACGCTGCCCTCGTCCGGCTCCAGCTCGCCCATGAGGATCTTGAACAGGGCGGTCTGCGCCAGCTCGTTTTCGCCCACGAAGGCGATCTTGTCCCCCCGGTTCACGGAGAAATACACCTTGTCCAGCAGCTTCACGCCGTCCACGGTGACGGATACGTCCTTGACGGTGAGCACGTCCTTGCCCAGCTCCCGCTCGGGCTGGAAGCCCACGAAGGGATAACGGCGGGTGGAGCAGGGCATTTCCTCCACGGTCAGCTTGTCCAGGAGCTTGCGGCGGGCGGTGGCCTGCTTGGCTTTGGCCTTGTTGGCGGAGAAGCGCTGGATGAACAGCTGCAATTCTTCGATCTTTTCCTGATTGCGCTTGTTCTTGTTGCGCAGCATGGCCTGCACCATCTGGGAGGACTCGTACCAGAAGTCGTAGTTGCCCACGTACATCTTGATTTTGCCGTAGTCGATGTCCACGGTGTGGGTGCAGACGGTGTTCAGGAAGTGGCGGTCATGGCTCACCGCGATGACCATGCCGGGGAAGTCCAGAAGGAAATCCTCCAGCCAGTTGATGGCTTCGATGTCTAAGTTGTTGGTCGGCTCGTCCAGCATGACGATGTCGGGGTTGCCGAACAGTGCCTGAGCCAGCAGAATTTTCACCTTGAGACGGGGATCGACGGAGGCCATCTGCTCATAGTGCAGCTCCGTGCCGATGCCCAGACCCTGCAGCAGGCGGGAGGCGTCGGATTCCGCTTCCCAGCCGCCCAGCTCGGCGAATTCGGCTTCTAAGTCGGCAGCCCGCAGGCCGTCCTCGTCGGTGAAGTCCGGCTTTTCGTAGATGGCGTCCTTTTCCTTCATGACTTCGTACAGGTGGGCGTTGCCCATGATGACCGTGTCCATGACGGTGTAATCGTCATAGGCGTTCTGGTTCTGCTTCAGAACAGAGACCCGCTTGGTGGGGTCGATGGTGACGGAGCCGTTGGTGGAGTCCAGCTCCCCCGTCAGGATGCGCAGGAACGTGGATTTGCCCGCGCCGTTGGCGCCGATGATGCCATAGCAGTTGCCGGGGAGGAACTGCAGGTCAACGTGCTGGAACAGCCACTGACCGCCAAACTGCATACCGAGATTGCTTACTGTAATCATTTCTTACTCCTTAACTTCTGGAATCTCTGAATAAATCGCCTTCGGCTGTCGGCGATTTAATCAGAGCTTCCATTTTTCGCGGCAGCATACCGCTGCACATAACTATACAGGATAATAATACCACATAATTTGAAATAATCAATCACGATTGCACCAATTATGAATAAATCGAGAAATTTTTCCGAAAGCCCTTGCTTTTTTCCACAGGTGCGCTATAATATTAGCACTCAAACACAAAGAGTGCTAAATAAGGAAGCCCTGAATCAATCGGCAGGGGATTCCCAAATTAAGGATGTGTATTGATTATGGAAAAGCAGCAATTCAAAGCGGAGTCCCAGCGTCTTCTTGACCTGATGATCAATTCCATTTATACCCACAAGGAGATTTTCCTTCGGGAGATCATCTCCAACGCCTCCGACGCCATCGATAAGCTGGCCTACACGGCGCTGACCGACGACAAGGTGGGCATCAACCGGGACGAATTCGCCATCACCATCACCCGTGACCCCGAAAACCGCACCCTGACCGTTTCCGATAACGGCATCGGCATGTCGAAAGACGAAATGATCGAGAATCTCGGCACCATCGCCAAGTCCGGCTCTCTGGGCTTCAAGCAGGCCATGGAGAAGAACGAGGACATCGATATCATCGGTCAGTTCGGTGTCGGTTTCTATTCCGCCTTTATGGTGGCTTCCTCCATCACCGTCATTTCCAGGAAGTACGGCGAGGACAAGGCATGGAAGTGGGTCTCCGACGGCGCGGACGGCTATACCATTGAGGAAACCGAGAAGGCCACCCCCGGCACGGACGTCATCATGACCCTGAAAGCCGATACCGAGGACGAAAAATACTCCGAGTATCTGGAAGAATACGAAATCCGCAGCCTGATCCGGAAGTATTCCGATTACATCCGCTACCCCATCAAGATGGAAGTCACCAAGTCCCGTCCCGTGGAGGAGCCGAAGGACGAGAACGCCGAGGGCGAGGAAAATAAAGCGCCCAAGTACGAGTCCTACACCGAGATGGAGACCCTGAACTCCATGGTGCCCATCTGGCAGCGGGACAAGAAGGACGTTACCGAGGAAGAGTATGAGACCTTCTACCGGGACAAGTTCTTCGACTACAATAAGCCCCTGCGCACCATCCACTACAACGTGGAGGGCAATGTTTCCTTCAAGGCGCTGCTGTATATCCCCGGCAAGGCGCCCTACGATTTCTATACCAAGGATTACAAGCGGGGATTGCAGCTGTACAGCAGCGGCGTGCTGATCATGGACAACTGCGAAGACCTGCTGCCCGAGCATTTCCGTTTCGTCCGCGGCGTGGTGGACAGTCAGGACCTGTCCCTGAACATCAGCCGTGAAATGCTCCAGCACAACCGCCAGCTGACCATCATCGCCCGGAACATCGAGAAGAAGATCAAATCCGAGCTGAAAGCCATGCTGGAAAACGACCGGGAGAAGTACGAGGAATTCTACGCCGCCTTTGGCCGTCAGCTGAAGTACGGCACCGTCTCCGACTACGGCGCACACAAGGAAGCGACGCAGGATCTGCTGCTGTTCTACAGCCACAAGCAGGGCAAGCTGGTCTCCCTCAAGGAGTATGTGGACGCCATGGCCGAGGGTCAGGAGAAGATCTACTATGCTCCCGGCGAAAATAAGGAGCGTCTGAGCAAGCTGCCTCAGGTGGAGACCCTGACGAAGAAGGGCTATGACGTGCTGCTGTTCACCGAGGACGTGGACGAGTTCGTGCCTCAGACCCTGATGACCTACATGGAGAAGCCCTTCTGCAACGTTTCCACCGAGGATCTGGGCTTGCAGACCGAGGAGGAAAAGAAACAGGCAGAGGAAAAGGCCGAGGAAATGAAGGGACTGCTGACCTTCGTGAAGGAAACCCTGGGCGACCGGGTCAAGGAGGTCAAGTTGTCCTCCGAGCTGGGCAGCCACCCCGTGTGCATGACCCCCGCCGAGGGCATGAGCTTCGAGATGGAAAAGTATATGAAGCGGGCGAATCCTGAGTTTGCCTTCCCCGTCGGCCGCGTGCTGGAGCTGAACCCCGAGCATGAGGCGGTGCAGGCCATGCAGAAGGCTATGACCGAAGACCCCGAAAAGGCAAAGGATTACGCAAAGCTTCTATGCTATCAGGCGCAGCTCATGGCGGAGCTGCCGCTGGACGACCCCTATGCCTACACCGAGCTGGTGTGCAGACTGATGAAGTAATCCTGACCGGCAAAGAAAAGGATTGCTTTTACCGTGCTGGTGTGATAAAATATCCCCACCGAAAGAAAGGGAGGGTTTTATATGTCCTACACATATTCGTATATCAGTGACGCCATGGCGAACGGACTCCTGTCCGGGATTTTCTGCTTCGTTCCCACAACGCTGATCGGCATTGCCACCTATGTTTTAAGCGCCCTGGGGCTTTACACCATCGCCAAGCGCCGGGGGCTGAACCACCCGTGGCTGGCCTGGATTCCCGTGGCCAGCGCGTGGATCGTGGGTTCGCTTTCCGATCAGTACCGCTATGTGGTCAACGGGGAGAATAAGTCCAAGCGGAAGGTTCTGCTGACGCTGAACATCATTACCACAGTGCTGAGCCTGGTGATGGTCGCGTGCGGAATCGGAATGGTGGCGCAGGCGTTGATCGGCGCTGCGGGAGGCATCGACGAGGAGGCCATGGTGCAGGCCGCGATAGGGCCGCTGTTGGGCGTGCTGGGGCTGTATCTGCCCCTGGTAGGCGTTGCCATTGCCTACGCGGTGATCTATTACATGGCGCTGTACGATATCTTCAAGTCCCTTGACCCCGGCAACTGCGTGCTGTTTCTGGTGCTGAGCATCGTGTTCAGCGTGACGGAGCCGTTCTTCCTGTTCTTCAACCGGAACAAGGACGGCGGAATGCCCCCCAGACGCCCCGAGCCGGTCTGTATGCCCCCGGAACCGGACTGGTGCGATAACAGCCAGGACACGGGCAATACGGATTTCCTGTAATAAGACAAAAATCCTGCTTTTCTTCGGAAAGGCAGGATTTTTTATGGTGTCGGTGGGATTTTTGAATGTCCGCTTTGTGCGGGCAAATGTTTCTGGTGCGGAACCATCTTTTTCCTGCCAGCCGGTTGACAACCGGGAAAATATCCGGTATACTAGGCAATATGCAATAAAAGACGGCTTCATTATTGGAGGAAATGACAAATGGTTATCAAATGGGATGTGACCATCCCCAGACTGTCCGGGGATACTCCCCGCAGAGCGTACATCTATCTTCCGGAAAGCTACGACGAAGAACCTGACCGGCGGTATCCCGTCATGTATATGTTTGACGGGCACAACGTGTTCTTTGACGAGGACGCGACCTTCGGCAAGTCATGGGGCATGAACGACTACATGGAGCGCACCGGAAAGCAGCTCATCATCGTGGGCGTGGAGTGCAACCATCAGGGCAACTGCCGGTTGTCGGAGTATTCCCCCGTGACCTTTGAAAATGCCGAGCTGGGGAAGATCCGGGGCAGGGGCAGCACTACCATGAACTGGATGGTAAATGAGTTGAAGCCCTACATCGATGAGCATTTCCGCACCCTGCCCGACCGGCGGAACACCATTCTCGCGGGTTCCTCCATGGGCGGCCTGATGGCGCTGTATGGCGCGACGGCCTACAATTCCGTCTTCCAGCGGGCGGCCTGCCTGTCTCCCAGCCTCTGGGTCGCGCCGGGAAAGGTGATGGAGCTGATCGCAAAGGCGCGTATCCGTCCGGACACGACCATCTACATGGACTACGGGGAAAACGAAATGGCCAACCATGTGGCAAGCCAGGCGGTCATCCCCTCCGCAGTGTACCTGCTGCTGACCAAGGGGGTCAATCTGGCCTTCCGCATTGTCCCCGGCGGCAATCACTCAGAGGCCAGCTGGGAAAAACAGATTCCCATCTTTATGGAGTGCCTGGGACTTTAATAGAGAGAACGTGAGGGAAAAGAAATGGAAATTCGCTACGAAAAACATTGGAGCGGCTGGCTGAACCGGGATATGGAATTCAAAATCTACGGCAGCTGCGGCAAGCCCGTGATCTTCATTCCCTGTCAGGCGGGGCGGTTCTGGGATTTTGAGTCCTTCAAAATGGTGGACTACTGGGCGCCATGGATCGAGTCCGGCAAGTGCATGGTCTTCTCCATTGACACCATCGACAATGAAAGCTGGGCTGCCATAGGAGCGGACAACCGCTGGCGCATTGAGAATCACGAAAAGTGGTATCACTACGTGGTGGACGAACTGGTGCCGTATATCCGGCACGTCGCCGGTATGGCCAACGGACACGATCAGGGCATTATGACCTTCGGCGCGTCCATGGGCGCCATGCACGCCGCGAACTTTTACTACCGCCGTCCCGACCTGTTTGACAGCTGCTTCGCCATCTCCGGCCTGTACGACAATAAGGAGTTCTTCGGCGACTACTGCGACGAGCTGGTGTACGCCAACTGCCCCTGTCTGTACTTGCAGAACATGCCCGACGACCACTATTACAAGGGCATCTACAACAGCCAGAAGAGCCTGATCGTCTGCGGTCAGGGCGCGTGGGAGGAGCCGCTGCTGGAATCCACCCGCTGGCTGGACACGGTCTGCTGCCAGAAGGGCATCCACACCCGGTTTGAATACTGGGGCTATGACGTTGACCACGACTGGCCGTGGTGGTACAAGATGGTGCAGACTTACCTGCCTTGGTTTTTAGGCTAAAGATATAAGGAGTGAGATTTATGAAGAACTTCATATTCATCTCCCCGAATTTCCCCATGACCTACTGGAAATTCTGCCGGGAGCTGAAAAATAACGGTATGCGGGTGCTGGGCATCGGCGACAGCCCCTATGACGATCTGCTGCAGGAGCTGCGTGACAGTCTGGACGAATATTATAAGGTTTCCAGTCTGGAAAATTACGACGAAGTGTTCAAGGCCGTCGCGTTCTTCACCTACAAATACGGCAAGATCGACTGGCTGGAAAGCAACAACGAATACTGGCTGATGCGGGACGCGGCCCTGCGCACCGAATTCAACATCACCACCGGCCCCAAGCTGGACGAGATGGACAAGATCAAGTTCAAGTCCTGCATGAAAAAGTACTACGCCAAGGCCGGTATCCCCACCGCCCGGTATCATCTGGTGGAGGGGCTGGAGGACGCGCTGGAATTTGCCCACACCGTGGGCTATCCCGTGGTGGTCAAGCCGGACAGCGGCGTGGGCGCCTGCAACACCTACAAGCTGCAATCCGACGAGGATGTCCGGTGGTTCATCAGCAATAAGGACGACGCCGTGTACATCATGGAGGAGTTCGTCAACGGCTATGTCCAGACCTTCGACGGCATCGTGGACTCCAAGGGGCAGATGCTGTTCGAGTCCGGCAATATCACGCCCCTGTCCATCATGGACATCGTGAATACCGAGGGGGATTCCGTATACTATCTGGTAAAGGAGCTGCCGGAGAAAATCCGCAAGGCCGGACTTGCCACCGTAAAAGCCTTCGGCGTTAAGAGCCGCTTCGTCCATCTGGAATTCTTCGTCCTGAACGAAGACCAGGCGGGACTGGGCAAGAAGGGAGACGTGATCGGTCTGGAGGTCAACATGCGCCCCTCCGGCGGCTACACCCCCGAGATGTACAACTACTCCCAGGAGACCGACGTGTACAAGATCTGGGCGGACATGGTGGCCTTTGACTGCAGCACCAAACCTATCGGCGCGCATCACTTCTGCGCCTTTTACGGCCGCCGTGACGGACGGCGCTACAAGCTGGATGATTACGAGGTCATGATGAAGTACGGCAGCAAGATGGTCATGTGGGGACGCATTCCCGACGCCCTGTCCGGTGCCATGGCGAACCAGATGTACGTGGCCAATTTCGACACGGAAGAAGAAATGATGGCCTTCTATAAAGACATGGCCGCGACATACGAGGGATAAAAGAGATTAGCAGCCACGGCGGGTTGTCCTGCCGTGGCTGCTGTTGAAATTTATGCAGATATGCTGTTGAAATTTATGCAGATATATGGTATAGTGAAGCCCGACAAGAAGGGAGAGTACGACATGAAGAAAATAACATGTATGTTGCTTGTGGGACTGCTTATTTTTGCACTATGTGCGTGTTCACAAAATAAGCAGTCTGCAATGTATATAAAGCCAAGTGTTTTTTCGGATGAAACGCTGGAAGTTCTTGATTTGCTTGATGATGAAATTCAATTCTTCGATATATCGTTTGATGAGACTGCGAAATCATATGCAATATCGATTTGGGCCTATCGTGACGGTGAATGGGTTGAAGATGGAACAACGGCTGGAAACATTGACCATTTAACCGGGAGAATAGCTGTGAGACTGACTGAAACAGGCTGTGATTTATATACCATCGATGAAAACGGCCATGTTAAATATAGCTTCCCGACTGTAGACACGCCATTTGACGAGTCCACAGGAGTTGGCGGGACAAGAATTGACCGGGAGGTGCCGATTGTGCTGAATAAAGAAATCCCTCTTTGGGTCAGAATCGGGACAACCGCGAACAGTATGCGTGTCCTGGATATAACGGACGATTTCAGAAATACCGAATGCAATGCGGGAATCGCCGTTACCCTTACGGTATCTGATGTAGAGGTGGACGCAAAATGAGTACAAAGAAAGCCATCGGCGATTCATTTGCTGCAATATTCATTTTACTTATTTCGCAGCTCATCGCCCAGGGCATTGCAGCCGCGTTTGGCCTGATAAAAGTCCCGTCCGGAGTCTGCAATATAATTGCGGGGGCTTTATATGCCGGATTGGCGTATGCTTTCCTGAAAATCTTTGCCGCCAAAATTGTGAAGCTGCCTATGGCGGAGCTGGGGATGCCGGAATTTGCCGTTAAAAAGAGATGGATTCTGACGGCTGTATTATTGCCGTCCCTGGTCAAAGGGAGCTATCTTCTGGCGTTCAGCGGTCAATACGTTTCGTCCAATATGAGCGGAACGCAAATTTTCAATACATTAAGCGCGGGCATTGCGTTTACCGGAATTGCGGCTGGATTTGTTGAAGAAATGGTATTCAGAGGTGTTATTCTGAATGTATTAAAGAAAAAGTGGAATATTAAGGCGGCGGTTATTGTCCCCTCGATATTATTTGGTTTTGTGCATATTCTGGGGATGAATTTTTCGGTAGGCAGTTGCTTGCTGGTCATTCTTGCCGGTACGATGGTCGGTGTTATGTTTTCCTTGATTGCAATCGAAAGCGGCTCCGTCTGGAACAGCGGAGTGGTACATGCCGTCTGGAATATTGTGATAATCGGCGGAGGACTGGCCATCGGGGAAAAAGCGGATGCATATTCCGTAATGACGTACGTTCTTGACTCTAAATTATTTGCAGTTACGGGCGGCGAATTTGGCGTTGAGGCATCCGCCATTTCACTGGTGGGATACATAATTGTGGCCGGTATGGCGCTTGCTATGATCCGGTCAGAAAAGAAAGCAGATCGGGTGCTTTAATGTGAAACCGAACGCCCCGGGCATCTGCCCGGGGCGTTTTGCGCTTATATCACAGCTTATGAAAAACCGGCTGCCGGTTTTCGAAGGTACAGACGTACCCGAAAATGTCTTTCAGAATGTCACAGGCGCGGAAGGTGTACTGCCCCACCCGGTTGCAGCGGTGGGCGTCGGAGCCGACGGTGACGATCTCGCCGCCCAGCTCCCGGAAGCGCCGGAAAATGTCGGCGGAGGGAAGAAAATCGCCGCAGCGGTCAACGCCGCTGGTATTCATTTCCAGCCCCTTGCCCTTTTCGGCCAGAACCCGGAGAATTTCGTCGATGACCTCCCGGTGGGCAACATAGGACAGGGGCGCGTGTGTGGGGTGACAGGGGGGCTTGCTGATATAAGTCAGATGTGCCAGTACGTCGAAATCTTCATGAACCTGAACACAGGCCAGCGTTTCCTCCAGATACCGCTGCTCCACCTGATAAACGGTCTTCCCCTGCCAGAACGGCTCAAAATACACGTCAAGCCCGTCCACAAAATGGATGGAGCCGAGGACAAAATCAAAGGGACGCCGGGCAAGGTCTTTCCGGAACTGCGCCTGATTATCCCGGGTAAGGCCGAACTCCACGCCCCGCCGGACGGTCAGCCCGGGAAGCGAAAGACGGTCGTATTCTGCGTTGTAGACCTCCGTGCGGAAGGTCAGGTCGCCCATCTGCCCGGTGGGGTCATAGTCCAGATGGTCGGTGAAGCAGATTTCCTTCAACCCGGCGTCCAGCGCCGCCTGCGCCAAGGCGCGGCCGGTGTCGTGGCCGTCAAAGGAAACCCGGGAATGAATGTGAAAATCAAACATCTCTCTCTTCCTCCTCCCAAAACAGGCGGAATGCCGTGGGCAGCGCCGCCTGCGCGTCGATCTGCTCTGCCGTGAACCATGAAAAGCCGCCGGATGCTTCGGCAACTTCCAGATAAATTCCCTTCATATTCCACTGGATATGGGTGAAAATGTGCTTTCTCGAAACCTCCCGCAGAATTTCCCGTGGGCGAAGCCCCATCCGCTCCACCTCGGCCAGCGCGTGAGCTGTATCCAGATGTCCGGCCACATTGGGAAACTGCCACAGCCCCGCGAGAAGCCCTTTGCCCGGGCGCTTTTCCAGAGCATATTTCCCGTCGCATTGCAGAATGAACACGGTTCTGTCCTCCTGCCGCCGCTCCCGTTTGGGTGACTTGACAGGGAGGGCTTCCGCGGTGCCATGCTGATATCCGAGACAAATTTTCCGACAAGGACAGTTACCGCATTCCGGTTTTCGGTTGGGTCCGCAGACGGTGGCACCCAGCTCCATCAGCGCCTGCGTGAAGTCACCGGCTTCTTTCGGATAGATAGCGGCAAGCCTTTCCCGGACGCTGGCTTTCACGGCGGGCAGATCGATAGGGGAGGGGGCGTCCGTCAGCCGGGAGAAGACCCGCAGCACATTGCCGTCCACAGCCGGGACAGGAAGGTCAAAGGCAATGGAGCAGATGGCGCCCGCGGTATACTCGCCGATCCCGGGCAGCGCCAGAACCGCATTGTATTCCCCGGGAAATTGGCCGTTATAGCGCTCCTGAATGACCTGCGCCGCCTTTTTCAGATTCCGCACCCGGCTGTAGTAGCCAAGTCCCTCCCACAGCTTGTGCAGAGCGTCGTCATCACAGTTTGCCAGAGCCTCCACGGTGGGCAAAGCGGCGAGGAAGCGGGCGTAGTAGCCCTTGACAGCCTCCACCCGTGTCTGCTGGAGCATGATTTCCGACAGCCAGATATGGTAAGGCTCTTTCGTTTCCCGCCATGGCAGGCAGCGGTGGTTTTCCCGATACCACGGAAGCAGCAGCTCGGGGAGCGTATTCAAATCCAGATTATCCATATCCAGCGTCTCCTTATGGTGGACATTTTACACCAGAAACACCGAAGCTGTCAAGGCGGCGCGGAGGGGAAGATAAAAAAGTTGGAAAAAGCGAAAAAAACACTTGCATTTTTTTAAGAGATGTGGTACTATATTCAGGCATTTGAGAGAAGTGCGTATGCGCCAGTAGCTCAGTTGGATAGAGTGACTGACTACGAATCAGTAGGTCGGGGGTTCGAGTCCCTTCTGGCGTACCATTTTCAGCCCGGAATCGTCAAGATTCCGGGCGATTTTTTGTTTTTTTTACGAACTTTTTTGATTGATGCTTTCTTGAACGGCAGACCGTGTTACGGATTTGTTACGAACCGTGAGATTTGCGGTGCCGATTGATTTTACGGCATCGACCAGATCGTTGGCATGAAGGTGCGTGTATATCTTCGTGGTTTCGCGGTCTACGTGACCTACTATGGCCTCCAGAACGGGAAGTTCCATACCGGATAGAATGGCTCTGGTTATGAAGGTATGTCGGCAGCTATAGGGCGTGACACCGCTCCTGCCAATATTTTCCATCAGTTCCCGCCAATCCCGTTTCGCGAAATTCGGGGCTGTTTTGTTTTGCCCCTCGTATCCGTCAATTAGCAAGGTTCCTCTTTTTTCAATCGCCCTTACGCGCATTTTCTGATAGGCTGCGATGCCGTCAGACCCAATCGGAATTACGCGGTTTTTCCCGGCTTCTGTTTTGCTTCCGCCGATAAAGTGATCCTCCCGGCAGTTGACCAGCGGAACATTGAACAGTTCTCCGGGGCGACATCCGCATGAAATGAGGATCAATGCAATGTCGGCGGCGGGTACACCGGATTTCTTGATGGCGGCTATATCTTGGTCTGAAAATATCTCCCGTGTGCTTTTTTGCTTTGCCACGGTGTTCAGATCCTCCGCAGGATTTGTCAGCGTGATACCTTCCTCCATTGCCCAGCGCCCCAGCTGTCCCAAAAGCACCCGGAGCTTGCTGCATGTGGATTTGCTTTTGCCCTGTATTTCAAGGGCTATAATGGCGGCCTGGTAGTCGCTGCGCAGGATCTTTCGTATTTGCATATCATGGAGCTGTGAACACTGTCTATATGCGATTTGATAGTTATTATCCATGCTGGCAGATATCTTGCGCTTATGTTCTTCGTGCCAGCGCTCATAAACCTGAGCAAAAGTCATGTTATATTTATCGTTGACGGTTACATCCGTCAGGCGCTCCAGAGCTTTCTGGGCTTCGCTCCGGGTGGCGTAGGTGCCGATGCACACGTCGTTCTTTCGCGCCATCCACGGCTTTGCCCGGTTCCCGGACAGTTTGGAAATGCAGCCGGTGCCGTTTGCCCGTTTTCGGTGCTTCCTCGGTTCCTGTGTCTGACGCTTTCCGCAGGCGGGGCAGAATACAGCGCCGTCCGGCAGTGGAGACTTGCATTTTACGCATTGGGACATATTTTTCTTGCCTTTCCGGGGCGAATCTGGTATCATAAGAGCGCAGAATGCCCCTATTGTAATGGGTGGGTGGTTTTCTGTGCGCCGCTCCTGTGTGCGAGACAGGGGCGGCTTTTGACGCATATTTTAGTGCAACTTGTGAAGACTTTCACGGTATTTATGGGTGGGATAGCGCAAAAAAATCAAAGTATGCGTAAATTTATTTGAAACAATTGAAAAAAATTATGCTTTTTGTGCAATTTTACAGTTTACTTTGGTTAGCAAAGCGCATATAATATCACTGCGGAGAGATCCGCGATAAAGTGATATAATGGCTCCGTCCATCTATCACCTCCCATAGCGGAAAGTCCATGCCGTTTAGTTGGACCTTAAAAAAGCGGAAAGCCCATGCCGTAAGTTGGGACTTAAAAAAGCGGAAAGCCCTTGCCGTAAGTAGGGCCTGAAAAATGGCGGGATGGTGTACTCTATCTCGCCATTCCTCATATACACAGAAAGCGAGGATGCCGAGTGGAGAGCCTGCGTATTTATCGAATCAGTGACCATTATATCCGGTTTCTTAACAGCTGGGATTCCAAAGTCCAGTATAACAAGGGCGCTCGGCGCCCGTATGTGGGTGTTGTTTTTAGCTTCGGTGGTTTCAAATACTTTGTTCCGATGGAATCACCTAAGCCGAACCATGTAAATATTCGGCCGGGAAAACATATCATCAAGCTCGCAGGCGGCAAATACGGAATGCTCGGTTTTAACAACATGGTTCCCGTACATAAGGATGCGCTCATTGAATTTGACTTCAACGCAGAACCGGATGAAAAATACCGTGAATTGCTAAAACGTCAGGCATCGTTGTGTAACCGCATAAAGGCGGACATCTTGAATCATGCCCAGATGACTTACTTTGATGTAGTAAACAATAAAAACAAGTTTCTGGTTAGCATTTCCTGCGATTTCAAGAAATTGGAAACGGCCTGTAAGTTGTATAACAAAGACAATAAGTCGAGGCAAAAGAAAAAACCGCAGTAGCACAATATTCCAGCTCGCCGTCCCTGGCTGAACCGCTGGGGGCGGCTTTTTTATTGCGCCTGTGAAAAATCAACGCCCCGGCAGTCGTGCCAGTAGGAGAACGCCTTCATGACATCAGGCTCCGGGAGGTCGAAGTATTCGGCAAGCTCCCAAGGCTCGGTGTAGCCGCTTGCAAAGGCCTCTCTGAAATCCTCCACTGTCAGAAACGTCTCGGCAGACCAGCGGTTTGCCTGGTACTCGCTGCGCTCTACCGTCTCGAAGGGGCTTTCCACCCTGTGCAGCGCTCCGGTGGCGACGTGACCCAGCTCGTGGTAGCATACGCCCCTGAGAAGCTGGGTGGAACGTATCTGCGTGAAGTCCAGAAAGATAGCGTAGAGACCCCCGTCCCGCATGGTGATGCCTTTGCTGGGGGCATTGTCGAATGGCAGTACCGTTATTTTGTTTTCTTTGCAGTAGGAATAAAAATCTGATAGTTCAAACACTGCAGTTACTCCTGTTTACCTTGCCTTTCTCTAAAGAGTCTGGCCATAGCCCGCAAGGTCTCCTTGTTTTCTTCTGTAAGCTGTTTGTAGTCACCGTAAAAGGCAACGTCCACTTCATCCAGAATATCGCTGTTTTCAGAGCGCTCACCGTCTTCGGTGGGCGCTTTTTTTGGTTCTTCATAGTTGTTTATTTCTTCCAGAATTCTCTTATTGTCTAAGTAAAATTGAGGATCATTTACATTTCCAACAAGATAATCAATCGTAACGTTGAAAAAGCGGGCGAGCAGAATCAATATTTCAGAGCTTGGCTCCCGAAGACCTTTCTCATAATTAACATATGTGGTATACGGCATACGAAGGCGCTTAGCAGCTTCGCGCATACTGATTCCCATTTGCTCGCGAAGTTCATGAATTCTGTTCATACATATCACCATCCACGAACAGTATTACACAAAACGGGTAAAAAATCAAGAGAAAAACTTAAATTGGGTAAAATTAACAAAAAGAATATATACATATTGGGTATTTTTTAGTATTGACATTTACTCATTTTGGGTATAGAATCCGGAATGTACTCAATTCGGGTAATAAAGAGGAGGTGAACTTATGAAATACCCCAATATAGAAGCAGAAAGAGCGCGTAACGGAATGAGTTCCGAAAATCTTGCAGCCGCTTTAGGAGTATCCCGAAAAACGCTGTATAACTGGTGTGCCACTGGAAACATCCCCCAGTCTGCGTTGCTGAAAATGTCAAAGATTTTTGAGTGCTCTATCGACTATCTCCTTCGCGGTAGTTCAAAGAGAAGTACGCTGTGATTTGCAAAGGTTAGCTACATGGTGCTATAACCCCCGTACCGCAACTAAAAAAATTATCATAAGAGGTGCAGAAAAAAATGAACGAATTACAGATTTTCAACCACCCTGACTTTGGAGAAGTCAGAACCATCGACGACAATGGAACGATCCTGTTCTGTGGCAACGACGTTGTAAAGGCTCTTGGGTATAGCAATCCACGCGATGCACTTGCTCGCCATTGCCGTGGCGTCGTGAAACACGACGGGGTCTCCCTCACCACAAATCAGCACGGTACTACCACTAAGCAGAAAACGGAGATGTCGTTCATCCCAGAATCCGACCTCTACCGCTTGGTGTTCAGTTCTAAGCTGCCAACGGCAGAGAAGTTTACCGACTGGGTTACCTCCGAAGTGCTCCCATCCATCCGTAAGCACGGCGCATACCTGACCCCAGAGACCCTGCAAGCCGCGATCCTGAATCCAGATATCATGATCCAGCTTTGCCAGAAACTCAAGAATGAACAGGAGAAGAACCGGGAGCTTTCTGTAACAAATTCCCGGTTGACTGTTGAAAACCAGATCATGCAGCCCAAAGCAGAATACTTCGACGAATTGGTTGACCGCAATCTGCTGACCAATTTCCGGGAGACCGCCAAAGAGTTGGATTGTAAGCCCAAGAAGTTCGTGGAATTCCTGATTGAGCGCAAGTACATTTACCGGGATAAGCGTGGCAAGCTTCTGCCCTATGAGAATAAGAACGATGGGCTGTTTGTTGTCCGGGAGTGCTTCAACGAGAAAACTCAATGGAGCGGAACCCAGACGATGGTTACGCCTAAGGGCAGAGAAACCTTTCGGCTCCTGCTGGTATGACTTCCAACGCATCTACATCCTAGCACACATTCCGTCCAATAAACCGGACTATATGGCCAAAATACAAAAAATTTTTTGGAGGTGAAAACAATGCCGAATAAACCCAGAATGACACTGGACGATGTTTTGGAGGACATGCGCGCCCATGGGATGGCCATAGGGAAAGGGGAACTTTCCAATTGCCTGAAGAATGGAATGTTCCCATTTGCGCATATCACCAGCATCGGCCCCACCGGAAGGGTGACGTTCCTGATTATGCGCAAGGACTACAACGCCTGGGCAGAAGAATACCTGAATGTATAGAGAAGGAGTGAAAAATCGTGAACGTAAGCAGAGAAGATGTGGCCGCTATGAAGCGCAGGCTGCAAGACCGGCAGCAGGAACGCCGGGCGGAGGCGGACATTGACAAGGCGATCTCCATGGTCAACCGGCACCGGGAAGCCCGCAGGCAGAGCGTCGGGCAGGGTTCCGGCAGCCCGGAGAAAGTGACCGTCAGTCAGGAGATCATCACACTGGCGCGGCGCATGAAGGCCATAGAGGACGTGACCGGCGTCATCGTTATTGCGGGGTGGGCGGTGTCCATGGTGATGGCGTGGGTCTCGTGGAGGAACGGATTCGGAAGCCCCGGTATCTGGCTGGCCGCGTCGGAAGTCCTTAGGCCATACATACCTCCTTAATGGGCTCCAAATAGAGATTTTGACAGGCTTCCTGTTTTGAACAGGGCAAAGCACAGCAGCACCGTATACCCCATGCAGGCCCAGATGGCGGCGGACACGTTGCTTCCCACGCCGATGTTCTGCACCAGCACAGAATAAATGCCAACACACACCATAATCAGAAACGCCTGGAAGCCCAGGGCAAACAGGGAACGCAAATAGTTTTGCCCCGTATGTCCCCAATCCCGGTTGGTCATGGTGGCAAGAGGAATGGGCCCCACCGAGGCGGTCAGGTACACCTCAATCATTCTGCCGTAGACCACCAGCATAATGCAGATGGACAGGATGTTCATGGTCAGCCCCACGAATATGGACTGGAACCACAGCCCGAATAGCTCTCCTGTTTCCAGGGCTTCCATCTGGGCATCCAGATTTCCCAGCACGCCGCTGATATCCACAGAGGTATTCCTATCTGGAAACCATAGGCTTCAAGCTTGTACACTATTGGGGCTTCCTGTGGGGCAACGAATTCTTCCCCAAAGTCGTTCCCGGGTATGCCGCTGATACAGTTTTTACCGCAAAGTACACGCATATGCTTGAACACGATCTTGGCATCATACTTGCAGACCAGACGTAACAAACGGAGCCTCCATTTGGCGGAGGCTCCGTTTGTTAGCAAATACTGCCTGACGATCGATTACACCCTGTCCAGAATTCTTCCGTCCGTAGAAACGATCACCACGTCCCACGGGATCAGCTTTCCGCTGTTCAGCAGCGCTTTCTTCACCGCCTGCTCAATACCGCCGCAGCAGGGGACTTCCATCCGAACGACCGTGATGCTGCGGATGTCGTTGTGCTTCAGAATCTCCGTGAGCTTGTCGGAATAGTCCACGGCGTCCAGCTTGGGGCAGCCTACCAGCGTGATGCGGCCCTTGATGAAATCCTGATGGAAATTGGCATAGGCATAGGCCGTGCAGTCGGCGGCGACCAGAAGCTTTGCCCCGTCGAACCATGGCGCGTTCACGGGCGCAAGCTTGATCTGCACCGGCCACTGGCGCAGCTGGGACTGCTGGGGCGTCCTGACGTCGCAGGGGGATTCCTCCCGGTGAATGGTCCGCGCCGCGGAGCCGGGGCAGCCGCAGGGCAGTTTTTCTTCCTTTTTCGCCTTCGCGGCCAGAACGGCGGCTTCGTCATAAGCAGCCGCTTCCCGTTCTACGAAGGTGATCGCGCCGGTGGGGCAGGCGGGGAGACAGTCCCCCAGACCGTCGCAGTAGTCGTCCCGCATCAGCTGCGCCTTGCCGTCTACCATGGCGATGGCGCCCTCATGGCACGCCGCCGCGCAGGCGCCGCAGCCGTTGCATTTTTCCCGGTTGATTTCAATAATTCTGCGAATCATAATCTGTTCCTCCTGCTTTTTGGGGGAAACTCTGAACAAATCACCTTCGGCTGGACAGCGGACCTTTTTCCCTAGCCGTGCGGCTTCACAAGCGGGAAATACACAAAGTATTCCTCCACTCGTGAAGCCTTCGTCTAGGAAAAAATCTCTCGCCGCCAGCTCTCGCCGATTTGTCCAGAGCTTCCCTTGACTTTATGGCCACAGTTTACTATACTATTGCAAAAACGTATGTTGGAATTCCAACAAAGGAGCGATTATGGAAGCATATTATGAAATATTGTCCCAATGTCCGCTGTTCACGGGGATAACGCGGCAGGAAATGCCGGAAATACTGAACTGTCTGGACAAAAAGGTGGTCGAGATACCAAAAGGCGACCCGGTGTTTCTGGAAGGGGAGCCTGCCCGGTTCGTGGGGGTCGTGCTGTCCGGGGGCGTGCAGATCGTCCGGGACGATTACTACGGAAACCGAAGCGTGCTGACGGTGGCCGCGCCCGGCGGGCTGTTCGCGGAAGCTTTCGTCTGCGCGGGGCTGGAGACATTGCCGGTCAGCGCCTTTGCCGTGCAGAACAGTACCGTGCTCCTGCTGGATTGCCGGCGGGTGATGACCGGCTGCGGCCATGACTGCCTGTTCCACAGCCGGCTGGTATACAATCTTTTGCAGGGCATCGCTCAGAAAAATCTGGCGCTGACGGAGAAGATACGGTTCATGTCCCGGAAAACGACCCGGGAAAAGCTGATGGAATTTCTTCTCGATCAGGCGAAGCGCCACGGCAGCGCGGAGTTTACGATCCCCTATGACCGTCAGGCGCTGGCGGATTATCTGGGCGTGGAGCGGAGCGCCATGTCGGCGGAGATCGGGAAGCTGCGGAAGGACGGGCTGATCGAAACCGGCGGCGCGTGGTTCCGGGTGGCGGCTTCTGACGGAAAATAATTACAAATGTGTAACAATATGTGGATTCTGACGGCTTTTTCGACACAAGATGTTGTGGGGATTTTAAAAATTGTATTGACAATTTCTTAAATCGGTCTTATAATACTGAATAGAGAAACACGAGCAGAGGCGCTGCGTCCGTAACGGCGGTTTCGTCAGGGGGCAGGGCTTAACAAGGAAATGGGGTAGGATGCCCCGCATTGACCAATACCGTGTGCGTTTAGAAGCCTGTCCGTTGGCGAAAGCCAGTCATTGGGGCGACCTGAGAAGGCAGGGCAGGTTTTGCTTGAGGCGCGAGTCGGGAGACCTACTGTTTCGTCAGAATGTTGCTTCGGAATGGTCATGGCGATGTTCTACCCGTCGGTGGAACATGCGATGACCATTTTTTGCGTGGTTTCTCTAAATTACAACCTAATTCATGTTTCCGTGGCCGGGCGGGGCGTTCAGACTGCCCGGCTGAACAAGAGAACGGGGTGCGAGTCCCCACGCTGCCGGCACTGTAAGTGTCGAGACGGCCTGCCGTTGGTGAAAGCCAGTCATTGGAGAATTCCGAGAAGGCAGACAGGCCGCCGCTCGAGACACAAGTCAGGAGACCTACGGAAACAGACAGCGGCCGCTTTGCCCCGGGAATTGGGCGGAGACGGTCGGTTTTCGGCGCAGAAAAACGGCTGCGGCGGTCTATTGTTTTGGACTGCCGCAGCCGTTCTTCATTATATATAGAAATGTAGAAATAGGTGCATTATGCCGACGCCAAGCAGAAATGCGATTTATGACGCGACCATCCGCAGAATGACCGCGTGCGCTCTGGAAGAAGCGGAGAACCGTTTCGCCGTGGAACACGCGCAGGACACGGAGCAGCAGCTTGCCGATTATCTCCGCAAATATGCGGACGAACTGGGGCACACGCCATGGCCGCGGGAGATTCCGGGCGGCGTGACCATTCAGACACGCTTCGGAAGCTGGGAGGCGGCTGTGGCGGAGGCGGGGCTGCCTTTCCCTGAGCATCCGAACCAGCCGGGCAAGTTCCGGCGCGTCCGGGAAGAGACCCAGCGCCAGCGAGCCATCTACCGCCAGAAGAAAGCCGAAAAACGGGAGCGGGCGAAGGAACGAATGAAGGCGCAGGAAGAAAAAAGAAGAAAAAATCGTCAATCCGGTATTACCTGATCCGCGTAACCCCCTTGCGCGAATCTGTAATATATTGGGAAACTCTGAATCAATCGTCTGCGGCTGAGCAGCGGGTCTTTTGCCCCCATGCCGCAGACTGAAAAACGGGAAATACATGCAGTATTTCTCCGTTTTCCAGTCTTTGCCTGGGAACAAATTCCCTCGCTGTCAGCTCTTGCCGATGGAATCAGAGCTTCCATTAAGCTGTTTTGATTGCCCAAGGAACAGCTTTTCCTCCCATAATACCGCCGTCGGAGCAGAGGCGGCGGTATCAAGGAAACAAAAACCTCCGCCGGGTATCCGGCGGTGCAAATAGATATCCGGCTTATTTTGTGGCAAATGCGCGACCGACCGAAACGGGAGACACGCATTCTTGTTCAGCTGAACAAGGGAATCCGGTGCAAAACCGGAACACGGCGGGCAGACCCGTCGTGCTGTAAGCACGGAGCCGACTTCCTTTCCGCGAAAGCGGGTCATTGGGGAAACCTGAGAAGGCGGGAAGCGGCGTGGACGATTTCGTCCGAACGTGTTAGTCAGAAGACCTACAAACTGTGCGTTTGAAAAACGTGCAGCATAAGCAGAACGCCCCGGCGGCGGTAAACCCGACGTGCCGGAGCTGGCCGGAATGAATTCCGCTTTACGCCTGCGGGCGTTGCAATACCATATAATGAGGAGGTTTATTTATGAAGAGAAGACTACTGGCATTCCTGCTGGTGTTTGTGATGACGTTCAGCCTTGTGCCGGTAAACACGTTTGCCGCAGAGGCAGATGCAGCCGTTCATTACACCAACATTACCACGGAATCCGGCGAAAATGTGACCGTCGAGTATGTGGAAACGGTTGTTGGTGAAGCGGCGTGGGGTCAATCGATCAACACACCGTATTACCATGTGACGATTCCTGAAGGAACCGAAAAGGTGCTTCTCACCTATCCGGAAAGTGTCAATCTTGTGCTTTCCGGGGATGACGGGGCAGTTTTCTTCTACAGAAATACGTACCCGGGACAAAGCGAGATTAATCTCGGCGGGGCTCTCACGGTTGCGACCAACGATGACGGAAGCAAGACGGTGACCATTCCTGTTGAGAATTTCATGCTGAGTGCGGATGGTTCAGTTGCTGTGGGCATGGCATACTACGTTGACGAGGAGAACCAGTCTGCTGCCGAATTCTTTGACTTTACTTACGCAGCCCTGACCCATGCGGTTACCCTGACCTCCGGCGAGGGCTATACCCTGACCGGAGAAGCCACGGTAGAGGACGGCAAGGACTACAGCTTCACCGTCACCATCGCCGACGACTACGAGATGGAAGACAACTTCGTAGTCAAGGCCAACGGCGAAACGCTGACGGCCGGTGAAAGCGGCAGCTACACGGTTGAGAACGTCACTGCCGATCTGACCATTACCATCGAGGGCGTCGTGAAAAAGCAGGCCGCTTCTCACAGCGTGACACTGACCTCCGGCGGGGGCTACACCCTGAAGGGCGAGACCACCGTGGCAGATGGTGCGGATTACACCTTCTCTCTGAAATTCGACAACTACTATGGGGCCGGCAATGGCTTTGCGGTCAAAGCCAACGGCACCGCACTGACGGCGGGTGAGGACGGCACCTACACGGTTAAGAATGTTACTGCCGACCTGACCATCACCGTCGAGGGCGTGGCCCGCCTCTATAAGGTTTCTCTGCCCCACGGTTGGAGTCGTCTGTTCACCATGTCCGCCTGTGACGGCTATGCTGACCCCTCCACCGACCCGAAAATTGCCAAGGGTGGGGATTACAAGTTCAAGGTAACTCCCAACGAGGGCTTTGCGGTACGGGACAACAACTACGACGTTTCCTTCTCCGGAGCCGGCACCGTAAGCGTTGAGGTGAAGGACGGCTATGCTGTCGTGACCCTGACCGATATATTCAGCAATGGCGATGTCAGGATTCAGGGCGTCAAAGAGATTATCACAGTCACCCTGCCTAATGGCGAAGGCTTCACCGCCGCTGCCGCCGAGGGAACCAAGACTCCCGTTCTGAAGGGCGACAGCTACAGCTTCACCGTCACTGTCGCCGAGGGCTACGAGAAGACCGATGACTTTGCGGTCAAGGCCAACGGCGAGGCGCTGACGGCCAACGAAGACGGCTCCTACACCGTTGAGAATGTTTCCTCCGACCTGACCATCACCGTCGAGGGCGTGACCGAGGCCGTTCAGGAGACGGCCGGCCTGTCCGTTCTGAAGTTCGGCGACACAAGCACCGAGGCCAAGGCGCAGATGTTCCAGCTGATTCCGGCTTTCGACCCGGCGGTCAAGGAATACACCGTGCTCGTGCCGGACAACTCCAACATGTTCTACGCATGGGCGACCAAGGCTGACGACAGAAGCAGCAGCACGACCATCACGGCCAAGTGGGTAAACCTCAACGTTGATACCGAGAAGACACAGGCTCTGACCTCCGGCAAAGCCAGCGGCCAGAATCTGGCAGGCTTCGCACCCACCGGCACGAAGGTCAACACCATGACCGTCACCGTTGTGGACGGCGACTTCAAGGATGAGTACAAGCTCACCTCCGTCCGTGTTGCGCCGAGCCTGACCGCCCTGTCTCTGGACGGCATCCGGTTCGCGGAGAGATTCTCCGCTACCAAGACGGCTTACACCGCGACCACTGCCGCCGAGAGCGTTACCGTTGCGGCGACTCCCCGTGATGAAAGCTACACCGTCACCGTCAACGGCGGCAGCGATACCACCGTTCCGCTGAATCTTGGTGAGAACAAGATCGACGTGGTCGTCACCAACCCCGGCGGCTATACCAACACCTACACCATCACCGTTACCAGACTGGCATCCATCGAGGTCGGCTTCACCGTTGACCCCGCCGACGCCAAGGTAACTGTCTGGGATTCCAACAAGGACAGAATTGCTCCCACGGACGGCAAGTATTCCGTCATGGCTGACGCCGAGTACACCTACCTCGTGCAGAGCGACGGCTATGTCAGCCAGAAGAGCACCTTCAAGTTCAGCGAAAGCAGCACCATCGACATTACTCTGGCTGTGGCCACGGAGAACCCGAACCTCGACAGAAGCATCACTGCCGAGTGGGGCAACTTCCGCAAGGGCGACAACAATCTGGGTATCACCAACGCCAAGACCCCCTACGCCCCCGAGGACGCGGAAATTCTGTGGGCTGTGAAGCACGGCACCGGCTGGGCGGCTGCCCCCGGTTCTCCCATCATGGTCGATGGCGACATCTACACCTACTCCGGAAGCACCATCCGCCGTCTCAACAGCATGACCGGCGAGACGGTGACCGAAGGCACCATGGTTGATAAGTCCAGCTACTCCATCGTCCCCATGACTTATGGCGACGGCATGGTCTTCGTTGGCCTGTCCGGCGGCAAAATTCAGGCATTCAATGCCAAGACGCTGGAATCCCTGTGGGTCTACACCGACGAGCTGGGCGGTCAGCCCAACTGCCCCATCACCTACAAGGACGGCTACATCTACGCAGGCTTCTGGAACAGCGAGGACAGAAACGCCAACTTCGCCTGCATCAATACCGTTGACGAAGATCACGCCTCCGCTACCGAGGTCAAGTACGCCAGCTGGACTTACACCAGAGCGGGCGGCTTCTACTGGGCGGGCGCCTACGTCACCGACAAGCTTGCCATCGTCGGCACCGATGACGGCGCAGGCGGTTACGACACCAACGGCGCCGCGCTGCTGGTCTTCGACCGCTTCACCGGCGAGAAGCTCGACACCCACGAGGGTATCCGCGGCGACATTCGCTCCAATGTTTCCCATGATCCCCAGTCCGACCGGGTGTTCTTTACCACCAAGGGCGGCATTCTGGGCAACGCCCAGATCGACTGGGATACCGGTAAGATTCTGGACTACAAGGAAGTCGTTATCAAGGATGCGCAGGGCAATGCCAACGCCATGTCCACCTGCACGCCTTCCGTGTACAACGGCAGAATCTACATCGGCGTCGCCGGCACCAGCCAGTTCGGCGCCAACAGCGGCCATGGCATCGCGGTTTATAACCTGAACGGCGACGGCTCCATGACCCAGGCGTATGTTTACGCCATCGTCGGCTATCCCCAGACCTCTGCCATGGTCTCTACGGCATACTCTGCAGAGGATGGCTCCGTGTACATCTACCTGCCCTACAACTATACCCCCGGCGGCGTTTCCGTACTGAAGGATAAGCCCGGCCAGACTGCGCCTGTGACCACCACCGGCTCCGGCTACAGCGAGGTCTTCACCCCGGTCGGCCCTCTGGCGCAGTACTGCATCTGCTCCACCATCGCCGACCAGTACGGCACGATCTACTATAAGAACGACTCCTGCTACATGATGGCGATCACCTCCAAGATCGAATCTCTGGAGATCACCCAGTATCCCACCATCACCGAGAACGAGGACGGCTCCATCACCGTTGACGGTCTGAAGGCTGTCACCAAGCTGAAGAACGGCGAGGAGCGGGATGTATCCAACTATGTTTCCGTCGTCAAGAACGAGGAGACCGGCGGCTACACCGTGTCCTACACCTACGGCTTCGACAACGCTAACTACGGCCTGAAGACCGTGACCGCTGAGATTGCCGACTACACCGTCACCATCCCCACGGGCGAGGGCTACACCATCACCGGTGAGAAGACCGCCAAGGGCGGCAAGGACTACACCTTTAAGCTGGAGCTTGACTACCGCTACGAGGCGGGGGAGGACTTTGCCGTGCAGGTCAACGGCGAGACCGTCACCGGCGAGAAGGGCGTCTACACCGTCAAGAATGTTTCTTCCGATCTGGTCATCACCGTCAAGGGTGTGAAGGAGAAGGTTCTGAAGCCTGTCACGGTTTACTTCTCCTTCTCTCATGATGATACGTTCGAGTCCTGCGAGCAGTCCGGCGAAACCATGGCGCTGAAGAAGGTCACCGTTCCTTACTTCGATCTGGAGCTGTATGACCTTGAGAACTTCTACTTCGCCTCTGAGAATTACGGCCCTGCCAGCGGTGACCCCACCGGCGGCCCCGGCAGTGCTCTGGACCCCGGCACCAAGGAATTCGCTTACGGCAAGATCACCATGCTGCACCTGTTCATCTATGCCACCGAGGTTTACTATCTGGGCATTGACCCTGCGGATGCGGGCAAGGGCTATCTGGCGGATAATGGTATGGGCACCGATATCTTCAATTACAGCGGTTCTACTGGCTCCATCTTCCTGCAGAATATCTGGAATTACGACCTGAACCTGAACTACTATCTGAACTACGAGTATCCTCTGGCCTCTGCGGGCTGGGGCAGCACATGCGATCAAATCCTGCTCCGCGACGGCGACATCGTCACCCTTGGCCACTTCACCGACTATAGCTTCTTCAATGACACCACCAGCATCTTCAATTACATCGTAGCCGACAAGACGGATCCCGTTCAGGGCGACAAGATCAAGCTGGAGCTGTACCATGCGGGCGCTGACATGTATGGTACTTACAACACTGCCCACACCCTCATCGACTACAGCCCCAGTGTTTACTGCACGCCTGTCAACGATATCGTTTCCGGCGACGTGACCACATGGCAGTATGTGGGAAATGCGGAAGCTGACGGCAGCCTGGTCGTGGACACCAGCAAGCTGGCTCCCGGCGAGTATATCTTTGCTCTGGCCGGCCAGCCCGGTAAGGAGAACTCCGGCGTCATCTGCTCCACCCCCGGCGGCATCCGCCTGACCATCCACGAGAAGCCCGTCGTGAAGGGCGATATCAACGGCGACGGTGTGATCAACTCCACCGACGTAATGGCTCTGTTCAACGCGATCAACTCCGGCGATGACCTCGACGCCACTGTTGCAGACGTCAACGGCGACGGCGTGATCGATGCCCGCGACGTGATGGCGCTGTACAACATCATCAAGAGCGACAACTGATCCAGCAGATGGTTTGCCGGCCGGAATATCCTGTTTTGACCGGCAAACCCAATCTTACCGGCACTGAATCCAAAGCAAAAAGACAACTTCTGACAGGAGGATGTTATGAAAATTTTTAAGAAATCCATGTGCCTGCTCCTCGCGGTAGTCATGGTTCTCGGCATGGCGATCACCGCCTCCGCCGTGGAGACCACGGAAACCATGAGCGTGACGGCCAGCAAGGCCAACCCGGCGGTTGGCGAGGAATTCAGTATTTATCTGAACGCCAGCGGCAATATCGCCGAATGCGGATGCTTCCAGATGGACCTGTACTACGATCAGGATCTGTTCGAGTACGTGGGCGCAAACACCGCTTTCACACCCAACCACAACACCAATAAGACCACCGGCGCGCGGTATATCCGCCTGACGTGGCTTGACCTGACCAGCCAGACCGTGATCCCCAAGGGGCAGTTCTGCGAGCTGAAGTTCAGGGTCCTGAAGGCTGGCGAATATCACTTCCAGCTGACCAACATCGTCATTTCGGATTATAAGGGCGACGCCATCATGAATGTTGCCACTGCTCCCGGCTCCGTGGACGTGGCTGCAACGGAAGCCCCCGCCTTCGTCGGCTACGCAGTTTCCGCTTCCGAGGACAAGACTGTCACCGTCGGCGAGAGCGCCGAGGTCAAGATCAATGTTTCCAACAGCGACAGCATCATCACCACCTACAACGCCTATGATCTGACCCTGACCTATGACACCGACAAGCTGACCTACAATTCCTGCACCGCCGCCGACGCTCTGGCAGTCGTGAAGGAAGACGTTCCCGGCACCATCCGTGTGATCGGCTTCGGCGATGACAAGAATCTGGATACCCCCGCCGCTACCCTGAGCTTCACCGCCAAGGGCACGGGCGAAGCGGAAGTGAAGATCACCTCTGCCAAGGTTGACATCGGCTCTCAGGCCGTCGGCAGCGACGCCCCCGATGCACATATCCTCGACACCACCACCGTCATCTCCGTGACCGGCTACACCGTCACTCTGGGCGAGGGCCTGTCCGGTGAATCCACCGTCGCTCCCGGCGCGGACTACACCTTCACCGCTATCGACGCGGACAACTACGACTACGTTATCTCCGCCACCATGGGCGGCGAGACCACCACTGCCAACGACAACGGCAACGGCACCTATACCATCCCGGGTGTCACCGGCAATCTGGTGATCAATGCCACCATGACGCCCAAGAGCTACAATGTCACCGTGGAAGGCACCGGCGCAGGCGATGTGACCGCTGCCGATAAGGCCACTTACAACACCGACTACACCTTCACCGTGACCGAGGACAGCAACTATACCTATAACACCACCGTGACCGTGGGCGGCAAGGCCTACACTCTGGGCACTCCCGAGAATGGCAAGTACACCATCCCCGGCACCGACATCAAGGGCGACATTGTGATCAGCGTCACCAAGACCGTGAAGCCCTCCTCCGTGGTTTCCGTCACCAAGCCCGATTACGTAAAGGGCAACGACACCGCCACCAAGGGTCAGGATTACACCTTCACCGTCGATAAGGAAGAAGGCTACGACTACTCCGAGCCTACCGTCAAGGTCGGCGATGTGGATGTGACCGACAAGGTGGTCAAGAACGGCGATGGCAGCTACACCATCCCCGGCTCCACCATCACCGGCAACATCACCATCGAAGTGACCAAGACCGCGGCTGTTGCTGTGGACGTCGCCCAATACCTCACTCTGGACGGCAAGGTCATGTACCTTGTGACCGCTTCCGGCACTCTCCCCGAGGGTCAGGTTGCCAAGTACGACGGCATGAGCATGTTCTGGTCCGAGAAGTACAACGCATACGCTTATCTGGTTATCTCTGCGGATAATCTGGAGGCTGTGAAGGCGGAAGCCGCTGCGAAGGTCAAGGTCGCGGAAGGCACCTCTGCCGGAACCGTGGATTACAGCGGCGATGTGAACGGCACCGGCCTGACCGACGTCAACGACGCTCAGCTGACCTACGATATGTACAACACCAAGTACAGCAGCTTCGATGTTGTCTCCATGCTGAAGTTCCTGAATGCCGATGTGAGCGGCGACAAGAAGGTCAATACCGCTGACGCTACCGCTATCGTAAACCTCATCAAGTGATTTCCTGAATGACCGGGTCTTCTGACCCGAAACCAAAGTGCCTCCCCCGCCGTGAAAGGCGGGGGAGGCCAGACCGCAGAATTCGGAGGGTCACAGGTGTCCCTATGGAAAGTGGGGACAGCTGTGAATTTCCGACACCTTTGCCGTAGGATGTGATTTTATGAAAAAGAGAATTTTGTCCAGCCTGCTTGCTTTTGTAATGCTTTTGTCCGCCCTGCCCATGGGAGTTTATGCCGCGGAAACGCGCTATTCGGTCGCCGCTTCGCCGGATCAGACTACGGATGTTGGGAAGACCGTCAGCATGAGCGTGTCCGTCTCCGGGGGAAAGTACAACGCCTATGATCTGGCGCTGACCTATGACACCGCGCGGCTGACCTATGTGTCCGGTCAGGCGGCGGATAAAGGGGCTTCGGTAACCGAAAAGAGCGGAAGCATCCGCGTTATCGGCTACGGCGCGGATAAGTCCGCTTCCACGAAGGTCGTAACCCTGACATTCAAGACAAAGGCGGCGGGGACTGCAAAGGTTGTGATTTCCTCGGCGAAGATCGACACCGGCGCAAACGCCCCGACAAAAAACGCGCCTCCGGCTGCGATCAGCAGAAATACCACAACCATCCAGCCGGGATACACCGTGACGCTGGACGAGGGGCTGGCCTCTGACAGCCTGAGCGCGGCGGCAGGGGAGGATTATACCTTCCGTGCGACAGATCCGCTCCACTATGATTACAAGCCCTCGGCGAAGATCGGCGGCAAGGACGTCACGGTCAAGGATAACGGCGACGGCACCTACACCATCCCCGGCAGCGAGATCAACGGAAATATCACGGTCAAGGCGAACAGAACCCCCAAGACCTATAAGGTAACATTCAAGGGCGAGGATCTGTCGGGCGAAAAAACTGCGGCCTATAACACGCCCTACCATTTCAAGCTGAACCGGAAGGCCGGATACAGCTACGTTCTGCGTGTGACCATCGGCGGAAAATCTTACACCGGCTACAAGGCGGAGAACGGCGGCTACGTGATTCCGGGTGCGGCCGTCACAGGCGACATTGTCGTCACCGCGCAGAAAACCAAGATCAATTCCGGCGGCGGAAGCTCCAGCGGCGGCTCAGGCGGCGGAAGCTCTGCCAAGTATGTGTCGGTCAGCTTCATCGGCTCCGGCGCGGACGACGCGGTGGGCAGGAAAACCACACGGCGCGGTTCGGATTATACATTCCGCATTGATCGTAAGGACGATACCGATTATGACGTTTCCGCAAGGGTCAACGGCGTCACCGTCAAATGTACCTACGACAGTAAAAAGAATATTTACCGTATTTCGGGCAGCGAGGTTACAGGAGATATCACCATCACGATTACGAAGGGCGCCCCGGTGGAGGTCAACGTATACGTCACGCTGGATAAGCAGAGCATGTACCTTGTGACTTACAGCGGCAGCGTTGAAGATGGGCATGTCCCCATGTACGACGGACAGAATATGTACTGGTCGGAAGCCTACAACGCCTACGCATGGCTGGTGATTTCCTCCGCTGATGAAAAAGAGGTCGTGCGGACTGCCCGGAACAGTATCATCATCGGCGAAGGGGAGGCCGCCGCCTCCGTCGACTACTCCGGCAACGTTGACCTCAGCGGGCGCATCGATGTGGACGACGTACATCTCGACCACGACGTGTACAACGCGAGATACACGCTGGTAAGCATGGTGATGCACAAATTCCTGAACGCAGATGTCAACAGAGACCGGAAGGTGGACGTAAAGGATGCGGTGTGGATCGTCAACCGCATTCTCAGCGGACAGCAAGGAGCGTGACATATGAAGAAAATCACCAGTGTCATTCTGGCCATCGCACTGATATTCGCGCTGGCCGTGACGGCCATGGCGGCGGAGATCGCGGACTGCACCGTGTCCGCCGATTCCGTGTCGGCGACGGCGGGGGGGACTGTGACTGTACCCATCCGCATTTCCGGGAACCGGGGCTTTACCAATTTCGGCATTGTTCTGGACTATGACCGGGAGCAGCTGGAGCTGCTGAGCATCCGGACGGCGGAAGGGGAAACGCCCTATCTCTGCGGCACGACGGTTGCCGTGAATACCCAATGGACAGGTACGGACGAGAAGACCTTTGGCTACGTCACGGCTGCTCTGGAAGAAGCCGCGACGGCAGACGGAATTCTGTTCACGGCCACGTTCCGGGTCAGTGGGGATTTTTCCGGCAATGCGGCGGTGCAGCCGGTGGTGCAGTATATGCGCAGCAACAAACGGCTGCTGTCTGTATTTGACGCCATTCCCGTCACGACCGTGAGCGGAACCGTATCGACGGTTCTGGTGGGAGACTATGACCAGAACGGAACGGTGAACGCGCTTGACGTCATGGGCCTGTACAGAGCTGTGATAAGCGGCACGGATTTCTCGGAAGAGGATCTTGACCGCCTGGATGTCAACCGGGACGGTATGATCAACGCGCTTGACATAATGGCAATTTATGGGATCGTATCGGGCGGTCAGGAATGACCCGACCCACAGAAAAGGAGCAAAATATGATGAAAAAAGTTCTGTCCTGCTTACTTGCGGTCATGCTTTTCCTGACCTGCATTCCCACGGCGATGGCAGTGGATAACGCCCGTGACTTCTTCTTTGAGCTGTCCGTGGACGGCAGCGATAAGAAAGAGGTACAGCCCGGCGACATCATTCAGGTGGATTTCAACCTGAAACGGTCGGACAGCGGCGACGCCTACACCATGTACGGTATGCAGAACGAAATTCGCTACGACAGCAATTTCTTCGAACTGGTGGAGGGCAGCGCCCTGCTGAGCAACGGCATTTCCACGACGGACATCGGCCTGCGGGACAATTACCGGGAATTTTACATGAACTTTGTGTCCCTGTCCGGCGGCGAGGAATGGAATGCTCAGCGTCTGGTCGGTTCCTTCAAGCTAAAAGTGATCGCCACGTCCGGCGTGTCCAGGATCACGAATCAGGACTATCTGGTGTCCACCAAGGACGGAACCGATGAATATAAGGCGTCCTGTCAGGATGTGACCATCATCATTTCCACCGACTGCACGGTCACGTTTGAGCCAAACGGCGGCACGGCGGTTCCCAGCCAGACCGTCCGGTACGGCGAGACCGTGGAGCGGCCGGACAATCCTACCCGGGAGGGCTACCATCTGGTGGGCTGGTATTCGGATATCGACCTCCAGAATCCGTGGGATTTTGACACCGACACCGTTCAGGGCAATGTGACCCTGTACGCAAGATGGGAGAAGGGCGACGCGCCTGAGACGGATACTGACGGCACCGGCAGCGGCCTGTGGTGGCTGCTGGGGCTGGGCCTGCTTGGTCTGCTGCTTCTGCTCCTGCTCCTCCTGCTGCTGGGCAGAAAGACGGTTCACTTCGAGACCGGCTGCGACAGCAAAGTCAAGGATCAGAAGGTGAAGAAGGGCAGTCTGGTGACACGTCCCGAGCAGCCGGTTCGTCCGGGGAGAGCCTTCGCCGGATGGTACGCAGATGAGAGCTGCACCAAGCGCTGGGATTTTGATAACGACAAGGTTGAAGATAATATGACACTCTACGCAAAGTGGCTATAAGTTCATGCGCCCCCACCCGGATTTTTCCGGGTGGGGCACACGTGCATTCTGCGGCGGCACGTGAATTGGGGCAAATTCCGAAGACAAAAGGAATGGCAGTATGGATTGGAATTCATTATTTCACAGCAAATATCTGCGGGGCGGCCTGTGCGCAGTGCTGATCGCCGCGATCCTGCTGGGACTGTGGCTTCCGGGAACGGGGCTGAAGGAGGCCCAGCCGGATGACCCCCTGCAAGGGGAGGGCGTCCGGGAGATCACGGTGCTGAAGCTGGGGGAGAATTTGGAGCAGCTGAACACCATTTCGGTTCCCAGCGGCGGTCAGACAAAATCCACAGAGCCGAATGACAAGGCCAGCGAGACCCGACCGGAAGAAACCCAGCCAGATTCCTCTACGGATGACGGTAGCGACGGTCAGGAGGACGGAGATCAGGGCGAAGACGGCGGGGAGATCTCTCCGTCCGAGCTGTCGCTGGTCCTGACCTGGAACGCAAAGGGCATTGCCTGTGCCGCGGGCAACACGCAGGCGTTTTCCGTAAGCAGCTATGAGCTGAACGAGGACTTGTTCCGGTTTCGCGTAAGCCTGACCGGAACACAGGCGCAGGATGCAAAGATCGTGGACGGCATCTCCATTACGGAATCCACCCAGACGGCAAGAGAACTGAAGTGGCCCAGCGACTCATTGATCATGAATCCGGCAGCGGGAATGGACAAAGAAGTTTACGATTTTTCATTTACGGTCAGGACTGCGGAACGGGACGTGTTTTTCCGGTATAAGATCACCTATCAGAAGCTCCCGGATGTGCAGCTTGCCTTTTCGTGGATGGAAGGCGGCAGAACGTGGCATGAATTGCAGCCCTGCAAGCCGGAGAGAACCGTCTCGGCTAAAATTAAGAACAATCAGCTTTCCGGCGGCGCTTTGCCCTACAAGTTGGAACTGACGGGCAAAGACGCGGCCAATGCGAGAATCTGGAGCGTCAGCTATACATCTGACGCGAACGACGGCGGGAATCTGACGTGTCCCGACGGCCGTCTGCCCATGGAAATGCCGGAGGGCGAGACCTCCAATACGTATCGAATCGCGGTGAACGTGATCGCTAACAGTCAGAATTACCATTATGAGGTCGTTCTGTACTTCGGGAATGACGTGACGCTGCAGATGCGTTATACGCTTCTCGACGGCACCCAGCCGGTGATTCTCTGCGAGAATGGGAAAACGAAGGCCGCAGACACCGTATACGACGACCAGCTGGCAGGGGATATGCTGCCATACGAAATGTCCATCGTCGGTTCTGATGCCGACAGCGTTACGATAACCTCCGTCAGATGCACCCGGACAGGCGACGATAACAAAACGCAGAAGCTGCATGAATCGGGAGAGGTTCAGCTTTTCCTGAATAGCGGGAAGCAGGGGCAGAACAACTTCACAGTCGAAGCGGCGGACAATTCGGGAAATCAGTATACCTTCAAAATCAACGTTCCCTACAAACACAGCGGGAATAATAATATCCAGATCGAAACGAATCTTGATACTGTCGAGGAACTCATCAACGAGACAAAGACCAATCTGACGGTCAGGGCCTGGGGCGAGGATGCGAACGGAAATGTGACCAGCTACATCCCGGCAAACGGAACGGATACGATCCTGCGCGTCGTGTTTGACGGCATGGAGGTTGGCTATACGAGCACCTTCGGCGCATCGTCAGAATACGACCTATACCCTGCCAACCCGGAAATCGGGGACACGAACGAGCACACGCTCTATATTTATGCCGAGGACGCCTATGGCAACAATGGCGAAAAGAAGCTGACCTTTACCGGCAAGCGCCGGGAAGCCGGACAGAAGATCGGAGACGCCACGATTTATGTGGACATGACGGTGCTGGGGATCGGCGTCGTCGGCCCCATCCATTATGACGTTCTGGCGGACGAGCCGATTTCCTACGTGGTCGCCAAAGCAATCATGGGAAAAGATACAGGCGACCCCTTCGGCGCGGCAAGCGAAACTCTGGGCTGGCAGGGCGACTACGGTGGGTCGTTGGACATTGGTTTCTATCTACGGTGGCTGGATACCGGCTATAACGCAGATGCGCTGGAAGACTCCACTTGGCCGGGAAGCACGGAAGAGGAAGCGCTGGCGGCCATTGACGCCAGGTTCGGCGCGGGGACTGGCCTTGCAACCCTGTGGCGCTGCCTGTACCGCAATGGGCTGAACAAAAGCGCCGGCTCCGGCAGCAGGATTGGCGAGTTTGATTACACCAGTGGTTCCGGCTGGATGTACTCCCTGCGTGGTACGTATTATCCCGGCCAGTCCATGTCTGCGGTATATTTGAAGGACGGAGATGTGCTGACACTGCGCTACACGCTGGCCTATGGCTGGGACATTGGCGGCGGCAGCGACAATTACGGCAATATTGTGGGCTACTGCGTCGAAGCGGTCAATGGCTATTTTAATATCAACCATGTGATGGAAACTGTGGAGAATCCGGACGGCTCCATTCACTATGTATGTCAACGATGCGGTCTGATCGAGGACTGCACCCATGAGCATACGACCTACAAAGATTTGGAGGACGGGACCCACATTCTGTTCTGCGAGGACTGCCAGACGGCCATCGGCGACCCGCAGCTTCACAACTGGACATACGCCGCCGGGGACACGGAGGACAACCACGTCTGCGCGGAGTGCGGCGCGACGGAGCAGCATTTCTGGAAAGAAGTGGAAGGCACCAACACCGCCACCTGCACCGAGCCGGGCGTCAGAACGGTCAGATGCAGCGTCTGCGGCATGGAAAAGGAAGAAGAAGTCGAAGCGAAGGGCCACACCACGGACAATATGTGGGTTACTCCACCGTGGGGACACTATCAAAAATGCTCGGTCTGCGAAGAGGAAATCAATCGCGGGGACCATGAGTACGTATACGAGTCGGGCACGAATTGGGAAGATTACATATGCCGGATTTGTGACGCGTCGCATGGATGGGTGTGTGATGGTACGCCGACGATCAAGGAAGCTACCTGCCAGAGAATCGTGTACCACTGCGACAGCTGCGGCTATGACATGACGAAGCCCGGCACCTTCGACGAATATCATGATTACGTGGACGGCTTCTGCCGGTACTGCGGCGCGGAAGACCCGGATCATGTGCCGCACGAGCACGACTACCATGAGACGCATCGGGTTGACCCGACCTGCACGGAGGACGGCTACATCGAGTATACCTGCGACTGCGGCGATACCCACACAGACCCGCTCCCGGCCACCGGCCACAGCTGGGGCGAATGGATGCCCACGGGGGACGGGGAGGAAGTCCGCTCCTGTGAGGTCTGCGGCGCGGAGGACTACCGGACAACCGGAGAGGATACATACAGTATCCAGATGCTCTTTTTAAGCTGGCTTTTCCCAAAGACGTATCAAAAATAGGGGGAATCACAATGAATGAGAAAATTCCTGAGATCCTGCGGCAGATCGAAACGGTCGTTGTGGGTAAAAACGAAATTGTTGAGAAAATCCTGATGGCGATCCTGGCGGGCGGCCATGTGCTGATGGAGGACGTTCCCGGCGTGGGCAAGACCACCACGGCCATGACCTTTGCCAAGGTGCTGGGACTGGACACCAAGCGCGTTCAGTTCACCTCCGACACCGTTCCGTCGGACATTATCGGTTACTCGGTCTATGACAAGGAAAGCGGCAGCTTCGTCTATAAGCCCGGCGCGGTCATGACGAATCTGCTTCTGGCCGACGAGATCAATCGTACCTCCAGCAAGACCCAGTCCGCTTTGCTGGAGGCAATGGAAGAACTGCATGTGACGGTGGACGGCAAGACCTATGAGCTGCCCCAGCCCTTCGTGGTGTTGGCGACCCAGAACCCCGTAGGTTCTGCGGGAACGCAGATGCTGCCGCCGTCTCAGATGGACCGGTTTATGATTAAGATCAGCATGGGCTACCCCGATTTTGAAAGCCAGATCAGCATTTTGCGGGACAGACACACGGAAAACCCCCTGAACCGGGTGACCCCGGTGGTTGACCGGGAGCAGCTGCAAGCGCTGATTCAGGAAGCGGCGAAAGCGGAAATTCAGGACGCCGTTTACGAGTATGTCACCCGGCTGACACAGGCCAGCCGGGAGCACCCCATGGTGCAGCTGGGCGTCAGCCCCCGCGGCGCGCTGGCGGTGTGCCGTATGGCGAAGGCTTATGCTTACCTCAACGGCCGGGACTTTGTCATCCCGGAGGATGTGGCCGCCGTGTTCCCGGATGTGTGCTGCCACCGTCTGGTGTTGACCACCAAGGCAAGAATGATGGAGGAGCGGCCGGAAACGGTCATTGCCGCCATTCTGGATTCCGTAAAAATGCCGGTGATTAAGCAATAAACGAAACAACGAACGGAAGCAGGTACTGCTTATGATCGCAATGAAATTGGGTTGGGCGGTGCTGGAGGGCATCTGCGTCTGGCTTACCCTGTATTACGGGAGCAGCGGCGCGCTGGCTCTGGCGGCGGCGCTGCTGGTTTTGCCTCTGGGCAGCCTCCCGATCCACCTTTTCCTGAGAAAACGGCTTCGGGTGCGGGTGGAAGCACCCGCCGTGGTGCGGAAAGGGGACGAGGGCGGCGTCACGATCTGTCTGGAAAACCCCACGCTGCTGCCCGCTCTGCGTATCCGCTGCCGGGTAACGACCCGGAATCAGCTGAACGGCGAGAGCTGTACCCGGAATGTCATGACATGGGCGTTCCCGAAAGGGCAGCGGCGCACGTCCCTGCGCTTGGGAAGCGAGTATTGCGGACGCATCCGGATTTCCGTGGAGCAGGTGAAGCTCTACGACTGTTTCGGCCTCATCGGCGTCCCCTGCGGATGCAGCGCGGAAGCGCACATGACGGTGCAGCCGGACACCTTCCCCATTCGGGTGAATCTGATCCCCAATCCCGACAGTCAGGAGGACAGCGACACCTATTCTCAGGAGCGGCCCGGCGCCGACCTGACGGAGACGTTCCAGATTCGGGAATACGTCCCCGGCGACAGTATGCGGCAGATCCACTGGAAACTCAGCGGAAAATTTGACCGGCTGATCGTCCGTGACCCGGCGCTGCCCATCACCCGCAATGTGCTGGTGTTCTGGGAGAGAACGGGGCAGTCCGGCAATGTCAGACGCATTGACGCCCAGGCGGAAACGGTGGTGTCCGTGTGCCGGAGCCTGGCGGACGGCGGCGTCCAGTTCACCCTCGGATGGAACGATACGGACAGCAATGTCTGCGTCCTGCATGAGATTCGCGGCATGGAAGATCTGGTGGGTGTTATCCCCCGGCTGCTGTGCGCCGCCGGAAGGAAGGATGGTGTCGGCGGCGCGTCGCTGCTGGTACAGACCCGGCCGGATGCCCTGTGCGGACATATGGTGTACATCGGGGAGGAACCCTGCGCCGATGTGTTGCAGATGCAGCGGCTGGGGCATGTCACGGCGCTGCTCTGCGGCGAATCGCCTTTGGAGGGGAGCATCCCCTTCGACGTGGGGCGGTATCGGGAACAACTGGGAGAAATTGACGTATAAGGGAGGCGAAAGCCTTGACCTCAAAAATAAAACAGGGGATGCACCTGCGTCAGCCTGAGAATTCGTCGGACGGCGCATGGATTTTCCAGACGTTGGCGGCGATGCTCGCCTGCGCGGCGCTGATGTTTGCGCTTGCGGCGTTGGCCGGGTTTCGGACGGGAAATCTGCTGCCAATCCTGCTGGCGGCGGGCGGATACGTGTGCATCGCCTACGGCGTGACCATCCGGTTTCAGAGGCAGCAGTGGTTTTTCCTTGCTGCGCTGGCCGCCCTGCTTCTGCTGGTTCTCATTTGCAGACAGCAGGTGCTGGAAGGCTACCGCCTGTTCTGGAATCAGATGCGCAATACCTATACCGCCGGAACGGGCTGGGTGCTCCCTGAGTGGGAGACGCAGCTGCCTGCTGAGAAAAGTGGGCTGTGCCTGACGCTGTTTGCTGTGGCGGCCGCAAGCGCTATAGCGCTGATTTGCTGCTGGCTGAGCGGCCGGGCGCCGGCTATACTGGCAGCGCTGCTGCCCGCCGCCGCGTTGGCGGGGATGGCGGCTTTCAAGACCGACGAGGTACTTCCCGGATTGGCCGCGCTGGCGGCTGCCGTGCTGATTCTTACTTACAGCGGGTGGCAGAGCCGGAAAGCGGCGTTCCCGGTCACATTTGGCTGGATTCTCTGCGGAATTGCGGCGGGGCTGCTGCTTCTGTGCGCGTCGGTTCCCGGCGTGCAAAGCTGGACGCAGAAAATCGGCGAAGATAGCCGCAAGGCAATTCATGCCTATCGCTACGAGACGAAAAATACCGTGCTGCCCGAGGGCGACTTCACGGATTATCAGAAGCAGAACGGCACCCGGGCCGGACTGGAAGTGACCATGTCGAACCCGGAAGCACTGTACCTGCGGGGATTCACCGGGGCTACGCTGGAAGGCGACATCTGGAGCACGGTGGACTCTGCCGTTCTGGCGCAGAATCAGGCGCTTTTATACTGGCTGAACGAAAACGCCTTTCACCCGGCGGCACAGTATGCGTCGGCCGCCGCCGGAACGGACAGAGGCACGGGCAGCGTTTCCATTCAGAATATCGGCGCGTGCAGCGCTTACCAATATGTTCCCTTCTCCCTGCGGGATACGGGAAATTTACCGGCGGAAAACCTGAAAGAGGACAGCCCTCCCTCCGACGGGGAGAGGACGTACCGGTACTCCGTGGTAACCGGCGGCGGGAATGGCATTGAGCAGACCCTGTCGCGGCTGCAAACCTCCGATGATGCGCAGGTGCTGCAATACCGGAGGGCGGAAAGCGCGTACCGCAGCTTTGTGTACCGCAATTACCTTCAGGTTCCGGAAAGCGTGACGCAGCTGCTGGGGCAATACTGGGACGAGACCACGGCGGGCTACGGCTCCCGGGAAAATCTCACCCTGCCGCAGGCACAGGCCTGCACGTTGACGTTCCTGAGCCGGTGCTTCCCGGAGGAAGGAACGCCGGAGGATATGGAGCTGCCCCTGACTGCGGCGGAGGGGACGAGTTTCCAGTATGCCGCGGTGGCGGTGATGACCCTGCGCTATTTTGGAATTCCGGCACGCTACGCCGAAGGGTATGTCATTTCGGAAGAAATGGCCGCAGATGCTCAGGCGGACGAGCCTCTGACCGTGGACAGCCGCTGCGCGCGGGCGTGGGCGGAGGTCTATCAGGACGGGATCGGCTGGATACCCATGGAGCTGACTCCCGGACTGGGCGAAATGCTGGAACAGAAGCCGGAGGAAAACCCGGACGAGGGAAATTCGGACAACGCCGAGTCGGAGACCCAGCCGGAAGAGGAGACGACCCCCGAAGAGGACGGGACACAGGAGCCTGAGCCGGATGGCGGCACCGTGACCAAAATCGCCAAGGCCATGCTGCTGGGTGTGCTGTGGGTGCTTTTGATCGTGCTTCTGCTGTTCCTGCTCCTGCTGCTCAGAAGAAAGCTGATCCGCAAGCGCAGGGAACAGAAATACCAGCTGGAGGACATAAACGAAGCCGTTTGCTGGATTTTCGCGGACACGGCGGCGCTGATGGAAAAGCTGGGTCTGCGCAGAGGAAACGGCTCCATGCGGGCGCTGTGCGAGCCTGCAAAGCAGCGCTTCGGCGACGATTACGCGACGGCGCTGGCAGAAGCCATCCGCCTGAATGACCGCGCCATGTTCAGCAGCCACGCACTCACGCAGGAGCAGCGAGAATCGGCGCTGAAATTCTACGCCGATACGCAGGAAAGTCTAAAAAAGAATGTAAAATGGTACCACCGGGTGTGGATAAAATGGATTCAGTGCCTGTATTAAGGAGAGAACATAGTATGAAGAACTTGAGAAAGCGCCTTGCATGCCTGCTGCTTTCCGCACTGCTGCTCATCGGCTGTCTGCCGGTGACGGCACTTGCGGCGGAAAACGGGTTTATTCTCGTGGTGGAGGCCGGCGGAAAGCTGGTCATCGCGCCGGAATACATTTCCTGTACGGCGGGGCAGACCGCCGCGCAGGCGCTGAGCGCCAGCGGACACACCTTCACAGGGCTGGATACCGGCATGATCTCAGCCATTGACGGCGTGACGGGCAACTTTACCCGCAGCGACGAGAACGGTAACTACGACCTGTCCGTCAGCGCGGCGTCCATCGGCTATCTGCGCTTCAGCGAGGATATGGACAGCAAGCCCAGCGACGGACTGAAGCAGCTGATGACCGCCATGGCGGACTATAAGAAAAAGGGCAGCGACGTTCAGGCGGCCGCCAAAAAGGAATATGATACCGCCAGTGACCTGTTCGTGGGCATCAACAGCGAGTCCGCCAAGACCCTCGCGTCGAATCTGAATGACGCGGTCAGGAACTATGAAAACACCCTCACCGGCGAGCATTACGCAGTTCGCTTCACGGACGGCTCGGCGGCGTATTCCGACGACAACTACCACGGCGTTTCCATCACGGCGGTAAACGCCTACGGAAAGCAGTGGACGGACGACGGCGACGGCGTTCTGGAGCTGCCCAAGGGCGACTACACCTTCTGCGTCGAGCAGGCGGGACTGCGGGTGGAAGGCAAAATCACGGTCAGCGCCGCAGCGACGGTATCGGCAGAGCTTCCCCAGTCGGAGTGGCTGATCACCGACACCTTCCGCGTTTCCGGAAGCTTCGGCGAGGAAACCAACAAGGATAACAAATTCACGGACGAAGAATGGCAGCTGGGGCAGTGGTCTGACAGGGAAGTGACCGTTCCGGTGCTGGACACCTTTACCGGCTCGGTCTACACCTACGCGGAGTACGATACCGGCCTGCTGTCCGAGATCCCGACCCTGACCGCCATTTACACGCTGGCAAGCACCGGTGAACGGATGGAAAAGACGCTTGCCTTCCGGTCCCTGGCCAGCGGCGCTTACAGCGTGCTGTCGCGGGGCGCGGCGGGCAATACCGTGATCTACCGGCTCAGCAGTAAGAGCGAGGACGGCTATACCTATTCTCAGGACTACACGGTGAACTTCGCCCGTGTTCCCACGCTGGCATCCATCCGGGTCGAAGATCAGATCGGCGTAGATCAGGCGGCTTCCATTCCCTTCGCACCGGATACCATGGAATATACCTATAAGGTTCTGGACACGGTCACGGCAGTGACGATCACGGGGCAGCCGCTGGAAAACGGCTACACCGTAACGGTGGGCGGCAAGAATGCGGCAAACGGCGTGACGGTGGATGTCTCCGGCGAGACGGTCATCCCTGTGACGGTTTCCGCCAACGGCTATTCCAGCACCTACACCCTGACAATTCAGCCGGGTGAGGGCAAAAGTCTGTCCTTCCTGTCGGAGCGTTCCGTAACTGTTGAGGTGGTCAACAGCAACGGCGTTGTGATGCCCTATACGACACTCCGGGAGTCCGCGACCCAGAACCGCTACCGGTATATTCTGGTTCCCGGGGAGACCTACCACTATGTCGCGACCCGAAATACCTATTATCACATTACCGACGATTTCTCCCTTGAGGAAGTGGCCAACAGCACCATCATCGTGGACTTCAGTTCCATGAGCGACTGGCTGACAAGTCTGGCCTACGGGAAAAAAGCCGGTGCGGCCTCCAAAAATTCCCTGAAAACCGACGCTTCCTTCACCCCGGAGAATCACAGCTACAGGGTTTCCTATGAAGATACGGAGCATATGGTCTACGCCTGGGCGGCGACCGGAGAGAAAAATGTCAGCATTCAGGCAATTTATAATCAGGTATTCAGCGGCAGCCTGTACCACGGGAAGGAAAAAACCGTTGATCTACCCTCCGGTGCAGCTTCCGGCACCCTGCTGAACCGCCTGCTGATGAAGGAGAACCCCGTTGCGGGCACGGTCACCATCCGCTTGACAAAGGAAGAGAACGGTGTTACTTTTTATCAGGACTATGTAACGCGCTTTGACCGCACGCTGACGCTGAAAGACATGACAGCCCAGTGCGACGGCGCTGCCGCTGCACTGGAAAAAGAGGACGGAACCAAGGGCTTTACGCCTGGTGTGAAGACCTATTCCGTGACGGTCTCCATGGCGGCGCAGAATCTGGAGCTGTTTCTTTCCCGCTATGAGGAGAACACCTGCTACGGCGAAGAGGACGTGGGCTACCGCATCAGGGTGGACGGCACGGACGTGACCGCCGAAGGCAGCGTGGTCATCCCGCTGGACGGCACCATTAACACCCAGACGGTTACGGTCACGGTGGAAAATAACAAGGCTCCGGACGGCACCGGAACTTATACCCTGAACATTCTGAAATCTCCCCCGGTGGAAGTGACCTTCGAGACGGAACCGGTGGACGCGCTGCTGCATCTGCGGGACGTTCTCACCGGCGTTCAGCAGCTGCCGGACGACGCGGGGAATTATCTGCTGTGCGAGGGAAGCAGCTACAGCTACGCGCTGACAAAATACGGCTATGAAGCCGTATCCGGCACCCTGACCGTGACCCGGGACGATGCCGGTGCGCTGGTGATCTCCAACGGTACGGAAACCTACCCCGTCACCGAGACGGAGGGCGGCGGCGCGGCGACCATCGTCTGGACGCTGAATCCGGCGGCGGCCAACCCCGCCATCGACCCGTCGATCCCGGCGCAGTGGGCGGATTTCCGCGGTTCTTCCACCAATAACGGCGTCACGGACGTATTGCTGCCAACGGCGGCGCAGGACGGCACCTTGTATTGGGCAAACCAGCTGGGCGTCGGCTTTGATTCGGATGCCGTCGGCAGCCCGATTCTGGTGGACGGAGATATCATCACCTACGCCGGCGACAAAATCTACCGCGTGGACACCGTAAGCGGCGAGGTCAAGGTAAAGGCAAACATGGATCACAAGTCCAGCTTCTCCATCACCCCGCCGGTTTACGCGGACGGCATGGTCTTCGTGGCGCTGTCCGGCGGCACGGTGCAGGCGTTCAATGCGGCCACACTGGAATCTCTCTGGATCTACACGGATAAACTGGGCGGACAGCCCAACTGCCCGCTGAAGGTGAAAAACGGCTATCTCTACACCGGTTTCTGGAACAGCGAGACCGGCAACGCGAACTTCGTCTGCCTGTCCGTCACCGATGAGGACCCGGCGCAGTCCAAAGAAAGCAAGTGCGCCTCCTGGTACTATACCAGCAAGGGCGGCTTCTACTGGGCGGGCGCTTACGTGGCCGACGACTTCCTGCTGGTGGGAACGGACGACGGCGGAAACGGCTACACCAGCCAGACCTCCCGGCTGCTGCTTCTGGACCCCGCGACGGGCGAGCTGCTGGACAGCTGGGACGGCCTGAACGCGGATATCCGCAGTACGGTGGTTTACGACGCCGGGACGGACGCCTACTATTTCACCTCCAAGGGCGGCACCTTCTATTCCGTTCAGGTGACCGGCGACCGGAAGCTGACGAATAAGTGGAGCGTGAATCTGGCAAACGGCGTGGGCGGCGTTCCCATGAGTACATCGACCCCTGTGGTCTATGGCGGCAGAGCCTACCTGGGCGTTTCCGGCGCGGGACAGTTTACCCCGTACTCCGGCCACAACATCACGGTGATCGACGTGGTTGCAAGGCGCATTGCCTACCGCGTGGAGACGCAGGGCTATCCCCAGACCAGCGGCCTGCTGACGACGGCCTACGAGCAGGAAAGCGGATGCGTATACGTCTATTTCTTCGACAACATGACCCCCGGCAAGCTGCGGGTTCTGCGGGACAGAGCCGGACAGACGACCCCGGATTACGTCACCACCGAGGGCGGCCGCACGACGGCCTATGCGCTGTTCACCCCCACCGGCGATCAGGCGCAGTATGCCATTTGCAGCCCCATCGCCGACGAATACGGCACGGTCTACTTCAAGAACGACTCGGCGCGGCTGATGGCCTACGGAAGCGCCATTGAGCGTCTTGAGATCACCCAGCAGCCGACAAAGACGGCATACGCGGAAGGGGAGACCTTCGACCCTGCCGGAATGGTCGTCACCGCGGTCTATGCCAACGGAAAGACGAGAGACGTTACGGATTATGTGACGTATAAGACTGACCCGCTGGACGGCGGCGACGGGGAGTTTGCCATTTCCTTCCCGTATGTCATGTACCATAATGAAGAAAACGGAACGGAGATGACCTCCGGCGTTGAGACGATGGTACCTGCTGTCACGCTGAATCTGACCGTGGGCGATGGACTTCTCGGCGACGTCAACGGCGACGGCAAGGTCGATCAGGCCGACGCCCAGATGATTCTGGACTATGAAGCGAAGCGCCTTGATACAGAACTTTCTTTAAAGGCGGCGGATGTCAGCGGCGACGGCGTCATTGACAGCAGCGACGCCGTGCTGATTCTCCAGTATGCCGCGGGAACTCTGAAGGAGTTCCCGGCGGCTGCCCCGAAGGAAACGGAAGATACGGGAAGCACTGACCAGATCGCAGTCGGGGACACAGGACTTCCCAAAGAATAGGAGCATAGATTATGAATCAAAAATGGATCGCCCTTTTGCTGGCGCTTATCTTGGCGCTGTCTGTCTGCGGCTGTGCCGCAGACAAGCCGCAGACGGAGACTGCCGAAACGACCGCGGCTGTGGAAACCCGGACGGCCGCGGGGCAAAGTACGGTAACGGACGAGGAACTGACACAGACTGCCCAATGGCTGATGGAGCAGATCCCGCAGCCAACCTACGGCTCCGTGGGGGGCGAGTGGGCCGTATTCGGGCTGGCGCGCTCCGGCGTTGCGGTACCGAAGGAATATTTTGAAGTTTATGGCGAAAACGTGGCTGCCTACACGGCGGAACACGGCGGCGTGCTCCACGCGAAAAAGTACACGGAGTATTCCCGTGTGATTCTGGCGTGGACGGCGCTGGGGAAGGATGCCGCGGACGTTGGCGGATTCAACCTGCTGGTTCCTCTGGCGGACTTTGATCAGACGGTATTTCAGGGGATCAACGGCCCCATTTTCGCGCTGCTGGCGCTGGACAGCGGGGCGTATGACATCCCGGAAAACACCGCCGGAACCACGCAGGCCACGCGGGACGGGTATGTGGACTATATTCTGAACGCGGAGCTTCCCGGCGGCGGATGGTCGTTCGCGGGGGGCGACGCGGAGACGGACATCACGGCCATGGCGCTGCAGGCGCTGGCCAAATACCGCGACCGGCAGGATGTGGCGGACGCGGTGGAGCGGGGACTGACCGTCCTGTCTCAGCAGCAGGAGGAAAACGGCGGCTTTGTCGCCTATGAATCGGAGAGCAGCGAGTCCATCGCGCAGGTGATCGTGGCGCTGACGGAGCTGGATGTCAGCCTGACCGACTCCCGGTTCGTCAAGAGCGGGAACACGCTGGTAAGCAGGCTGTTGGAATTCCGGACGGAGAATGGCGCGTTCCGGCACATTCTCGATGGGGAAGAAGACGTGATGGCGACGGAACAGGGCTTCTACGCCCTCGTGGCCGTGAGCCGGGCGGAGCAGGGAAAATCCACCCTGTACACAATGACAGAGACGTAAAAACAGTTTCGCGGGGAGAAACAGCGAATGAAGAAAAAGCGGCTTGCGAATATCGTGATGGTTCTGCTGATTGCCGTGATCGCCGTGACCGGCCTTCTGACGGCGTTTCACCTGCGGGGCGGGGAAGCCGGCAATCTGGGAAGCCTGTACAAAATCACGGCGATTCCGGACAATTCTCTCATCACCCCGGGGCAGGAGGGGAGCGTCTGCACCGTCACCATCGTCTGCAACACCGTTCTAGATAATCTGGGGTCGCTGGACGAGGAAAAAGCGCCCTATGTTCCCAAAGACGCGGTGATCCTGCCCAGAACACAGGTTTCCTTCACTGAGGGGGATACCGTCTTTGACGTGCTGCAAAAGGTCTGTACGGCGGCGGATATCCAGCTGGAATACAGCTGGACGCCCATTTACGACAGCAGCTACATCGAGGGTATCAACCACCTGTATGAATTCGACTGCGGCAAAGAATCCGGCTGGATGTACAAGGTGAACGACTGGTTCCCCAATTACGGCTGCTCGGCCTGCAAGGTGGAAAACGGGGACGATATCGTCTGGTGCTACACCTGCAAAGGCTTCGGTAAGGATGTGGGCGGCGGATGGATGACGGAGGGGACCGCAAAATGAAAAAGTCCCATATCGTGATGCTGCCGATCTTCCTGCTGCTGATCCCCGCAACGATTTATTTCGGCCTGCGGTTCAGCGGACGCGCCTACTATGTCACCAGCACGCTGGTCATGATTGAGACGCTGGTGCCGTTTCTGCTGGCTTTCGAGAACCGGAAGCCTCAGGCGCGGGAGCTGGTGGTCATCGCGGTGCTGTCCGCTCTGGCGGTGGCCGCGCGGGTGGTTATTCCCATTCCCAATTTCAAGGCGATTTTCGCCATTATCATGCTGTCGGGTATTGCCTTTGGCCCCGAAACCGGGTTCCTTGTGGGCGCGATTTCGGCCTTTGCCAGCAACTTCTTCTATGGTCAGGGACCCTATACTCCATGGCAGATGTTTGCTTACGGCGCTGGCGGACTGCTGGCGGGCTTTCTGTTCGCAAAGGGGAGACTGCCGAGAAAGCCGGTCGTCATGGGCGTGTTTGGTTTCCTGACAACGCTGCTGCTGGTGGGGCCGCTGCTGGACACCTGTTCGGTTTTTCTGGAGCTGTCGGTTATCAATGTGCGGACGGCGTGGCCCCGTTATGTGTCCGGCTTCTGGGTGAACCTCAGTCAGGGCGTGTGCACGTTCCTGACCATGGTGATTTTCGGGAATCCTTTGCTGGAAAAGCTGGATCGGGTGAAGGTGCAGTACGGGATGATGGAGGACGAAGATGGGCTTTGAAAGCTGCCATCCGGCGGTGAACTTCCTGTTTTTTGCCGCCGTCATTTACGGAAGCGTGGCCTTCCAGCACCCGGTGTTTCTCGCCATCTCCTGCCTGTGCGCCTTCGCGTTCAGCATGAAGCGGAACGGAAAACGGGCGGTTATCTTCAACCTGTGCCTGCTGCCGCTGGTGGTTTGTTTCGCCCTGTATTACAGCAGCTATCACCATTTCGGCGTGACGGTGCTGAAACAGAACTTCATCGGCAACAACCTGACGGTGGAAAGCTTCGTGTACGGCATGGTGACGGGACTGCGGGCGGCGGCAGTGTGCATGTGGCTGAGCTGCCTGTTCCGGGTGGTGTCCAGCGACAAGGTGCTGTACCTGTTCGGCAGGGTCAGCCCACGGCTGTCGCTGTTTCTCACAATTTTGCTGCGCTTTATTCCGAGAATCGGCCGGGAGGCAAGAAAAATCAACCTGGCTCAGAAGGGCATCGGCCGGGGAAGCAATCAGGGAAATGTTTTTCGACGACTTGTCAACTGCCTGCGGATTTTCTCCATGCTGATCACGTGGATGATCTCCGCGCTGGCGCTGGAATCCGACTCCATGCGTTCCCGGGGCAGTCTGCTTCGGGGACGGACGGCATTTTCCATCTACCGCTTCGACAACCGGGACAGGGCGTTCGTGATCGCGCTGTTTTCCGGCATCACCCTGACTGCCATGGGGGCAATCCTTGGGGCGACGACGATGTTTTACAATCCCAGAATCATCTGGAAGCCATTGGAAAACGTAAGCGCAGTGACCGCCGCAGGCTACGCCGCGCTGTGTCTGCTGCCCATGGGACTGGAACTCTGGACGGAGTACCGGTTTCAGAGGGCAAGACGGAAAGTATAATGTTCGGGAGCCATCACACGAAAACGTGATGGCTCCCGTTTGTTATTTCTCGTCGCAGACCTGAAAAATGTAGAATTTCAGGTAGTAGGAATCCTCGGCGTCCCACAAAATGGGGTGATCCGGCGCCTGGGTGCGGTATTCCACCTGCCGCAGACGCTTGTGGACATTCCGGGCGGCCTGACCGATGGTCTGGGTGAACAGCTCATAGTCCACAAAATGGGAACAGGAGCAGGTGGCGAGGAAGCCGCCGTCCCGGATGAGCTTCATTGCCCGGAGGTTGATCTCCCGGTAGCCCGTCACCGCCTTTTTCACGGAGGCGCGGGACTTGGTGAAGGCCGGAGGGTCGAGGATCACGAGGTCAAATTTCTGCCCCTTGGCTTCCAGCTCCGGCAGCAGCTCAAACACATCCGCGCAGAGAAATTCCACCCGGTCGGAAAGACCGTTGAGGGCGGCGTTCTCCCGGGCCTGCGCCACGCCCAATTCGGAAGCGTCCACGCCCAATACATGGCTTGCCCCGGCAAGACCCGCGTTCAGGGCAAAGGAGCCGGTGTGGGTGAAGCAGTCCAGCACCTCCGCACCGGGGCACAGCGGCCAGATGGCCTTGCGGTTGTATTTCTGATCGAGGAAAAAGCCGGTTTTCTGTCCTTCGGCCACGTCTACGAAATATCTGACGCCGTTTTCCACAATCTCCACCTTGGTGTCAAAGGGGTCGGACAGGAAGCCTTTGACCCGGGGCATTCCCTCCTGCTCCCGCACTTTTGCGTCAGAGCGCTCGTAAATTCCCCGAATGGAAATGCCGTCCTTCGCCATCAATTCTTTCAGGGTTTCCAGAATGAAGGACTTATACCGATCCATGCCCAGCGCCAGAGACTGCACCACCAGCACGTCGGAGAACTTGTCCACCACCAGACCGGGCAGGAAATCCGCCTCGCCGAAAATCACCCGGCAGCTGCCGGTGTCCACCACCTTTTTCCGGTATTCCCAGGCGTTCTCCACCCGCGTTCTGAGAAAAGCCTCGTCGATTTCCTGATTCCGGTTCCGGGTCAGCATCCGCACCCGGAGCTTGGAGCGGCGGTTCAGGAAGCCCTTGCCCAGACAAAAGCCGTTGTAGTCGTGGACGGAGACAACATCCCCGTCCAGCGGCTCGCCCTCGATGCGCTCCACCTCGTTGTCATATACCCATGGGCCGCCCGCCTTCATGCTGCGCCCCTCGCCCTTTTTCAAATACACCGCGCCGTTTTCCATTGCGTTTTCTCCTGTTCCGTAAAATATCACTACCATTATACGATGATTTTCCCGAATTGCAACAGAAAAGAGCCGGTAAGACGGTTAAAACCATCTTACCGGCTGCTTTGTGCCCGGAAATTACTCTGCCTTGAAGGTGTAGGTCGCGCCGGCGGTGATGTCGGTGGAGTCTACGCCGGTGGCGGCGTACTCGCCGTCCACATAGAATGCCCAGTACTTGCCGTCTTTGTCGTAGTCCACGGTGACGCCGTTGACGGTCTTGACATACAGGCCGTACTCGCTGTCCTCGCCCGCGATCAGGCCAAGGGACAGCAGCGCCGCGCCGACGGTCTTCTCATCGGTGTGGATTTCAAAATGGCTCTCCTTGCCTTCGGGATCCACCACGTTAAAGAGGAAGCTGGTCTCGCCCTCGCCCATGGAAACGACGCCGGAAGCCTCGGCAGTGGTAGCAGGCGCGGTGTTGTCATTCTTGCTGCATCCAACGGTGGAAAGCGCCAATGCCGCGATCAGCGCGATGCACAGAAGGATGGACAGCAGCTTTTTCATGCTGAATTTGTTCATAACAATTCTCCTATCATGTTATTCCTTTCCCGCCTGCCTTGAAACGGCTGCGTGAAGGGGGTTCACTATTTGGTATTCACAAACAGCGCAGATATTGTAGCATAGATTCCCATTTTTTTCAACCGGAAAAAATCACGATGCGCGGCGGAAAGACATTGCAGTTTTTCGGAGATTATGATAGAATATGCTGCATAGAATAAAAACACAAAGTCGGGTCGCACATTGGAATGGGGCAATCCCAGCGGTACCAAGCCGCCGTAGATGGACAGTTGAGCCGCGGAAAGTCATTGGGAACATCCTGAGAAGACTTTCGGCAAATGGCGTCCAGAGCCGGAACACGGTGACCTGACGTTTTTCCCGGAAGGCTCTTGGGGATGCCTGCCGGAGGTTTTTGTGAAGTCCCCATTTGGGGACTTTTTCTTTTTGGGGGATGCTATGACTGCGGACGCTTTTTCCAACTGCCACCCGGCGGTGAATTTCCTGTTTTTTGTGGGAGCCATTGGTTTCAGCGTGCTGATCCAGCACCCGGCGTACCTGATCGCGGGGGCGATCGGCGCGGCGGCTTATTATCTGCTGCTCAGCGGCAGGGCGGGCTGGAAGCGAATTGCCATGCTGCTGCCCATGTTTCTCGCGCTGACGGTGGTGAACCCGCTGTTCAATACCTACGGCGAGCGGGTGCTGTTTCACGTGTTCGGAAGACCCTACACGGTGGAGGCGCTGCTCTACGGCGCGGCCATTGCCGGGGTGTTTCTGGTGATGATGCTCTGGTTCGGCTGCTATAACGCGGTCATGACCAGCGATAAGTTCACAAGCCTGTTCGGAAATCTGATCCCGGCAATTTCATTGCTGCTGGTGATGGTGCTGCGGATGATCCCCAGCTTTATCCGCAAGGCGGGGCAGATCATGGGTGCGAGAAAGTCCGTTGGCCTCGGCGCGGGGGAGAACAGCACCATGAAAGAAAAACTCACCAGCGGAATGCGAACATTGTCCGCCCTGACGGACTGGGCGCTGGAGGGCAGCATCGTGACCGGGGACTCCATGCGCGCACGGGGCTACGGCACAGCCAAACGCACAAGCTTTCAGATCTACCGGATGAAGGCGTTGGACTGGACGCTTCTTGCAGTGATGCTCACCCTTGCGGGTGTGGCCGCAGTGGCGGCCGCCATGGGCGGCGCTGCGGCGGAGTTTACGCCGAAGCTTGCCATTCAGCCCGTCACCGGCATTTACGCGCCGGGCTTTATTGCCTACTGCGCTTACCTCTTTATTCCCTCTGCACTACACATGAAGGAGGCCGTTCAATGGCACATATCGAGATCGAGAATCTGACCTTTTCCTACCCTTCCGCCGGCAGGCCGTCATTGTCCGACGTCAGCCTGACCATCCGGCGGGGGGAGTATGTGGTACTCTGCGGCAAAAGCGGAAGCGGCAAAACAACGCTGCTGCGGCACCTGAAAACGGTGCTTGCGCCCCACGGAAAGCGAAGCGGGGACATCCGCATCAACGGCGTTTCGCTGAAAGATATGAGTCAGCGGGATCAGGCCGCGAAGGTGGGCTTCGTCATGCAGAATCCGGACGATCAGATCGTGACGGACAAGGTCTGGCATGAGCTGGCCTTCGGGCTGGAAAGCCTGGGCTGCGACCAGAAGACTATGCGCGCCCGGGTGGCGGAAATGGCCTGCTATTTCGGCATTCAGGACTGGTTCCACAGGGACGTGGCCAACCTGTCTGGCGGACAGAAGCAGCTGCTCAATCTGGCGTCCATCATGGCCATGCAGCCGGAAATTCTGATTCTGGACGAACCCACCAGCCAGCTTGACCCCATTGCGGCTTCCGATTTTCTGAACACCCTGCGGAAGATCAACGCAGAATTGGGAACGACCATCCTCATTACAGAGCATCGGGTGGAGGATATTTTCCCCTACGCTGACCGCGCCATCGTGATGGACGGCGGCAGAGTGATCGCCAACGACACCCCCCGGAACATTGGTAAGCGGCTCTGGGAGGAAAAGAACGACATGTTTACCGCCATGCCCACGCCGGTGCGGGTGTTTTACGGCAGCGGCGGTGCGGGGGAGTGCCCCCTGACCGTGCGGGAGGGCAGAAACTGGCTCAGCGATATTTTCCCGAACCCGCCGGAAATCACCGAGCTTCCGGCACAGCCCCAGACCGAAGAAGACGGCGAAATCGCTCTTTCGCTGAAAGAATTGTGGTTCCGCTATGAAAAGAACAGCCCGGACGTTCTCCGGGGGGCCAGCGTCGAGGTGGCGAAGGGAAGCCTTCACGCCATCGTGGGCGGCAACGGCGCGGGAAAATCCACAACACTGAAAGCCGTCTGCGGCATTTGCAGGCCCTATCGGGGCAAGGTGAAGGTGCTGGGAAAGCCGGTGGAAAAATACAAGCAGCAGGAGCTGTTCCGGGGCTGCCTCGCCATGCTTCCTCAGGACCCCAAGAGCCTGTTCGTCAAGAAAACGGTGCTGGAAGATTTGCAGGAAATGACGCAAAACGAGCAGGATATCCGGGAAACGGCGGAAATCTGTCAGATCACGTCCCTGCTGAAAAGCCATCCCTACGATCTGTCCGGCGGTGAGCAGCAGCGGGCGGCGCTGGCGAAGGTGCTGCTTACCCGGCCGCAGCTGCTCCTGCTGGACGAGCCGACCAAGGGCATCGACAGCTTCTTCAAGGAGACCTTTGCGTCCATCCTGACGGAGCTGAAAAAGAAGGGCATCACCATCGTCATGGTATCCCACGACGTGGAATTCTGCGCCCGGTACGCCGATCAGGTGAGCATGTTCTTTGACGGGCAGGTCCTGACCACGGACACGCCCCGCCGGTTCTTCGGCGCGAACAGCTTCTACACCACTGCCGCAAACCGTATGAGCCGACATGTGTTCCGGAACGCGGTCACGGCGGAGGATGTAGTGGATCTTTACAAACAAAACCGGGAGACAAAGGCATGAAAAAGTCCCGTATTGCCACGTTGATCGTTTTTTTCGTGCTGATTCCCCTGACGCTGATCGTGGGCAGCAGACTTTCCGGACGGGCGTTTTATGTCACCAGCACGCTGGTGATCGTGGAGCTGCTGATCCCCTTCTTTCTGGCCTTTGAGGGGCGCAGACCTCAGGCGCGAGAGCTGGTGGTGCTGGCAGTGATGTGCGCGCTGGCGGTAGCCGGGCGGGTCGCCATTCCCATCCCCAGCTTCAAGGCAATTTTCGGCATTATCATGATCGCGGGGATTGCCTTTGGCCCGGAATCGGGCTTTCTGGTGGGGGCAATCAGCGCACTGGCAAGCAATTTCTTCTACAGCCAAGGCCCCTACACGCCGTGGCAGATGATGGCCTATGGCGCGGGCGGAATGCTGGCGGGCTTTGTGTTCGCCGAGGGCAGACTTCCCCGCAAGCCGGTGGTGATGGGGATTTTCGGATTTCTGGCGGTGGCGTTTTTCGTCGGGCCGCTGCTGGATACCTGTTCGGTGTTTCTGGTGATGTCCAGAATCTCCCTCAAGGGGGCGATGGCGTTCTATATTTCCGGGTTCCCGGTGAACCTGAGACAGGCTGTCGCCACGGCGATCGTGCTGCTGGTGCTGGGGAAGCCCCTTCTGGAAAAGCTTGACCGGATCAAAACAAAATACGGAATTCTGGATGATGAGGGGAGGAAGGAAGCATGAAAAAAGACCAGCTGTTTCTTTCCACCATTGCCCCGGACGCCGCGGAGGAAGCCCGGCGGCACGGCCTTGGGCTGGAAATCGCGGAATACTGCACAGCGTGGAACATGGATGAGCAGTTCGAGACGACCCACGCTGCTGTGACCGAGGAACTAACAGGCGTGGGCAGGAGACTGCTGCACGCGCCCTTCAGCGAGCTGTTCCCCTGTGCCGTTGACCCGAAAGCACGGGAGCTGGCGGCGCTCCGCTACCGGCAGGCGATCGCGCTTGCGCGGCGGTATGATGCCCGGAAGATCATCATTCATGGGGGCTTCAACGAAAGATTGTACTACCCCTGCTGGTATACGGAGCAGTCCGTTGTTTTCTGGAAGGATTTTTTGAAGGAAGACCCCGGCGTGGACATCGTGCTGGAAAACGTGCTGGAGGAGCAGCCGGAGATGATGACCGAGATTTTCCGGGAGGTGGACAACCCCCGGCTGCGGATGTGTCTGGACGTGGGGCATGTGAACGCTTACTCCCCGGTTCCCGTGGAGGAATGGGTGAGCGCCTGCGCGGAATTTCTCTCCCATTTTCACATTCACAACAATGACGGCACCCAGGATGCCCACTGCGCACCGGGAGAGGGAACGATCTCCATGGCCGCGCTGCTCCGGCAGGCGCAGACGCTCTGCCCGGAGGCGACCTTTACACTGGAAGTGCTTCAGGCGGCACCGGCGGTCAGCTGGATGCTGGAAGAGAGTATTTTGGAGGGGTGAACATGGAAGAAAAACTGAACAAACTGCTTTCCGCCGTTTCCCCTTTGGATGACGCCGCTATGGAAAAGGCGCGGGAGCGTCAGGCGCAGCTTGCAAAGCCCCCCGGAAGTCTGGGGCGGCTGGAAGACCTGTCCGTCCAGCTGGCGGGCATCACCGGGCGGGTGCATAATAAAATGGAGAAGACCCACCTTCTGGTATTTGCCGCCGACAACGGCGTGGTGGCGGAGGGCGTGTCCAGCGCACCCCAGTCCGTGACGCTGATGCAGACGGTGAATCTGACCCGTGGAAAAACCGGCGCAAGCGTTCTTGCGAAACATTTCGGCAGCGGCATCACCGTCTGCGACGTGGGGGTCAACGCTGATATCCGGGAAAAAGCGGTGCTGAACCGGAAAATTGCCTACGGTACGCAGAATATTGCGAGCGGCCCCGCCATGACCCGGGAACAGGCGGTCACGGCCATCCTCACCGGTGCCAAGCTCGCCGCCGAGACCGACGCCGATGCCCTCGGCGTGGGGGAAATGGGTATCGGCAACACCACTACGTCCTCCGCTGTTCTGGCGGTGCTGCTTTCGGCGGAGGTGGAGACCGTCACCGGCAGGGGCGGCGGCGTGACCGACGAGAGCTTCCTGCGGAAGAAAGCAATCATCCGTCAGGCAATCGAAGTGAACCGTCCCGACAGGGACGACCCGGTGGACGTGCTTGCCAAGGTGGGCGGCTTTGACCTTGCCGCCATGTGCGGCGCGTTTCTGGGGGCGGCGGCGACCCGCCGTCCGGTGGTCATCGACGGCTTTATTTCCGCCGTAGCGGCGCTGTGCGCGGTGCGGCTGTGTCCCCGGGTGCGGGACTATCTCGTCCCCAGCCATGCGTCCTTTGAGATCGGCTACCGCCTTGCCATGGAGTCTATGAACTTAGAGCCGCTGTTCCTGCTGGGAATGCGTCTGGGGGAGGGCAGCGGGTGTCCGCTGGCCTTTCAGGTGCTTTCCGCCGCCTGCGCCGTTATGAACGACATGGCGACCTTCGATCAGGCGGGGATAGACGACGGGTATCTGGACGAGATACGTCAGGGCGACCAGTTTACCGTGGAGGGGAAAGCATGACGATTTTCCTTTCCGGCGGCGCGAAAAACGGAAAATCCACGCTGGCGCAGGAACTTGCGGTGAAGCTGTCCGGGGCGGGAAAGCGCTACTACGTGGCGACGATGATCCCCACGGACGAGGAAGATCTGGCGCGCATCCGGCGGCACATTGCCGACCGGGACGGGCTGGGCTTCGAGACCATTGAGTGCAGCAAAAATATGCTGTCCTGTTTGGATACTGCGGACAGGGACGGCACGTTTCTGGTGGACAGCGCCACGGCGCTGCTGCAAAACGCCATGTTTCCCGCGGAAAAGAACTGGCAGCTGGATTTGGACGGGGCGAACCGGTGCGCCGACGAGTTGATCGCCTTTGTGAAAACCGTGAAAAACGCGGTGGTCGTCAGCGATTTTATTTACTCCGACGCCCAGCGGTACGACGAGACCACGGAGCTTTACCGCAAGAGCCTCGCCGCCATTGACCGCCGTCTGGCGGCGGCCTGTGACGTTGTCGCCGAGGTGGCGGCGGGGAATCCGAGACTTTACAAGGGGGCATTGCCGCTGTGAAAACCTATCTTTGCGCCTTTGCCATGTGTCAGTCCATGTTCTGCGCAATTCCGTTCCCCGGCCGGCTCTGGGACGAGAAGGCAAGGGGAAAAATGCTCCTGTTTCTGCCTGTGGTGGGGCTGGAAATCGGGTTTGTCTGGGCGGCGCTTGCCTGGGCTGTACGATTTTTGAAGCTCCCGGCACTGGTCGGGGGACTGGCGCTGTGCGCGTACCCCTTCCTTTTGACCGGATTCATTCATCTGGACGGATTCATGGACGTCACCGACGCGGTGAAATCCTGGCGGGATCTGGAAAAGCGCCGGGCGATCCTGAAGGACTCCCACGTCGGCTCTTTCGCCGTGATCGGCCTGTGCCTGCTGATGCTCAGCCAGTTTGCCCTCTTTTCCGCTGCCCCCGAAAGGGCGGATTTCCGGATTTTGCTGTTTGTCCCGGCGGTCAGCCGGTGTTGCTCGGCGCTGGCGGTGACGGGGCTTCGCCCCATGTCCTCCAGCCAGTACGCCGGGCAGGAAAAGCCCAAAGCGCAGCTGTGGATTCTGGCCGGAATGCTGGCCGTGTGTCTGGCGGCGGGATTTTTCATTTGCGGAAAGTACGGTTTTGCGCCGGTTGGGTGCCTTGCCGGGTATGCTCTGGCGCTGCGCCGGGGGTACAAGTCTCTGGACGGCATGAACGGCGACATTGCAGGGTACGCGCTGACCATCGGCGAACTGTGCGCCGTGGCGATCTACGCGCTTTTGTAGGAGGGTATTATGGTTTTGATTATCGGCGGCGCTTATCAGGGAAAGCTGGATTTTGCGAAGTCCGCCTTTGGCCTGAGTGAAAGCGACGTTTTTACCTGTACCGGCGGAGAAATCGACTTTTCCAGACGGTGCATTGACCGTATCGAGGAATTTACCCTTTGGTGTGTGCAGTCGGGGGTGGACGCCGTGGCGTTCTTCCAATCCCGCCGGGAGCAGTGGCAAGACAGCATTCTTATTTGTGAGGATATCTCCGCGGGCGTGGTGCCCATGGGGGCGGAAATGCGGGCGTGGCGGCAGATGAATGGGCTGCTTTGCCGGTATCTGTCCGGAGAAGCAGCCCGGGTCAGCCGCTTGTTCTGCGGATTGGAGGAACGGCTGAAATGACCATTTTTCTCATTCGCCATGGCCGCACCCTTGCCAATGAGCAGCACCTCTACTGCGGCAGCACCGACCTGCCATTATCCAGAGCGGGAAGGGAAGCGCTGGCGAATCGCCCTCCCATCGACGTGGGCGCGGCACGCTTTATCACCAGCGGAATGCGGCGGTGCAATGAAACGCTGGCGATTCTGTTCGGCGATGTCCCCTATGAGGTCGTGCGCGACTTCCGGGAAATCGACTTTGGCGCGTTTGAGATGAAAAGCTATGAGATGCTGAAGGACGAACCGGCCTACCAGACATGGCTCTCCCGCGACCCGGAGATCAACCCACCCCCCGGCGGCGAAAGCGGCGAACAGATGACGAGGCGCGTTCTGGCAGCGTACAAGGCACTGGAAAGCCGGAAAGAAAACACGGTGATCGTGACCCACGGCGGCGTCATTGCCGCGATCATGGCCAGCCTTTTCCCGGAGGAAGGGAAGGACCGCTACCAGTGGCAGCCGAAGCCGGGGGAGGGGTACGCCATAACGGGCGGCGCCTATTCGACAATTCCATAAGGACAGCAAAAATTCCCCGGCACAGCCGGGGAATTTTAACGGAAATGCCCCCAAACCATGCGGTTTGGGGGCAAAATCATTATTACACGCAGTGACCCTTGGCGCGGATGACCGCGATCACGGAATCCACGTACTGCTCGCAGACGTCCTTGCTCTCGGCTTCCACCATGACCCGGATGACGGGCTCGGTGCCGGATTCCCGCACCAGAATGCGCCCGGTGTCGCCCAGCTTGGCGGTGACCTCCGCGACGGCCTTCTGCACGTCGGGATCGCCCTGCGCCGCGGCCTTGTCGGCCACCCGGACGTTTTTCAGCACCTGAGGATAGAAGGTGAAGCCTTCGCAGAGCTGGCTCAGGGTCTTCTTCTTCGCCATCATCGTCTCCATGATCTTCAGGCTGGTGAGGATACCGTCGCCGGTGGAGGCGTACTTGGAGAAGATGATGTGGCCGCTCTGCTCGCCGCCCAGGCGGCAGCCGTTGGCCATCATGTATTCGTAGACGTATTTGTCGCCCACCTTGGTCTTGGCGTAGCCGATGCCCAGCTCGTCAAAGGCTTTGTACAGGCCGAAGTTGGACATGATGGTGGTGACGACGGTGTTGCCCAGGAGTTTGCCCCGCTCCTTCATGTACTTGCCGTAGATGTACAGGATGTGGTCGCCGGTGACGATATTGCCCTTTTCGTCCACGCACAGACAGCGGTCGGCGTCGCCGTCGTAGGCAAAGCCCACGTCCAGCCCGTTCTCTACCACGTAGCGCTGCAGAACCTCAATGTGGGTCGAACCCGCGTTCTGGTTGATGTTGTAGCCGTCGGGGTCGGCATTGATGACGTAGGTCTTGGCGCCCAGCGCGTCAAAAACGCATTTTGCAATGTTCCAGGAGGAACCGTTGGCGCAGTCCAAGCCAACCTTCACGCCCTTGAAGGAGTACATGCCCAGACTGATGAGATAGCCGATGTAGCGGTTTCGTCCGGCAACATGGTCAACGGTGCGGCCGATCTGGTCGCGCTTGGCAAGGGGCAGTTCCTCCCATTTCCGGCCGAAAGCCTCCAGATTGCCGTCCAGATACGCTTCCACCAGACTGATGACGCTTTCATCCATCTTCTCACCGAAGTTGTTGATGAGCTTGATGCCGTTGTCGTAGTAGGGGTTGTGGCTGGCGGAGATCATAATGCCGCAGTCGAAGCCCTCAGTGCGGACGACGAAGGCCACGCTGGGGGTGGTGGTGACGTGGAGCAGATAGGCGTCTGCGCCGGAGGCTACCAGACCGCCAACAAGGCTGTACTCGAACATATAGCTCGACCGGCGGGTATCCTTGCCGATGACGATTCTGGCGGAGCCGTCAGAGCCGGAGCGGCGCTTCAGCTGGGTGTAGTACCAGCCGAGAAAACGCCCGACCTTGAAAGCGTGGTCAGCGGTAAGGTTGCAGTTGGCTTCTCCCCGGAAGCCGTCGGTTCCAAAATATTTGCCCATGGAAATGGACTCCTTTCACTTTCTGATGGCCGGGAAATGTCCCGAAAACATTATTTTTTGGCGACAATAATTCCGCCGGTTTTCCAGATGCTGTTGGCGGGAACCATGCCCCGGACGCAGGAGGTGGGGTAGACGTTGGAGTGGGGGCCGATGACGGTGCCGGGATTCAGGACGCTGTTGCAGCCGACCTCCACGAAGTCGCCCAGCATGGCGCCGAACTTTTTCAGCCCCGTGGGAACCTGCTCTTCGCCGTTTTTCACCACGACCAGCGTCTTGTCGGACTTGACGTTGGAGGTGACGCTGCCAGCGCCCATGTGGGACTTGTAGCCCAGAATGCTGTCGCCCACGTAATTAAAGTGGGGAACCTGCACGTTGTCGAAAAGAATTGCGTTTTTCAGCTCCACGGAATTGCCCACCACGCAGCCTTCGCCTACCAGGGCGGAGCCGCGGATGAAGGCACAGTGGCGCACTTCGGTGCCCGCGCCGATGATGCAGGGCGCGCCCAGAAAGGCGGTGGGGGCGACTGCGGCGGTCTTATGTACCCAGACGGTGGGGGACACTTCCGTATAGTCCTCGCCCAGTGTGGGGCCGAGGGCTAAGATCAGCTCTTTGATGCCCTTCAGCGCCTGCCATGGGTACTCAAATCCGGAGAGATAAGCGCCTGCCAGCGTGTGGGACATGTCGTATAATTCAGCGGTTTTTAACATGGATATTTCCTCCATTTGACCTGAGGAACCTTTGAATAAATCGCTTTCGGCTGAGTCAAAATCTTCAGCCGCCAGCCCTCACCGATTTAATCAGAGTTTCCTTGAGGCTAAGTCGTGATAACGCCCCTACTATACACCCCGTGCCGGGCGTTGTCAATCAGATTTGACAAATTTGGTGCAATATTCAATTATTTTTGTGCAATTTTCTACGAAAAGGGAACGGCAAAGGACGGGCAGTTGTGTGTGATACTGATATTCTATGGAGGTCGGAAGCAAAACGTGTACCCGAACCGTACAGAAAATCGGGCTGCGGAATGCCTGCATAAAAGAAAAGCGGAGCCGTATAAACGGCTCCGTCGATCATTTACCGTATTTCTTTCTGCACAAGCTCCAGAAGTTGCTGTAAATCTGCCTGAGTGACTTCCTCCCGCTTCAGCAGCGCCTTGAACAGACCTACCGGTTCCGGTTTGTGGCGATGGCTGAAAATGGTGTTGGCAAAGTATTCCTCCCGGGTCATGGTCGGTGCGAATACGCGGCCAAAGGTTTTGCCGCGCTTCACAAGGCCGGCCTCCCGAATGGCCTCCTTCTGCAGCAGACTGTTGAGCAGTATGTGTACGGAACTGTCCTTCCAGGTCTTTTCCTCGGTATGCTCCAACAAATCCGCACGGGACAGGGGCTTTCCGGTTTCCCAGAGGACATCCATGATTTCCATTTCGCTTCTCGTGAGTTCCATGTTCGCACCTTCTTATTATTTCTCAGTCATCGCCCATTATACCTTGAATTGCGGAACTTGTCAATTCGGATAATGCGTGTTTACAAAAAATTTTACAAATATTTTTTGGCATCATGAAACAAAAATCCAGAACATGAAACATTCAGGGGGAAAATTACAGGAAAATATTTCCATTTATGAAACGGGACATAGTGCGGGTCATCCGCCCAGAGTGTCTTTCAGCACCTGCCGGTTGGCTTCCAGATCGGCCACCAGCACTGCCATGCCGTCGATATTGCGGCTGGCATAGGTTCCGGCGGCGGGGATGTGCTGGCTGACGACCTCTCCGCCGGTCATCAGAGGAAAGAGGCTGACGGCGTAGCCGAGGATCTCCCTGTCTGTCATGTCCGTGGTGATCAGGGGGAGAACCTGCTCCAGAAGGGACAGGGCGGAGGAAAGGCTGGTGTCCCGGTAGGCATCCAGCAGCGCGGTGATGACTTTGCGCTGGCGGTTCGTCCGGCTGAAATCCCCGTCGGCATCCAGTTTGCGGATGCGGGCGTAGGCCAGTGCCTGCTGACCGTTCAGGAGATTTGTTCCCTCGGAAAGGCCGCTGCCGGTCTCCCGGTTGACCCATTGGGCTTCGTCGTTGCGCAGGTCTACCTCCACGCCTCCCAGAAGATCGACGATGTCGGCAAACTGGTAGAAGTCCACCTCCACGTTGCCGTCGATGTGGACGCCGAAATTGTTTTCCAAAGTCTTATTCAGAAGGGACATTCCGCCGGCGGCGTAGGCCACATTGATCCGGTTCTGGCCGTAGCCGGGGATTTTGACATAGGTATCCCGGAGGAAGGAAGTCATGGTCAGTTTCTTTTCGGATTTGCGGAAGGTACACAGGATCATGGAATCCGAACGCGCCCTGGTCTCGTCCTCCCGGCGGTCCTGACCGATGAGCAGAATGTTGATGATGTCGCTGTCCCTGCCGATGTCGGCGTCGTAGTCCGGGAAGGTGACGTCCTCGGGGTCCATGGTGGGGGCGGTGTTGATCTCCTCCGGCTGGGTGGCGAGATAGGCGTCCAGCTCCTCCGGGGAAAGGGTCGGGGCGGTGCCGGAATCCACATAGTGGATGCGCCCCAGCAGGTGCTGTAAGTAGACCGTTCCCACAAGCATCACGATCAGGATCAGCCCCAGCACGAAGCACAGCAGTACGAGCCTGCCGCGGCGGTTAGGGGGAGAGGTTTGCTTTTTCATGACAGCGCCTCCAAGTCAGTTGGTATCATTAGGGTATGTCCATTTTTCCGATTCATTCCTCAGGAGCCTCTGAATAAATCGTCTGCGGCCGTGAGCGGATCTTTTTCGCCCACTCTTCGGTACCGGAAACGGGAAATACATACAGTATTCCTCCGTTTTCGATACCTCGATTGGCCGAAAAATCTCTCGCTCACGGCTCTTGCCGATTTAATCAGAGGTTCCCTCATTGTTTCCGGCGTCCTGATTCAGCCGCAGAGCGTCTGCCAGACGGGAAATGAAGGCGGCGTTGGACGGGCGGGGAATGACGCCGTCGGAGCCGACGCGGAAATACCGCTGCCAGACACGGTCGTCCCGCTGCTTCCATGCGGTATCGATGGCGCTTCGGATGGAGCGCTCCACGTGGGTGCCCTTGCAGCCGAAGACCGCGCCCACCGCCGGATACAGCACCTTTGTAATGGGCTGGTCGGGGTCCTTCATCATCCTCGGAATGGCTTCCCGGAGGTATGCGTAGCCCCGGAGTTTGGAAGGAATGTTCAGGGAAAGCAGCAGATTGGTCACCTGCGTCTGAGGGTCGGGCGGCGTTATCAGCGGCGCGCGGATATGGCGGCTCAGGTCGCCGATTCTGGCCGCGGTAGCGGGGATGTCGCAGGGCTTTCGCATCATGTAGCCCACGCTCAGCTCGCCAAGGGCGCCCAGAATATAATCGTTATAAAAGCGGGAGGTCACCAGCACCATGGGACACAGTCCGGCACTGGCGGCGGATTGCAGCAGACTGATGCCGTCCAGCTCGGGAAGCATCAGATCAAGCACCAGAACGTCAGGGACAAAGGAACGCAGAAGCGACAGTGCCTCTTTCCCGTCGCCGCAGCACCGGACATGGTATGCCCCCTGCAGCTCGGCGGCAAGCGCCCGCCGGAATTCCTCGTTTCCATCCGCAATCAACAGCTTCATTGCGTCCATATGTCTCCCACCTTCCGATGGATATAGAATATCACAGCTGCACTCAATTTTCAATTCACTTCCTTTCGCCAATTTTCGACAATTTGGGGACAGGAAAGAAGCGCTGTGCATAGAATGGTCAGGAGGTGCTTAGATTATGAGAATTCCATCCGCAAATCCGCAGGCTGTCGCCTGCGTCCGGGGCGGCATGGGTGCGCCGAAGCTCAAGGGGACGGTGCGGTTTTACGCCATACCCGGCGGCACGCTGGTGACGGTGGAGGTCAGTGGGCTTCCGGAAAACGATACCGGCTTTTTCGCCGTTCACATCCACGAGGGCAGCGGTTGCGGCGGCACGGACTTTTCGGATACCGGAGGACATTATAACCCGGACGCCCGGGAGCATCCCCGTCACGCGGGAGACCTGCCGCCGCTGCTCAGCATGGCCGGGCGGGCGTTTCTCGTGGTGGAGACGGGCAGATTCACGCCCTGCGAGGTGGTTGGGCGGACGGTGGTCATTCACGGAAGCGCGGACGATTTTCACACCCAACCGGCGGGAAGTGCGGGCAAAAAAAATCGCCTGCGGCGTGATACGGCGGGTGTAATGAGGGGATTTTTCGGAAAATAAGGAAGATTATGACGAAAAACTTCCCTTCGCCCGCTTTTTGTGGTTGTAAAATTCAAGGCAATGTTGTATAATGCTAAAAGTTGCGGAAAAATTTCGTTCTGTGCTCCGGCGTAAGGGAATCAGGGATTCCCCGGGTCCGGCCGGGGCAGGATCACCTGTGGGGGAACTGACATACATGCTGAATAGTAAGAAAATCACGGAATATCTGACGCCCGGCCATCATGTGCATCTTGTGGGGATCGGCGGCGTATCCATGCGGCCGCTGGGTCTGGTGCTGAAGGGCATGGGCATGGAGGTCACTGGTTCGGATATGAACGCATCCGTGTCCACGGATGAGCTGATCGGGCAGGGCATTCCCGTCGCCATCGGACACCGGGCGGAGAATATTGAGGGCGCGGACTGCATCATCCGCACTGCCGCCGCCCACAATGACAACCCGGAGATCGCTGCCGCCCGTGCCGCAGGCATCCCCGTGTTTGAGCGGGCGCAGGCATGGGGCGAGATCATGAAGTCCTACCATAACGCCATCTGCGTCTCCGGCACACACGGAAAGACCACCACCACGTCCATGGTGACCCATATCCTCATGGAAGCGGATATGGATCCCACGGTCATGATCGGCGGCTACCTGCCCCTGCTGCACGCGGGACACCGGGTCGGCCACGGGGACACCATCGTGCTGGAAAGCTGCGAATACTGTGATTCCTTCCTGAATTTCTTCCCCACGCTGGCGATCGTGCTGAACGTGGAGGCGGATCATCTGGATTATTTCAAAGATCTGGCGGACATCCAGAAATCCTTCCACAAGTTTGCGTCTCTGGCCACCTTCGGCGTGGTCGCCAACGGCGACGACCCCCATACGGTGCAGGCCATGGAGGGCATCGACTACGTTTCCTTCGGCCTTGGGGAAGGAAACCGCATTCACGCGGCCAATATGCACCCCGACTGGCGGCACTTTGACGTGATCTGCGACGGGAAATACTACTGCCATCTGGACATGGGCGTTCTGGGCAGGCACAATGCCATGAACGCTCTGGCGGCGTCGGCTGCCGCGTGGATGATGGGCATTCCCGGAGAGACGGTCTCCAAGGGCATCCAGTCCTTCCACGGTGCGGGACGGCGCATGGAGTTCAAGGGCAAGTTCAACGGCGCGGATGTTTATGACGACTACGCTCACCATCCCGACGAGCTGCGGGCGACCCTGGAAGCCGTGCGCTCCATGGGCTACAAGCGGGTGGTGCTGGCCTTCCAGCCCCACACCTATTCCCGCACAAAGGCGCTGTTTGACGACTTCGTCCGGGAACTGAAAAAATCCGACGTGGTGGTTCTGGCGGAGATCTACGCCGCCCGGGAACGGAACACCATTGGCATTTCCTCCGCTCAGCTGGCGGAGCAGATTCCCGGCGCGGTATACTGCGAGACCCTGCCAGACGTCACCGCCTATCTGCGGGAGAACGTCCGGGAGGGGGACATTGTGGTCACCATGGGCGCGGGCGACATTTTCCGTGCCGGTGAAGCGCTGATCAGCGGTGAGCAATAAAAAAACGTGCCGGGAAACCGGCACGTCAGAGGTTTAGGCGTTTTCTTCATCCAGAACCAGATGGTCAACGCCGGACAGCTCAAATTCCGACATGTACCGATCCATCCGTGTGACGATCTCATCGTAATTGTCGTCGGTGATCTCCGGATAGTCCATGTCCCGGCGGGAAAGTTCCTCCGCCAGTATTTCGTAAAAAACGTTGTCCTCATAGCAGGCAATGGCCTCGTGAATCCCGCCCTCCTGATAGGCGCGGGAGGGAACGACGGTTCCGTTCCAATGCTCGGACAGGGCGGGGGACAGGGCAAACAGTTTGCTCTCCAGATTGTCATAGTCGGCGAAGCGGTCTTCGCCCCGGGTGGAGTTCAGCACCCAGTTTCCGATGTACACCAGATCCAGCAGCCGGCGGAATTCTTTCGGTGTCAGATTGATCTGCATACATACCCTCCTTTCAAAAAGCGCGTGGAGCACACTCACGGGAAAGCGCGGGGTATCAGCCGCCGCGCCACTCTTATATTCTCTCTATTATAGCACCAAAGTTTCGGATTTCCAGATGAAAATTGTAAAAAATATATTTATAGCAGCATTGCGCAGCTGCATCCGCTTTTCTGGCGAAAAAGCAGCGGATATTCATACTATTTCTCGATAAAATGGTTAACACCATTTTATCCTGCGAATATTTCGCAGTCCGCCGACGGCGGCGAGAAATGTATGGACTTTCGTTTTTAGCGGCTACGCCGCAGACCGCTGAAACAGCGGCCTGATAAAATGGTTTATAACCATTTTATCAAAAACTAGTATCAGGTAGAATGAGGCGATGACGTGAAAAAACTCAGTGTTTGTATTCTCTTCGGCGGGATGAGCCCGGAGCATGAGGTTTCCCTGCGCTCGGCGGAGTCTGTGCTGAATCACATTGACGAAAGCAAATATAACCTGTTCCCCGTGGGCATCACGAAGGAGGGGGACTGGATACTCTACGGCGGCAAGGATTATTCCAAGCTGGTCACCGGCGAATGGAGAAGCTGCCCCGAAAACCGCCGGGCGACCATTTCCCCCGTCCGGGGACAGGGGCTTCTGAGCTTCGAGGGCGACTGCGTGGTGCGGGAGCGCATCGACGTGGTGTTCCCGGTGCTCCATGGCGAGAACGGCGAGGACGGCGCCATGCAGGGACTGCTGCAAATGGCGGGCATTCCCTACGTCGGCCCTCACATTGCCGCGTCTGCCGTGGCCATGGATAAGAGCCTGACCAAGCTGGTGGCAGATCAGGCGGGCGTCCCCCAGGCGGCGTGGCAGCTGGTTCGGGTCAGCGAGCTGGAAAACCATATGGAGAACACGCTGGATCTGCTGGAAAACCGCTTCCGCTATCCCATGTTCGTCAAGCCCGCCGGTACCGGCTCCTCCGTGGGCGTTTCCAAGGTCGGCGACCGGGACGCTCTGCGCAGCGGCCTTCGCTATGCCGGAAAGTACGATAAGAAGATTCTGGTGGAGGAGTTCGTCAACGGCAAGGAGATCGAGGTGGCCGTCATGGGCAATGATAACCCCATGGCTTCCATCTGCGGCGAGATCGACTCCGGCGCGGAATTCTATGACTACGACGCCAAGTACCTCACCGAGACCTCCAAGGCGTATATCCCCGCCCGCATCCCTGCCGAGGTGGAGGAAGTGGTGCGGGAGACGGCAGTGAAGGTCTACAACGCCGTTGGCTGTCAGGGCTTAAGCCGGGTGGACTTCTTCGTGACCCACGACGAGAACCGGGTGGTGTTCAACGAGATCAATACCCTGCCGGGATTCACCTCCATTTCCATGTATCCCAAGCTGTTTGAGGCCAGCGGGATTCCCTATTCCCAGCTCATTGATGAGCTGCTGCGGTTGGCCGTGGAGGCGTTCCGATGAAGCGGGACGTGGTTCTTTCCATTCAGGGACGCCAGCGCTACGGCGAGCAGGAGCCGGAGACCATTGAGCTGGTCACCGGGGGGACGATGGAATTCCGGGACGGCGGCTGGGACATCACCTACGAGGAAAGCGAACTGACTGGCCTTGCCGGTGTGGTCACCACCTTCCGGGTGGAGCCGGGGAAGGTCACGCTGAACCGGGAGGGCGCACTGAATTCCAGAATGCTCTTTCAGGAGGGGGTTTCTCACGAATCGCTGTATCAGATGGAATTTGGAACGCTGATGATCACGGTGAAGGCCACCAATGTATTTTATGACATTGTACCCGACGGCGGAACCATCGATCTTACGTATCAGATCGTCATTGAAAACACCGAAGCCGGTATGATCGATTATCATCTGGACATCCGGGCGAAATAAAATGCTGCCAACAGTGAGTGGAGCGTATCGATACAGATACGCTCCATTTTTCGTGCCAAAATGCGGGTACAGACCCTTTGGCTCCCCCTCTGGGAGAGCTGTCACCGCAGGTGACTGAGAGGGTATTGCAGCCTAGTATACCCTCTCCGTCCTCGCTGCGCTCGGCCACCTCTCCCAAGGGGAGAGGCAAGGGGGACTCGTACGGTACACCAACTGCCGCGGGAGACAGTTTGCCTTTATCCGACATTCCGGTAGTAGGTGGAGAAAGCTTCCCGGTCTTTGCTGATCAGCTCGCCGGTTTCCTTGCTGTACTTGTTCTTGTAGCTGACGGCGTAGATCACGTCTTCTCTGCTGTCATCGTAGCCCGAGGTCATTTCAATGTAATAATCCTTTTCATCCGTACCCAGAATCCGCATTTTCACAAGATCTTCGGTGGTTTCCGCTTCGATTTTCACGGGGAAGTGGAAATTGTTGCGGAACTGGAAATCGGTGGTTCCCCAGTTCACGGCGGCGTCCAGTCCCAGAGGAAGATAGGCCACAGTCGCGCCGTGGCAGGAGCGGGTGACGACCTCCAGATCGGCAAGCAGTACGCAGTTGTACAATGTGCTGGAGCCTTGACACACGCCGCCGCCGATGGCGTCGGTGAGACGATTGCCGGAGTAGGCGGGGGCGGGCTTGTAGCCCTTTTCCGCCGTGCGTTCGCCTAGGGTTTCATTGTAGGAGAAGGTCTCTCCCGGCTGGACGACGACCCCGTTGAGGGCTTCACAGAGCAGACGCAGATTGGTGTTGCGGTTTTCGTTGTCGCCGTGCTTGGTTTCACAGGAACCCAGAACATCCCGGAAATAGACCGCGTCCCCCAGGATTTCCGGCTCCACAAACGTCATGGGAACGGAGACGGTTTCCCCGGGCTTGGCCTGTGCCAGCGCTTCTTTTGCCGCGTCCAGATCGAAGGAATAGCCATAGGAGCCGGGGATGAACCGGTATTCCGTCATGTCCAGAGAATCGTCAACGGGGGCGGTGCAGATTTCATCGGAAATGGCGTCCAAATCCAGCTCGGCGGGGGCGGATTCCGCAGGGATGTCCACGATGACGCGGTATTCTCCCGCCCGGCAGGCGGCCACCGCCTGACCGTAGACCCCCAGAATTTGACCATAGGCGCTGTCCACATCCAGGTGCGCCTCGGGAACGCCCACGGTCAGCTCCAGCGTCTGACAGGGGGCGCCAGGGTCGTGATTTTCCGTGCCGAGGTCGGGGGCGTCGCCGACGAGGGCGTAGCGGGAGTCGCTGAATTGGGTGTCAAACGTGCCGGCATAGCTTTCCAGCGCGGTGCGGATAAATTCGGAGTTTACGCTCAGATAGGGACGCAAATCCATGTCGCCGGGGAGAGAGCTGTCGGAACGACCCATGCGGTAGGCATCGTTCACGGCGGCGCGGACGTCCACCTGAACGCCAGTGCCGGCGGGGGGGAGGGTAATGGATTCCATGGGCAGCGCCACCGTCAGGTTTTCCCGGTACAGCGTCTCGTCCAGAGCCGCCTGAAGGGCTTTTCTGGCCTCCCCTTTGGTCATGCCGCCAACGTCCACCCCGGCGATGGAAACGCTGTCGGCCATCCGGCAGTGATAGGGGTCGAGGGCGGGGCGGACAAGAAAGAAACCGACCGCCGCCAGCGTCAGAACCAGCACGCAAACCACAGCCACCGTGACGATTCGGCGGGAGGACACGCTTTTTTGCGGGGAATCCGCGGAAAAATGGCCGTTTGACATGGAATTTCCTCCTGAAAAAAGTCAATGCAGAAACGGAAACGTATTTTCCTCATTATACTACATTTCCCGGCAAATGCAAGACCAGAAACCGGGCGGCGCTTGCGCATCCTGCCGGTATATGGTAGAATGGGGGCAAACGTTGCAGAGGAGAGCGGATATGGAGATCAGTCAGTTTTTCATGAATGGTGATATCAAAGGCGCTATCGCGTACATGCGGGAACATGAGGAATTCAAGGACATTCTTCCTGCATACGTGGCGATATTTGAAAATAGCAAATACCGCAGGTTTGACGTACCGGAAAAGCTCAACAAGATACTCCGCTTGTATCAGATCTATTACCGGGATACCTTTTACTGCGGCTTGCCGGAGGCGGAGGCCGCAGAGAAGCTGCTGGCGGGGCTGAAAGCGCTTCTGAATATGCCCGACGCGGAGGAAGCGCTTCTGGCGGAGCGGCTTCAGGCGGTGTTTGAGGCGGAGGGCTATCATGCGCTTTTCGGGAAAACACAGGGCTATTACGGCCCCTACGTCTGGCGGGAAACGGTTCCCACCGTCTATCAGGTCGGGCTGCCGGGCGGGACGGCGGAATATACCGTCAACATTCTCAAGGGCTTCGTGTTCCGCAGCTGGATGGATTATCTGACCTTCGGCAGGTTCGGTACGGGCGGCTGGGCTTCCCCCGACGGCACGATCAACTGCATCGAGCAGGCGTATGACTTTGAAAGCGAGCGGTTTCTGGTTTCGCTCCTGAAGCACGAAGCCCAGCACACCGTAGATATGAAGCAATTCCCGGGGATCACCCCCGCAGAGCTGGAATACCGGGCAAAGCTTGTGGAGCTGTATTATTCCGGCAATCCGGGTTTGCTGCAAAAGTTCCTGTCGGAAGCGGATGAAAGCAGAACCGGCGACAGCCACGCAATGGCATCCGCAAGAATCAAACGTGAGTTCGCGGATACGGATCAGAGGTCGCTGCCCTGCGTTCAGGCGCGGGCGTTGGAACTGCTTCACGCCCATACGGCAGAAATGGAAAAAAAATATGGGAAGCAGAAAGCCGTGTCCGGCGGTTGATTACGGTAAATCCCGCTTTATCGAATAGAAACAAACGGCGTGACCGGGAAAGGTCACGCCGTTTGCGTATGCAGATGGTTTTCTTATTCGCCGCCGGAATCTCCGCCGTTCTCCGAGGCTTCGGTAGTGGAAGGCTCGGAAGTGGATGGCGTGGTAGGCGGTGTGGTAGACGGTGCCGTGGGTGTGGTGGCAGGTTCGGTAGAGGGGGCGGTGGACGGCGTTGTGGGTACGGTCGTAGGTTCTGTCGGCTCTTCGACCCGCGCGACCACCTTGTTCACTGTCTTGTACCGGGAATTGGCGACAAAATCCTTGGAGATCAGCACGCCGGTGGCCTTGTCGTACTTGCTCTTGTACGTCTTGACCAGATAGCCGGTGGTGCCTTCCTCAATCACGTCTCCGTTCTTGTAGCCCTCAGGGTTGTCGGGCTTGAAGTCCTTGTACTCCGTCTCGGGCTTGTAGGTCTCGGAGACGACATAGCTCATTTCAACGTAATAGTCCTTCTCGTCGGTGCCGAGGATCTGCACATTGACATAGCCGCCGCTGACGCTTGCCTCAATTTTAATGGGGTAATTGGTGTTGTTGCGGAACTTGAAGTCGGGAGAGCGCCAGCTGACAGTGGCGTCCATGCCGTAATTGATATAGTTCACGGGGAAACCGTGGTTGGTGCGGGAGACAATTTCCAGATCGGCCAGCAGGGTGCTGCAATACAGCGTGGAGGAGACCTGACAGATGCCGCCGCCAACCTGATTCACCAGATCGTCGCCGGAATATGCCGGGGCGGACTTGTAGCCCTTTGCGGTGGTGCGTTCGCCCAAAGTGTCGTTGAAGGAGAAGGTCTCGCCGGGGTTCAGCACGACGCCGTTCAGCGCCTTACATGCCAGCTCCAGATTGGCGGTGCGGTTGGCGTTGTTACTGTGGGGCGTGCTGGTGCTGCCCAGAACATCCCGGAAGAACACGTCGTCGTCCAGAATTTCCGGGGCGACATATTCCATGGGAACGCGGACGACCTCGCCGTACTGCGCCGCACTGACCTGCTTCTGCGCCTGCACCATGTCGAACACGTAGCCGTAGGAGCCGGGGATGGCCTTGAAGGTCTGCATATTGACGGTGGCGTCCACGGGCTCTACGCAGACATCGTCGTAAATTTTCTGCAAATCAACGGCATCCGGTTCGCCCTCGGACTGAGCGCCCTCCGCCTTTACGGTGAAAACGTTCATGCTGTAGGCGTCCAGAATCTGGTTGAACACATCATCTACGTTGAAATTTACGCCGGGAGTTCCCATTGTGATGACCAGCGTCAGCTGAGGGGCATGTTCTTCGTCAAATTTGTCCGTCGCAAGATCGGGGACGTCGCCTTCCAGCGCATAGGTGGTCTGGGTCAGCAGACTGCCGGCGGTTCCGGCGTAGTCCTCCAGAACGCCCTTGATATAATCCTGCTTCAGATGCAGGTAGGGCAGCAGTCCGATGATGTGGTTGCTCCTGAGGGACGCCTGGTAGGCCTCCTGACGCTCGGCCTTGGTGCCGGTTCTGCCGTAGGCATAGGCGGCGTTGACGGCGGCCTTTACGTCCAGCTTCGCGCCGGTATCGCTGGGGGACAGCTGTAAGGTGGTATCGCCCAGAGTCACCACCATGGCCTGCTTCGTGTAGGTCTGGTCGGTAACAGCGCGAACGGCGGTGATGGCATCGGACTTGCTCATTCCGCCCACGTTCACACCGGCGACGGTGACGTTGTTCAGGATTTTCTTGCCGTAGGGGTCGCCGGAGACGTTGACGACGAAAATGGCAATCAGGGAAATGATCAGAACCAGCGCGGCGGCGCACAGAGCCACCAACACGGGCTTCTGGTTGTTGTCCACAAAGGAAAGAGCCTTATCAAGGAAGGACGGAGCGCCGCGCTTCGGGGGGTTCTCCTTCTCGTCCAGTGAAAAGTCCAGTTCCTCGTCGGGAACCGGGCTGTCTTCTCCGGAAAACAGACTGTTCCCTTCGGGAAACAGGCTGTCGGCCTCGGTGATAAGGTCGGCGGCCTCCGGGTCGGTGGTGTCCAGATCAGGGACGGAGGCTTCGGAGAAGATGGGGTCATCCGGCTTCGCGGGCTTCTCCTGACCGGTCAGCTGACGGAAGCTCTTTTCGATTTCACGTTCTTCTTCCCGGTATGGCCGGGGGTTGGAAAATTTGCCTTTAGACATAGGCTGCTCCTTTTCTGAGGGAAGGTTGGATTCAACGCTATTATAACACGGAATGTCAAGGGAACCTCTGAACAAATCGGCAAGAGCTGTGAGCGCGAGATTTTTCGTCCAATCGAGGTATCGGAAACGGCGGAATACTGTATGTATTTCCCGTTTTCGATACCGAAGAGTGGGCGAAAAAGATCCGCTCACAGCCGCAGACGATTTATTCAGAGGTTCCCAAAACGTCAGCTCTGGAAAAAGCTGGTATAATGCTCCACAAACAGCTTGCTCTGTTTCAGACTGTCCACGCCGTTGGCGAGCTTGAAGCGGAGGGTCGGTTCCTTGGCGCTGGCGAGGAAAGTGACCCGCTGCTTGTAATCCGGGTCGGAACACAGCGCGCCCACGGCCTCGAAGTTCAGATTGCTCAGGGTGAACAGCACGTCTCCGGACTTCTGGCGGATGTCCTTGATGCCGACTTGCCGCGCCTTTGCCCGGAGAAGGGCGATATCGATGAGATTCAGCACGCCCTTGGGCGGCTCGCCGTAGCGATCGACGATCTCGTCCAGCAGATCGTCGGCGTCCTCCTGAGAGCGGATGGCGGCCATGCGGCGGTACAGGTCCATCCGTTCCTCGCCCCGGGAGACGTAGTCTTTGTCCACGTTGGCGGTGACGTTCAGGTCGGCGGTGCATTCCGGTGCCTTGGGGGCTTCGCCCTTTTCCTCCAGAACCGCCTCGTCCAGCAGCTTGAGGTACATATCGTAGCCCACGCTGGACATATGACCGGACTGCTCGGCGCCTAAGAGATTGCCCGCGCCCCGAATCTCCAGATCGCGCATGGCGATTTTGAAGCCGGAGCCGAATTCGGCAAAGTCCCGGATGGCAGATAGCCGCTTCTCGGCGACCTCGGTGAGATTCTTCTCCGGACGGTAGGTGAAATAGGCATAGGCGTGGCGGGTGGAGCGTCCCACCCGACCGCGAAGCTGGTGGAGCTGGCTCAGGCCGAACCGGTCGGCGTTTTCGATGATGAGGGTGTTGGCGTTGGGAATGTCCAGACCGGTTTCGATGATGGTGGTGCATACCAGCACCTGAATCTCGCCCTCGGCCATGGACTGCATCACGTCTCCCAGCGCGTCCTCGCCCATCTGGCCGTGGGCGACGCCCACGCTGATGCCCGGAATCCGGCGTTTGATCGCGGCGGCGCACTGGTCGATGGTTTCGGTGCGGTTGTGCAGATAGTAGACCTGCCCGCCCCGTTCGATTTCACGGCGGATGGCGTCGTCCACAATGGGTTCGCTGTATTCCATCACGAAGGTCTGCACGGGATAGCGGTCGGCGGGGGGCTGCTCGATGGTGGACATGTCCCGGATGCCGGACAGCGCCATGTTCAGCGTCCGGGGAATGGGCGTAGCGGAGAGGGTCAGCACGTCCACGCCCTTGGAAAGCTCCTTCAGCCGCTCCTTATGGCTGACGCCGAAGCGCTGCTCCTCGTCCACAATGAGCAGACCCAAATCCTTGAACTGGACGGTTTTTTGCAGCAGCTTATGGGTCCCGATGATTAAGTCAACGGAACCGGCGCGGAGCTTCTGCAAGGTCTGCTGCTGCATTTTCGGGGTGCGGAAGCGGCTGAGCACGTCGATGGTGACGGGGAAGCCCCGGAAACGCGCCACGGCGGTCTGGTAATGCTGCTGGGCAAGCACCGTGGTGGGAACCAGAATCGCCACCTGCTTGCCGTCCATGACGGCCTTCATCACGGCGCGGAGGGCAACCTCGGTCTTACCGAAGCCCACGTCGCCACAGAGAAGACGGTCCATGGGGATGGGGGACTCCATGTCGTGCTTGATGTCCGCGATGCAGCGAAGCTGGTCGTCGGTCTCCGGGTAGGGGAAATTGTCCTCAAATTCCTTCTGCCATGGGGCGTCGGCGGAGAAAGCGTAGCCGGATTGACGTTTCCGGGCGGCGTAAAGCTGAATCAGCTCTCCCGCCATGTCCTTGGCGGCCTTGCGGGCTTTGGCTTTTGTCTTCTGCCATGCGTCGGAGCCGATCTTGTTCAGCTTGACATTGCTGTCTTCCCCACCGCCGCCGATGTATTTGCTCACCAGATCCAGCTGGGTGGCGGGGACAAACAGGGTGTCGCTGCCCTGATAGGCGATTTTAATATAGTCCTTGACCGCGCCGTCCACCTTGATCTGCTCCATGGCCACGAACCGGCCAATGCCGTAATTCTCGTGAACCACCAGATCGCCGGGGGTCAGGTCGGTGAAGGAATTCAGCTTCTGACGGTTGGTGGAGCCGGTTTTTTTTGCAGGCTTCCGCTTCGGCTCGCCCCGGGCAATCAGTTGACCCTCCGTCAGAACGGCGATTTTGGACAGGGGATACTCCATGCCGAAGGGCAGCGTGCCCTCCGTCAGAAGAATCTGCCCGGCCTTGGGCAGGGTGGTCAGGGGGATGCACAGAAACGCGGACAGCCCCTTCTCATGAAGCAGCTGCTGTAACAGCTCCGCCCGGCGGCGGGTTCCGCAAAGCACCAGACTGCCGAATTCCATTTTCTGGTAGTGACTCAGGTCGGAGACGGCGGTGTCCAGATTGCCGCCGTAGCCGGGAAGCTGCTTGGCGGTGAGGGGGTACAGCTGCTTTGGGGGGCAGTCCTCCGGGTAGGAGGTGCCGCCGAAGGCATCAAAATAAACGACGGTTTTCTTCCGGAGAGTTTTGCAGAAGTCCTCCCACTGGCACACATAGTCGCACAGCTCTCCCGCCACAAGACCGGCCCCCAGCATACTGTCCAGCTGCATTCCCATTTCGTCGCAGCGGCTGCGGGCAGCACGCTGGAGATTCCCATGGTCGCAGACGGCGACCACGGCACCGTCCGGAATATAGTCCGCGGCGGTGGCCATTTCCGGATAGATCAGCGCCATATACCGGTCGGATGCGGGATTGTGCAGGCCGCTTTCATACTTGTTCAGGTCTTTTTCCAGCGTGGCGATCAGCGGCTCGTTGATGTTTTTCCGCCGCTTCTGGCGGGAGATCAGGGAGGTAATATCTTTGCACAGCCCCTCCACACCGCCGGGATGGAGTCCCGGCTGGGTCTCCGCCACGGGCAGGACGGTGACGGAGGTGATGTTCTCACTGCGGCGCTGGGTCGCCGGGTCAAAGAAGCCCATGGTGTCCAGCTCGTCGCCGAAGAATTCTGCCCGCACAGGCCGGTCTTCGGCGGGGGAGAAGATGTCCAGAATGCCGCCACGGACGGCGAACTGACCCGGTCCCTCCACCATGCCGCAGCGGTTGTATCCGGCGGCGGTGAGACGGGAGATCAGGTCTTCCACGGCGTATTCCCGGCCAACTTCCAAAGAAAAGGCGGCGGCGAGAAGCGCGGCCTTCGGCATGGTGCGCAGACTGAGAGATTCCCACGTCATGATTTGCAGGCCGGTCTTCCCGGTGGCAAGATCATACAGCTGCCGCAGGCGCTTCTGCTCCCAGCTTCTGGACACCACGGCGGCGTCGTAAAGGGTCAGATCCCGGCCGGGGAGAATGGGGGCGGTGTCCGCAAGGAAGCCCTTCAATTCCTCCTGAAGCCGCCGCGCCGCAAGATCGTCCTGACACAGCACCACCATGGGGCGGTTTAAGCTGCGGCAAAGCCCCGCAATCATGTGACTGCGGTTGATCTGGCCGATGCCGGTGACGGCGACGCTCTCGCCGTCCTGCAGAGAGGACACCATGGCGGCGTATTCGGGAATGGTTTTCAATAGAGACAGAAGCTGTTCCATAAGTTTTACCTCAAGAAGAAAAGTGCACAACGCGGCAACGCGGAAAGGGGGATATATCCCCCTTCCCGTGATTTTATGACAATATTTTTATGGGTGGCTGCCGTTGAACCGGTTGGCGGTCTCCGGCACGCCGTTATCGATGATGCTCAGGGCGGCGTCGGCGGCGTTTTTCAGCGACACGGCCAGCGCCTTTTCCTCACTTGCCGAGAAGGTGGACAGCACCCATGCGGCAAGGTCGTATTCCGGGTTCGGCTTTGTGCCAACCCCGATCTTGACCCGGGGGAAATCCTGACTGCCCAGCTCCTGAATGATGGACTTGATGCCGTTGTGCCCGCCGGCGGAACCCTCGGCGCGGACCCGCAGCCGTCCCGGCTCCAGAGAGATGTCGTCAAACATCACAATGATCCGCTGGGGCGGAATGCCGAAGTAGGCGGAAAGCTGCAATACGGAACGCCCGGACAGGTTCATATAGGTCTGGGGCTTGAGCAGAAACAGCTTTTTCCCGCTGTAATTCACCTGGGTGTACAGACCCTGAAATTTCAGCCTGTCCACTTTGGCGTTCAGCTTTTCGGCCAGAACGTCCATTGCCCGGAAGCCGGTATTGTGCCGGGTCTTCTCGTATTCCCGTCCGGGATTGCCCAGCCCGACGATCAGCCAGCTGTCGCTGCTTTGTTTGGAAAACACGGCTCAGAACAGGTCGGCGATGGAGGTGGCGCCGTGGATGTGACCGATGGCACGGGCAAACACGGGGGCGACGTCCAGGAATTTGATCTTGTGGCTGGGGGTGTTGGCGACCTCGGGAATGGTGTTCAGCAGCACCATTTCCTTGATGGGGCTGGCCTCAATGCGGTCGTAGGCGGGACCGGAGAGGACGCCGTGGGTGGCGCAGGCGTAAATCTCCTTCGCACCGCCGATCTCTACCAGAGCCTTGGCGGCGTTGCACAGGGAACCGGCGGTGTCCACCAGATCGTCGTACAGGATGCAGGTTTTGCCCCGGACGTCGCCGATGATGTTCATGACCTCGGAAACGTTGGCCTTGGGGCGGCGCTTGTCCACAATGGCAAGACCCATATGCACCTTGGCGGCGAAATTCCGGGCGCGGCCAACGGAGCCGACGTCGGGGGAGACGACCACAAAGTCCTCGTGGTTGTATCCACTTTCGGGGAACTTGTTCATGAAGTATTCAACGAAGGTAACGTTGCCCAGCAGGTGATCCAGCGGAATGTCGAAGAAGCCCTGGATCTGGGCGGCATGGAGGTCCATGGTCAGAATGCGGTCAGCACCGGCGGCGGTGAGCATGTTGGCCACCAGCTTGGCGGAAATGGGGTCACGGGACTTGGCCTTGCGATCCTGACGGGCATAGCCGAAGTAGGGGATGACGGCGGTGATGCGGCCGGCGGACGCGCGGCGGCAGGCGTCGATCATGACCAGCAGCTCCATGAGATTGTCATTGACGGGTTTGCAGGTGGACTGGATGAGGAACACGTCGGCACCGCGGACGGTTTCCTCCAGGGTGACGGAAGCCTCTCCGTCGGCAAAGTGGGTCACAATGGCCTTACCCATGGGTACGCCCAGCTCTTTGCAGATGGTCTGCGCAAACTGGGGATTGGAATTGCCGCAGAAAACCTGAATGTTTTCACCGTAAGCAATCATCGGATGAATACCTCACTTTTTCTTTTTTTCTGCCCCCCGGCAACAGCCCGGACGCAAATCTACGCATCCATTATATCATCCCGGCACCGGAAAAAGCAATATGAATAAATGTGAAATAACGCCGAAAAAACAAACAAAAATCCGGGCGTTTCTGGCGAAGAAAACAGAATATTGAGATGGCGTGGAAAACGAATTTTTGTTTGAAAAATATCTTGAGAGATTTCGGGATTTGTGATATACTAACGAGTACAGATTTTTACGCATTTGGGAGCATCATATAGTATGAACGACAAGATCATCATTCAGGGCGCGCGGGAGAACAATCTGAAAAACGTGAACCTGACCATCCCCAGAGACAAGCTGGTGGTTTTCACCGGACTTTCCGGTTCCGGCAAGTCCAGTCTGGCCTTCGATACCATTTACGCCGAGGGACAGAGACGGTATGTGGAGAGCTTAAGCTCTTACGCCCGCCAGTTCCTTGGGCAGATGGACAAGCCGGACGTGGACTCCATCGACGGCCTGTCCCCGGCCATTTCCATTGACCAGAAGACCACCTCGAAAAACCCCCGCTCCACCGTGGGAACGGTGACGGAAATCTACGATTATCTCCGCCTCCTGTGGGCGCGGGTGGGCGTTCCCCACTGCCCGAAGTGCGGCAGGGATATCCGCCGCCAGACCATTGACCAGATCGTGGACCGGGTGGAAGCCCTGGGAGAGGGAACCCGCTTTATCGTCCTGTCCCCGGTCATCCGGGGAAAAAAGGGCGAACACAGGAAGGTGTTCGAGGACGCCCGGAAGTCCGGCTTCGCCCGGGTGCGGGTGGACGGCATTCTCTATGATTTGACCGAGGACATCCCCTGCGAGAAGAACAAGAAGCACACCATCGAGCTGGTGGTTGACCGGCTGGTGCTGAAGGACGGCCTGCGCCGCCGCCTGACGGACTCCATTGAGACGGCCTGCAGCCACTCCGGCGGCCTTGTGACCATCGAGCTGCCCGCCACCGGGGAGGAGCTGAGCTTTTCCCAGAACTACGCCTGCGAGGACTGCGGCATCAGTCTGACGGAACTGGAGCCGAGAATGTTCTCCTTCAACAATCCGGCGGGTGCCTGCCCCAGCTGCACCGGTCTGGGCTTCCAGCTCATCGCCGACGCCGATCTGGTGATTCCGGACAAGAACAAGTCCATTTTCGACGGTGCGATTCAGGCGTCCGGCTGGCAGAGCGCCCGGACGGATTCCATCTTCCGTATGTATTTTGAGGCGTTGGCGCAAAAATATCATTTTTCCCTGACGGAACCGGTGAAGAACCTGCCCGAGGACGTGATGGACGTGATCCTCTATGGCACCAAGGGGGAAAAGCTGCGTATGAGCTACAACCGGGGCAACGGTATGGGCGTGCTGGAGCAGCCCTTTGAGGGCATTCTCAACAACATTTCCCGCCGCTTCCGGGAAACGCAATCGGACGCCGCCCGGAAGGAGCTGGAGGAGTGCATGGCCACCGCGCCCTGCCCCCAGTGCCACGGCGACCGCTTATCGGAGATCGCCCGGGCGGTGACGGTGGGCGGCATCGGCATTATGGACTTTTGCCGCATGAGCGTCCGGGACGAGCTGGAATTTATGAAAAATCTTCGTCTGGAGGGCAGTATGGCCATGGTGGCCGAGCAGATCGTCAAGGAGATCAAGTCCCGCCTGCAATTCCTGACGGATGTGGGACTGAGCTATCTGACCCTGTCCCGCTCGGCGGGAACCCTTTCCGGCGGCGAGAGCCAGCGTATCCGGCTGGCTACCCAGATCGGTTCGTCCCTGATGGGCGTGCTGTATATTCTGGACGAGCCGTCCATCGGTCTGCACCAGCGGGACAACGATAAGCTGCTGGGGACGCTGAAGCACCTGCGGGATTTGGGCAACACCCTGATCGTTGTCGAGCACGACGAGGACACCATGCGCGCCGCCGATTTTATTGTAGATGTCGGTCCCGGCGCGGGCAGTCACGGCGGCGAGATCGTGGCGGCGGGAACGCTGGACGATATTATCAAATGCCCCCGTTCCGTAACGGGACAGTACCTCTCCGGCGTGAAGAAAATCCCCGTTCCCACCACCCGGCGGGCGGGGAACGGCAATTTCCTGCGCATTCGCGGCGCACGGGAGAACAATCTGAAAAATGTGGATGTGTCAATTCCGCTGGGAACCTTCGTCTGCGTCACCGGCGTGTCCGGCTCGGGAAAATCCAGTCTGGTCAATGAAATTCTGAACAAGACCCTGCTTGCCACGCTGAACCACGCCCGTACCCGTCCCGGCCTCTGTGACGGCATTGACGGCATGGAGTATCTGGACAAGGTCATCGACATCGACCAGAGCCCCATCGGCAGGACTCCCCGAAGCAACCCCGCCACCTACACGGGGCTGTTCAACGATATCCGGGACCTGTTCGCGTCCACCAACGAGGCGAAGATCCGGGGCTATGGGCCGGGACGGTTCAGCTTCAACGTCAAGGGCGGCCGGTGCGAAGCCTGCTGCGGCGACGGCCTTGTGAAGATCGAAATGCACTTTCTGGCGGACGTTTACGTTCCGTGTGAGGTCTGTCACGGCGCGCGGTACAACCGGGAGACGCTGGAAGTCCACTACAAGGGGAAAAACATTGCTCAGGTGCTGGACATGACCGCGGAGGAAGCGGTGGATTTCTTCGAGAATCTGCCGAAGATCCGCAGAAAAGCCCAGACTCTGGTGGAGGTCGGTCTTGGCTATGTGAAGCTGGGGCAGTCCAGCACCACCCTCTCCGGCGGCGAAGCCCAGCGGGTGAAGCTGGCGACGGAGCTGGCGCGGGTCTCCACGGGAAAGACCATCTATATTCTGGACGAGCCGACCACCGGCCTTCACGCCGCCGACGTGCATAAGCTCATTGAGGTTTTGCAGCGGCTGGTGGAGGCGGGGAACACCGTTCTGGTCATTGAGCACAATCTGGACGTCATCAAGACGGCGGACTATCTGATCGACCTCGGCCCCGAGGGCGGCGACGGCGGCGGAACGCTGGTCGCGTCCGGTACGCCGGAGGAAGTGGCGCAGATTCCCGAAAGCTATACGGGACAGTATCTCAAGTCTTATTTGTAAAAATATTGTCCGGTCTGCTCAGCAGACCGGACGGAGAAATCATTCATACAGCTCTGTGGGAAGGCATTCGGAAAGCTCGATCAGCCCGTGATCCCGCTCTCCGGCGTAGTCCACCCGCAGGACGTTGGAGCGAAGCGTCGCCTGCTTGCTCTGACGGATGGACATGGTCATGGTGATTCTGGTACCCGCGCCCTCAGGCTGGTCGATGAGGACGGCGCCCCCGTGGTGGGCGGCGGCGGTGCGGATGAGCACCATGCCGAGGCCGATGCCGTACCGGCTGTCCTCCAAAGCGGGCTGGCGGAGATACCGGGAGAAGACGCTGCTGCGGACGCTCTGGGCAATGCCGGAGCCGCTGTCCGTCACGCTCAGGCGGAGCATCCGGCCGCTGCGGGTCAGCTTGGCCGTGACAGTCCCGCCCTTCGGGGTGAATTTGATGGCGTTGGACAGGATGTTCAGAACCGCCCGTTCCAGCTGTTCCCGGTCGGCAAGACCGTAGATTGGCTGGTCAGGCCCCTCGTAGGTCAGGGTGATGCCGGTGTGAGAGACAAGGGTCTCCGCCTTTTCAAAGAATTCGGCGAACAGCGCCGGAATGTCCACCGTTTCCTGGTGGGAGACGGCGGCGCAGCGCTCGGCGTCGGACATATTGCCGATGATCCGGAGGATCTGGAACAGTCCCCGGTTCAGACGGGCGACCTGCTCTGCCGTCCGGGGACTGCTCTCCGCAGCGCAGAGGGGGAACAGGCTGTCGGCGGTGATCATGACGTTGGTCAGCGGCTCCCGCAGCTCCCGGGCGGCCAGCGCCATGGAGCGAAGCTCGCCGTTGTCCGATTCCTGTTCCAGCAGGAATACATCAATGTCGTCCACCCGTGTGACCGACGCGCCGCAGCTGTGGGAGGACAGGTTCAGCGTCAGATACAGACACCCGCCGGTGAACGCGGCGTACTCCTCCGAGCCTGTCAGAAGCAGCGGGCGGACATCCGTGCCGGGGGTGATGAAAAGGCTCTCGGCGGCCTGATTGACCTTGATGATCTGATTTTCTTTTACGCAGAAGCCGGGGCGGATCACCAGATCCAGCATTCCCAGCGTATCTTTCTTTTCTTCCATGACGATCCTCCTAGCAGTCCTATCATGCGCAGAATGGGTGAAAACTTTCCCGGCAAGATTCGACGTTTTTTTCATTTCTCATTCTAGCGGAAACGGGACAAAATAGCAAGGGGTAAGAACTACGAGGTGAAAAATATGTCGATTCATGACGGACACCGCCAGCGGCTGAAGCAGCGCTTTCTGGAGGAAGGGCTGGAGAGCTTCACGGACATTCAGGTGCTGGAGCTGCTGCTGTTTTTCAGCGTTCCCCGGCAGGATACCAACCCCATCGCCCATGCGCTGCTCGACCATTTCGGCAGCCTGTATCAGGTATTGGAAGCACCGGTGGAGGAACTGCGGAAGGTCAAGGGCGTGGGCGAACAGTCGGCACTGCTGCTCAGCCTCATGAACGACGTGGCGCGGTACTATCAGGTGGACAGAACCATGCGGGAGAAAATTCTGCCCACGGTGCAGGCCTGCGGGGAATATCTGGTGCCGTTCTTCTTCTGACGGAACGTGGAAACGGTGTTTCTGCTGTGTCTGGACGCCAAATGCAAGGTGCTGTGCTGCAAGGAGGTCGGGCAGGGGAGCGTGAACTCAGCGGGGATATCCGTGCGGAAGATCGTGGAGACGGCCTTGGCTGCCAACGCTACCACGGTGGTTCTGGCGCACAACCATCCCAGCGGCATCGCGGTGCCCTCCAGCGAGGACGTGCAGACCACCTGCCGGGTGGCCATGGCCTTAAACGCGGTGGAAATTCAGCTGGCCGACCACATCGTGGTGGCGGACGGGGACTATGTCTCCATGGTGCAGTCGGGCTACCGGCTGGATGAAGGGAGTTATTATGGACAAATTCAAGCTGGTATCGGACTATAAGCCCTCCGGCGATCAGCCGGAGGCCATCAACGCCCTGGTAAACGGCGTGAACTGGGGACTGCGGGAGCAGACGCTGCTGGGCGTCACCGGCTCCGGCAAGACCTTTACCATGGCCTCGGTTATTGAGAAGCTGAACCGCCCGACGCTGGTGCTGGCGCACAATAAGACGCTGGCCGCTCAGCTCTGCTCGGAATTCCGGGAGTTTTTCCCGGAAAACGCGGTGGAATACTTCATTTCCTACTATGATTACTATCAGCCCGAGGCGTACATCGCCCACACGGACACCTACATTGAAAAGGACGCTTCCGTAAACGAGGAGATCGACCGTCTCCGTCACTCGGCGACTTCCGCGCTGTTTGAGCGGCGGGACGTGATCGTGGTCTCCTCGGTCAGCTGCCTGTACGGTCTGGGCGACCCCATCGATTATAAGAGCATGGTCATTTCCCTGCGGGTGGGACAGGAGTACCCCCTGGACAATGTGCTGAAAAAGCTGACGGAAATCCGCTATGAGCGAAACGACCTGGACTTTTCCCGGAACAAGTTCCGCCTCCGGGGGGACACTCTGGAAATCTACCCCGCCTACTGGTCGGGACGTGCCATCCGGGTGGAGTTTTTCGGAGACGAGGTGGACAGGATCAGCGAGATCAACGCCGTTTCCGGCATTGCGGAGCGGTATGTTGACCACGTGGCCATCTATCCCGCCAGCCATTACGTTGCTTCCAAGGAAAAATTGCAGCGGGCAATGGTGGAAATTCAGCGGGAGTGCGACGATCAGGTGGCCTTCTTCCGCGCCCACGACAAGCTCATCGAAGCCCAGCGCATCGCCCAGCGGACGGCCTATGACTTGGAAATGCTGACGGAGATCGGCTTCTGCAACGGCATCGAGAACTATTCCCGTGTAATTCAGGGGCGGGCGCCGGGGACGCCGCCCACCACGCTGCTGGACTATTTCCCCAAGGACTATCTCATGTTTATCGACGAGAGCCACGTGACCCTGCCCCAGTGCCGCGCCATGTATGCCGGAGACCGGAGCCGGAAGGACGCGCTGGTGAATTACGGCTTCCGTCTGCCCTCGGCTTACGACAACCGCCCCCTGAACTTTCCGGAATTCGATCAGAAGATCAATCAGGTGATTTACGTCTCCGCCACTCCCGGCGATTATGAGCGCACCCGTTCCGGCCAGACGGTGGAGCAGGTCATCCGTCCCACCGGACTGCTGGACCCGGAGGTGGAGGTGCGTCCCATTGAGGGGCAGATCGACGACCTGATCGGGGAGATCAACGCCCGCACCGCCAGAAACGAGCGTGTTCTGGTGACGACCCTGACCAAGAAGATGGCGGAGGACTTGACGGTATACCTGCAAAAGGCGGGTATCAAGGTGCGCTACATGCACTCGGACATCGGCGCGATGGAGCGGATGGAGATCATCCGGGATATGCGGATGGGAAAATTCGACGTGCTGGTGGGCATCAACCTGCTGCGTGAGGGACTCGATTTGCCGGAGGTCAGTCTGGTGGCCATTCTGGACGCGGACAAGGAGGGCTTCCTGCGAAGCGAGACCAGCCTCATTCAGACCATTGGCCGCGCTGCCCGGAACGCCGGAGGCAGGGTTATCATGTACGCCGACTCGGTCACCCCCGCCATGCGTGCGGCCATCGACGAGACAGCCCGCCGCCGGGAGATTCAGGATGCCTACAACAAAGCCCACGGAATCGTCCCGAAGACCATCATCAAGTCTGTGCGGGACCTGATCGAGATTTCGTCTCCCACCGCCGAACGCAAGGGCAGAACCGGCGTGAAGATGACCAAGGTGGAGAAGGAAAAGGAGATCGCCCGTCTGGAAAAGCAGATGAGGGAAGCGGCGAAGATGATGGAATACGAGTACGCCGCCGTACTGCGTGACCAGATCATCGAGCTTCGCGGAAACGGAACGTAAATAATGAGAGGTTGAAAAGCCGCCGTTTTGCAAAAACGGCGGCTTTTGCAGTATCGCAAAAACAGTAATATTTTGGTAAACACACGGGCACGGTACTGTGCTATAATGACGAAAACGCCAGATGGAGGGGATTCCATGAGCAACCATATTCTGATCATCGAGGACGACGCGGCCATCGCCCAGGTGCTGCGGCTGAATCTGGAATGCGCGGACTACACCGTGACCGCTTTTGATAACGGCCTTGCCGCGTGGAATGCGCTGGCAGCAGACCACGACTACGATCTTGCGCTGCTGGACATGATGCTGCCGGGGGTGGACGGCTTTACCTTGCTGCCGAAGCTTCAGGAATACGGAATCCCCGTCATCTGCCTGACCGCCATGAACGACGCCCAACATGAGGTGCAGGGACTGCGGGGCGGCGCGGAGGATTACATCGCCAAGCCCTTCGATATGCTCGCCCTGATGGTGCGCATGGAAAAGGTACTCAGGCGCAGCGGTAAATTCAATGAAATCTACCATTTCCGGGACTTGACCCTGGACAACGGCAACCGCCGCTTAAGCAGAAACGGGGAAGAAATTCCTCTGCCGCCGCTGGAATTTGACGTGCTGGCGGTGCTGATGAAGAACAAGAACCGCACGGTTTAAGAGCGTTGACATAGGAAAACAAGCAGAAACCCAGTAAAATCAACGCTTTTAAGGGCAGAGGGCAAACAGGTTAGCTCAAAAATTGAATAACCAAGCGACAAAAGGGATGTTACCGCAAGGCAGCATCCCTTTTCGCATACGCCCACGCCGTAGATTTTGAGAAAAGTCTACGGCGTTTTTTTCTGCCCAAATCTGAGAGGAGGTGCAGCCACAATGTACTTTACGAACGGCAGCAGCCGTGCGTTTGAAATGCTCATGCGGGGAAAGCCCGGCTTTGACCGCTATGAAAACGGCGGCTGTGCCGACTGTGAGGATTGCAATACCTGTCACTTTTACCGTCCGCATTGGAAGTACCAGTTCTGTGTATACGCGGAATGTCCGTATGAGCCGGGCAAGCTGACCGCCCTCCGGCGCGACACGGCGAAGTGAGCGAAAGGAGCTGATAACCTATGGCAGTATTTCGGGTGGAGCGCAACAGCGGGTACACCGTCATGTCAAACCACCATCTGCGAAACAAGGAGCTGACCTTGAAAGCCAAGGGGCTGTTATCGCAAATGCTGTCCCTGCCGGAGGATTGGGACTATACCCTTGCAGGGCTGTCCCATATCAACCGTGAGAGCATCGACGCGATCCGCACCGCTGTATGGGAGCTTGAAAAAGCTGGATATATTCTGCGGCGGCAGGGACGCGATGAAAAAGGCAAAATGACTGCTATCGAATACACCATCTATGAGCAGCCGCAGCCGATGTTGGAAAATCCAATACCGGGTAAACCGATGTTGGAAAATCCGACAACGGATAATCCGACGTCGGAAAATCCAACGCAATTAAATAAAGATAGATCAAGAACTAACTTATCAAAGAAAGAAAAATCAATTACGGATCTATCAAGTACCGATTCCTTTCCTATCCTTTCCCCTGACCCCTCACCTTGCAGGACTGCGCCGGAACGGAAAGGAACGGAAGCGTTCAAACAGAGTGCCGTAGATATTTACCGTGAAATCATCATGGAGAATATCGAGTATGACACGCTCACGCAGGAACCGAAAATGGACAAGGAGCGTTTGGACGAGATCGTAGACCTCATGCTGGAAACTGTCTGCTCTGCGCGAAAGACGCTCCGCATCGCTGGCGACGATTACCCCGCCGAGCTGGTAAAGAGTAAATTCTTGAAGCTGAACAGCAGCCACATCGAGTTTGTCATGGACTGTATGCGGGAGAACACCACGAAGATCCGCAACATCAAGCAATATCTGCGGGCGGTGCTGTTCAACGCTCCGTCTACCATCGACAACTACTATACCGCCCTTGTCGCGCACGACATGGCAAGCCCTGATTGGGGCAAGCCGAAATCGGGCATCCCGGACTATTCCTGTTCGCCGGACGAGAGCCTATGAGAATGTGGCTGATCTGGCGGGTGCGCCCGCCCTGACTGCGGCAGAAAATCGAAAGGAGTGATAACCGTTGCAGGAAGAAGTGACCAGAAAGACGATTGCCCTTGCAATCAAGACGGCAAAGCTGGACGGAAAGGTGCTGCAAGCCGCGCTGCGGAAGCTCTTGCAGCTCTACCGCAAGGCAAGGGACACGCCCCATCGCGGCAGGCAAACGCTGAAACAGCTTATGCGACATGGCACAGGCGTTTCCAATATCGAAATCACCGATGCGAATATCAAAGCCTTTGAAAGCACGGCGAAGAAATACGGCATTGACTTTGCGCTGAAAAAGGCAGATGACCGATACCTTGTGTTTTTCAAGGGACGGGACGCGGACGTGCTGACAGCAGCGTTTCGGGAGTTTTCCAAGAAAAAGCTGGATAAGGAGCGCAAGCCCTCCGTGCGGCGCGACCTTGCCGAGAAGAAAGCTGAAGCTGCGCAGACCGCCAAGCGGGACAAGGTGAAAAATATGGACAGGGGGATTGACCGATGAAGCCGGAAATCAAAAAGCAAATCATACTCCATCTCCCGTACCTCGCCTTTGTCTATCTGTTTGGAAAGGTCGGACAGGCGTTTCGGCTGGCGCAGGGTGCGAACCTGTCTGCAAAGCTGCTGCATATCGGGCAGGGCTTCTCCGCTGCCTTTGCCAGTGCCGCCCCCAGCTTCCATCCCACCGATCTGCTGATTGGGTTTGCCACAGCCGTCATTATCCGGCTGGTGGTCTACTACAAGCAGAAGAACGCCAAGAAATACCGCAAAGGCATGGAGTACGGCACGGCGCGTTGGGGTACAGCGGCAGACATCAAGCCGTTCATTGATCCCGTCTTTGACAACAATGTGCTGCTGACGCAGACGGAACGGCTGATGATGTCCAACCGCCCCAAAGACCCGAAGAACGCGAGAAACAAGAACATTCTTGTTATCGGCGGCTCTGGCAGCGGCAAAACAAGGTTTTTCTGCAAACCGAATATCATGCAGCTTCACAGCTCGTATGTCATTACTGACCCGAAAGGCAGTTTGATTTGCGAGGTGGGACAGCTTTTGCAGCGGGCAAAATACCGTATCGCCGTTCTCAATACCATCAACTTTTCCAAGAGTATGCACTATAACCCCTTTGCGTATTTGCGCACAGAGAAAGACATTTTGAAGCTGGTCAACACCATCATTGTCAATACCAAGGGCGAGGGCGCACAAAGCACCGAAGATTTTTGGGTGAAAGCGGAGCGCCTTTATTACACAGCACTGATCGGCTATATCCACTACGAAGCGCCGGAGAAAGAAAAGAACTTCATCACCCTGCTTGACATGATAAATGCCAGCGACACCCGCGAGGACGACGAGGATTATAAAAATCCCGTGGATCTTCTGTTTGACCGATTGGAGGAACGCGAGCCGGAGCATTTTGCCGTGAAGCAGTACCGCAAATACAAATTGGCTGCGGGAAAAACTGCCAAGAGCATATTGATTTCCTGCGGCGCAAGGCTTGCACCCTTTGACATCAAAGAGCTGCGCGACCTAATGGCGTATGACGAGATGGAGCTTGATACCATTGGAGATAAGAAAACGGCGCTGTTCCTCATTATGAGTGACACCGATTCGACCTTTAACTTTGTCATTGCCATTCTGCAATCCCAGCTCACAAATCTGCTGTGCGATAAGGCCGACGACGTGTACGGCGGGCGGCTGCCCGTTCATGTGAGGTTCATCCTCGACGAATTTGCGAACATTGGACAAATCCCACAGTTCGACAAGTTAATTGCCACCATCCGAAGCCGTGAAATATCGGCTTCTATTATTTTGCAGTCGCAAAGCCAGCTCAAAGCGATCTATCGGGATAACGCCGATACGATTGTCGGCAACTGCGACACCATGCTGTTTTTAGGCGGTAAGGAGAAAACCACCCTGAAAGAAATCTCGGAGATATTGGGCAAGGAAACCATCGACAGCTTCAATACCTCAGAGAATCGGGGCAAGGAAATCTCCCACGGCTTAAATTATCAAAAATTAGGAAAGGAGCTGATGACGCAGGACGAAATCGCAACGATGGACGGCGGAATGTGTATCTTGCAGCTACGCGGTGTGCGCCCGTTCTTCTCCAAGAAGTACGACATCACCAAGCACCCGCGCTATAAGTACCTGTCCGACGCCGACAAGAAGAACACCTTTGATGTAGAACGCTACATTCGGGTGCAGCGAAAAAAGAAGAAACAGCCCTCGGCGGTGATTGCACCGGAGGAACCGTTTGACCTCTATGAGATTGAGCTGTCCGACGAGGACGCTGATTTTATCGCCGCAGAATAACGCGGCAAAAGGAGCTGTTTATGGAACTCTCGAATTATCAGGCATTTATGGAATGTATGCGCAAGTGGGAAAAGATTGGCTGCAACATCCTCTGCGGTCTTGCCCTTTGGGAGCAGATGCAGGATTGTGACAGGTGCGGTGTTCCCTATACAGATATTGACATTGAAGCGGTTTCGCAGGATGTAGCCTACCGCCTTATGATGTCGCATGACAGACTGTATGCACTCGCCCTGTACGAATGGACAGAGCAGCACTTCGCCCAGAACAGCGATACTTCCGATGCCGCAGCCGGAGAAAACGGCTGCGATTTTCCTACACACAACAATTCAACATGATTTTATGGAGGTACGAATATGGCATTTTTCAATAGCGCAGTCGGTGTTTTGCAGACCCTCGTGATCGCGCTCGGCGCAGGCCTTGGCATTTGGGGTGTGATTAACCTCTTGGAGGGCTATGGCTCGGATAACCCCGGCGCTAAAAGCCAGGGCATGAAACAGTTGATGGCAGGCGGCGGAGTTGCCCTGATTGGCGGCGTTCTTGTCCCGCTGCTCTCCGGCCTGTTCAGCTAACCGATTCTGAAATACACCGCCGCGCCGTCCCCTGACCGGGGGCGGCGCGGGAAAGGAGGTGCTGCCTTTTGATTATTGATTGGCTGGAGGAATGGTTTAAGGGCGTTCTGATCGACGGAATCATCGGCAACCTGTCGGGACTGTTCGATACGGTGAATACAAAGGTGGGTGAAATTGCCGCTGATGTCGGAGCGACGCCGCAGGGCTGGAACTCCGGCATTTTCAATATGATCCGCAACCTGTCCGAATCCGTCATTATCCCGATTGCGGGCGCAATTCTCGCGTTTGTAATGACCTACGAGCTGATCCAGATGGTGACAGAGAAAAACAATCTGCACGACATTGACACCTTTATGTTCTTCAAATGGGTGTTCAAAACCTACGCGGCTGTTTTGATCGTCACGAACACTTGGAATATCGTCATGGGCGTTTTTGACGCGGCGCAGCAGGTCGTCAATCAGAGCGCAGGCGTGATAATCGGCAATACCAGCATTGACATAGATTCCCTTGTGGGCGATCTGCAAACGTCGCTGGAAGCTATGAGCCTTGGCGGACTGATTGGATTGTGGTTTCAATCCCTGTTTGTCGGGCTGACCATGAACATTCTTTCCATCTGCATTATGCTGGTGGTCTACGGGAGAATGATTGAAATATATCTTGTGACCTCGCTGGGACCCATCCCGCTTGCTACCATGACAAACGGAGAATGGCGCAATGTCGGGCAAAACTATCTGAAATCTCTGCTGGCGCTGGGCTTTCAGGCGTTCTTGATTATGGTGGTCGTGGGCATTTACTCGGTTCTGATCCAGAGCATTTCCGCGACGGGCGACGTGTCCGGCGCAATCTGGCTGGCAATGGGCTATACGGTGCTGCTGTGCTTCTGTCTGTTCAAAACGGGCAGTATGGCAAAGGCCGTGTTCAGCGCCCATTGACGGAGGGATTGCCTATCGGAACGTACAACATTATTTACGCAGACCCGCCGTGGCGCTATGAGCAGCGAAAGGTGCAGGGCGCGGCGGAAAATCACTATCCCACTATGAGCATTGACGAGCTTTGCGCTCTGCCTGTGCCGGAGCTGGCGGCGAAAGACTGCGCCCTGTTCCTCTGGGCGACCTTTCCGCAGCTTCCCGAAGCCCTGCGACTGATCCGCACATGGGGCTTTCGGTATAAAACCGTGGCGTTCGTCTGGCTCAAACGCAACCGCAAAAGTCCGTCATGGTTTTACGGCATGGGCTACTGGACACGCAGCAATGCGGAAATCTGTCTGCTGGCGATCAAGGGCAAACCCAAACGGCAGTCGGCAGGCGTACATCAGTTTATCATCAGTCCCATTGAGCAGCACAGTAAAAAGCCGGATGAAGCGCGGGACAAGATTCTTGCGCTCATGGGCAATCTGCCCCGCGTGGAGCTGTTCGCCCGGCAGAAAACGCCGGGCTGGGACGCATGGGGCAATGAAATTGCAAGCGATATTACGCTTGCGGAAAGGAGTTAGCGCATGGCCTATGTAAACGTGCCAAAGGATTTGACGAAAATTAAATCCAAGGTGCTTTTCAATTTGACAAAGCGGCAGCTTATTTGTCTTGGGCTGGCGGCGCTCATGGGAGTGCCGCTTTTCTTTTTGCTCAAAGGCGGCATCGGGACGACGGCTGCGGCAATGGTGATGATCGTTGTCATGCTCCCCGGTTTTCTGCTTGGGGTGTATGAGAAGAACGGGCAGCCCCTTGAAGTGGTAGGGCGGCAGATTATAGAAAGCTGCTTTCTGCGACCCAAGGAGCGCCCCTATCAGACCGTCAACGCATACGACGCCCTTGTGCGTCAATATCAAATGGAACAGGAGGTAAAGGCGATTGTCGAAAAGAGCAGGCAGCGCGGAAGCAAAAAACATGGCGGAGAAGCCCAAGCTCACCCGCGCCGAAAGAAAACAGATTGAAGCCGTCATTCGTAAATATCGCGGTGACGGCAAGCCCCACACCGCGCAGGACACGATACCCTATCAGATCATGTACCCGGACGGCATCTGCTATCTCGGAAACAGGCGCTATTCGCAGAGCATTGAGTTTTTTGACATTAACTATTTGCTCGCGCAGCCTGACGATCAGACGGCTATTTTTGAATATCTCTGCGATCTGTATAACTATTTGGATTCTTCCATCCATGTGCAGTTCACTTATCCCAACCGTAAGTCCGACCGGGAGCAGCTTGCTCGCAGCTTTGAAATGCCGCCCTGCAATGACGGTTTAGACCCGATCCGGCAGGAGCAGACGGACATTCTCAAACGACAGCTCGCCCGCGGCAACAACGGCAATGTGAAAACCAAGTATATCACCTATACCATTGAAGCCGATAACCTCAAGGCGGCGCGGGCAAGGCTCTCGCGTATCTCTCTGGATATTCAGGGCTACTTCAAAATCATGGGCGCGGTGTCCCGTGTGCTGGACGGCAAGGAACGCTTGGAGGTGCTGCACGGCATCATGCACCCGGACGGAGAACGCTTCAACTTTGACTGGAAGTGGCTTGCCGCTGGCGGGCTTTCCACCAAGGACTTTATCGCGCCATCCTCCTTTGCGTTCAAGAACAGCCGTATGTTCCAGATGGGCGGCAAGCTCTGCGCTGCAAGTTTTTTGCAGATCATTACGCCGGAGCTGACCGACCGCATACTGACCGATTTTCTTGATGCGGACAGTAGCCTTGTCGTCAACGTCCATATTCAAGCATTGGAGCAGACGGAAGCCGTAAAAATGGTGAAGCGGAAAATCACCGACCTCGACGCAATGAAGATTCAGGAGCAGAAAAAGGCTGTCCGTGACGGCTACGATATGGACATTCTGCCGTCCGACCTTGCTACCTACGGCGGTGCGGCGAAAAAGCTGCTACAAGATCTCCAAAGCCGGAATGAGCGGTATTTCCTGCTGACGTTCCTTGTCCTGAATTACGGAGATACCAAACGCAAGCTGGAAAACGAGGTGTTCCGTACAGCAGGCGTAGCGCAAAAGCACAACTGTACTTTGACACGGCTGGACTTCCAGCAGGAGCGCGGGCTTGTGTCCTCGCTGCCGCTGGGGGAAAACCAAATCCATATCACGCGGGGCATGACGACATCGGCCGTGGCGATCATCGTTCCCTTTGTGACGCAGGAGCTATTTCAAGGCGGCGATTCCCTCTATTACGGGTTGAACGCCAAGTCCGGCAACATGATTATGCTTGACCGCAAAAATGCACGTTCGCCCAACGGCCTTGTATTCGGTACACCGGGCGGCGGCAAATCATTCTCCTGCAAGCGGGAAATGATCGGTGTGCTGCTGAAAACCCACGATCATGTGCTGGTGTGCGACCCGGAGGGCGAATATGCGCCGCTGGTAAAGCTGCTGCACGGGCAGATTGTCAAGCTCTCGCCTACAAGCCATGACTACCTCAATCCGCTGGACATCAACCTGAACTATTCCGAGGACGAAAATCCGCTGGCGCTGAAATCCGATTTTGTGCTGTCCCTCTGTGAGTTGATTATGGGCGGCAAGACCGGGCTGGAAGCCATCGAGCGCACCGTAATTGACCGGGCTGTGCAGCGTATCTATCAGCCCTACTTTGCAGACCCGCGCCCGGAGAATATGCCGATCCTCTCCGACCTCCACGCCGCGCTGACGGCGCAGCATTTGCCGGAAGCCGACCGTGTGGCGCAGGCACTTGACCTGTATGTGTCGGGATCGCTCAATTTCTTCAACAACCGAACGACGGTTGACATTGACAACCGCTTTGTCTGTTTTGACATCAAGGAACTGCCGAAGAACCTGAAAAAGCCGGGGATGTTGGTGATTCAGGATCAGGTTTGGAATCGTGTCACCCGCAACCGCAACACAGGCGTATCGACGTGGTATTACGCGGACGAATTTCACTTGTTACTGAAAGAGCCGCAAACCGCAGCATACAGCGCGGAGATCTGGAAGCGTTTCAGAAAATGGGGCGGTGTGCCGACAGGTGCAACGCAGAACGTCAAGGATCTGCTGTCCAGCCCGGAAATCGAAAATATTCTGGAAAATTCAGACTTCATCTGTATGCTCAACCAAGCGGCGGGCGACCGCAAAATTCTTGCCGAACGTCTGAACATCTCGCCGGAGCAGCTAAAGTTCGTCACCAACTCCCCACCCGGCGAGGGACTGCTGTTCTTTGAAAATGTGATCCTGCCCTTTGCAGATAAGTTCCCACGGGACACCGAGCTTTACCGCATCATGTCCACCAAGCCGAGCGAGGTGAACGGCGTATGACGATGGAGCTTGATACCATTCTCTGCGGCGACAGTCTGAATGTGCTGAAAGCCCTGCCGGAGAGCAGCGTCCATTGCTGCGTGACCTCGCCGCCCTACTACGGGCTGCGGGATTACGGCATGGACGCACAGATCGGGCAGGAAGCTACGCCGGAGGAATACATTTCGCGGCTGACAGCGGTATTCCACGAGGTGCGCCGGGTGCTGCGCCCGGATGGAACTTTGTGGGTAAATATCGCGGACAGCTATTGCGGCACAGGCAGCAAAGGCGACACCCGCGACCCAAAATATCCGCAGGGGCGCAACGGGCAGAACATTTCTCTCTGCCAAGCGGTGCGGGGCTGCAAGCAAAAGGACATGATCGGGATTCCGTGGATGCTGGCCTTTGCGCTCCGCGCCGACGGCTGGTATCTGCGCAATGACGTGATCTGGGCAAAGGGAAACCCCATGCCGGAGAGTACCAAAGACCGCTGCACCCGCAGCCATGAGCATATTTTCATGCTCACCAAGAGCAGACGCTATTTCTATGACTGGCTTGCCATTGCCGAACCCATTGCCCCCACGACTGCCCTGCGAAAAAAGGCAGGGCGCGGCGTGGGCAAGTATTCCGCTCCCGTGCCGGGACAGCCGCAGACACAGAATATCAATAAGCCGAGGAAAAAAGGCAGCATCACCGACGACATGATCTCACCCGTCCGGGCAAAGCGCGATGTGTGGTTTATCAACACCGTGCCTTACAAGGGCGGGCATTTTGCCGCCTATCCGCCCCTGCTGGCAGAAACTTGTATTCTCGCGGGCTGTCCCAAGGGCGGCATTGTCCTTGATCCATTCATGGGCAGCGGCACGACGGGACTTGCGGCAAAGCGGCACGGCAGGCATTACATCGGCATTGAACTGAACACGGAGTTTTGTTCCCTTGCACGGGAACGGATCGGAGGTGATACCCATTGAAAGAATTTAAGCCCCGCGATAAGCTCACCCAGCGTATGACCCGCGATGGCGCGGTGCTGGACAATCAGACCACGGGTGAAGAAATCCATATTTCCGAGCGCGACGCCGAAAAGCAGCTTTCCCCGAACGGGCAGCCTATCCAGATGGGAAAACGCGACGCACCTATGAATCCGGCAGAGGACGACCCAAAGCACGGGCGGCAGCTTCGCCCACAGGAGCAAAAAGAGCCGGAAAAGGAGCAGCCAAAACCGCAGCAGCCGAGCGCCGAGCCGTTTCAGCCGCAGAGCAGCAGCCCCATTTCCCATATCCCGCAGGACATTCCAACGCCCGCCGCGCCGGGTGGTACAGCGGAAAAGCTCTTTGACCGTGCGGCCGCAGAGCATGACGCGCACAAGGCGCGGCAGACAGCGCAGATGTCCCGCGACGCGGCGCAGCAGCGGTATTCTGCATCCCGTTTGCAGTTTTCCGAGGAAGAACGCGCCGCGCCGGAGCTGCACCAGCATATCCACCGTGCGGAAAAGGCCGCCGACAAGCTGGATGCGGCGCAGGCAGCGATCCCCAAGAAACGGGTGCTGCGCAAGGAGCGTGTCTTTGATGAAGCCAGCGGCACAGCCAAGGCCAAGCTGCGCTTTGATACCGTGGATAAGTCCCCGCCCAAGCTGAAACCGAATCCGTTAGGCCGTCCGCTGCGGGAGGTCGCAGTACAGGCGCACGGAAAAATCCATGAGGTCGAGCATGAAAACGTCGGCGTGGAAAGTGGGCATAAAGCCGAAGAACTTGCCGAGCATGGCGCAGGCGGTGCAATTCGCTGGAAGCGCCGTCACCGCAAGCTGAAACCCTACCGCGCTGCGGAAAAGGCCGAGCGCAAAGCCGTAAATGCCAATGCAGAATATCTCTACCAAAAGGCGCTGCATGATAACCCTGAAATGCTCTCCGGCAATCCGCTCAATCGCTTTTTCCAGAAGCAGCGTCTAAAGCGTGAGTATGCCAAGGCTGCAAGAACGGCAAAGGCTGCGGGCAGCACCGCTCAGGCAACCGCCAAAAGCGCCGAAAAAACCGCAGAAGTCACGGCGACGGCAGCGAAAAAAGCGGCAGAAAAGGCAAAGGAAGCAGCGGAGTTCGTTGCCCGCCATTGGAAGGGTGTGCTGGTCGTTCTGGCTGGTTTTCTGCTGGTTGTCATGCTGATCGGTGGGCTGCAATCCTGCTCTGCGCTGGTGGGCGCGGCTGGCGGAGGTGTAGCTGCATCCAGCTATCAGTCGGAGGACGCGGACATTCTCGCCGCCGAAGCCGCCTACTGTGCGCTGGAAGCCGAGCTGCAAGAATATCTCGACACCTATGAACGCACCCATGATTACGACGAATACCACTATAACCTTGACGAGATCAAGCACGATCCCTATGTCCTGGCATCGATCCTCTCCGCGCTGCATGACGGCGCATGGACGGCAAGCGAGGTGCAAGGGACGCTGCAAATGCTCTTTGAAAAACAATATATTCTCACGGAAACCGTCGTGACGGAGGTGCGCTACCGCACCGTTACCCGGACGGACAGCGAGGGCAATGAGTATGAGGTAGAAGTTCCGTATAACTACTACATCTGCACCGTAGAGCTGGAAAACTTCGATCTCTCGCATATTCCCGTTTATATCATGGACGAAGAAACGCTGTCCAAATATGCGCTGTATATGTCGGTGCTGGGCAACAAGCCGGAGCTGTTCGGGGATAGCGAGTACATCCCCAAGTATATTACAAACCGCCCGGAGGGATACGAGATCCCGCCCTCTGCAATGGAGGACGAAACCTTTGCCGCCGTTATCACAGAAGCAGAAAAGTATTTGGGGTACCCCTATGTGTGGGGCGGCAGCAGCCCGTCCACCTCCTTTGACTGCTCCGGCTTTGTGAGCTGGGTGCTGACAAACAGCGGCGTGTGCAATACGGGCAGGCTGGGCGCACAGGGACTTTACAACATTTCTACCCCCGTTTCCAACCCGCAGCCGGGCGACCTCGTGTTTTTCGTCGGGACATACGATACTCCGGGCGTTAGCCATGTGGGAATCTACGTCGGCAATTCCATGATGATCCATTGCGGAGATCCGATCTCCTATTCCAACCTGAACAGCAGCTATTGGCAGGCGCATTTCTACGCCTACGCCAGACCGCCGTACAACTAAGGAGGGCGGTTATGCTGACGCTGATCCCTGTTTCTCTTGCGCAGGCGAACGAGTTTGTGCGGCAGCATCACCGTCACCACAAGCCCGTCGCTGGACACAAGTTTTCCATTGGCTGTTCTGAAAATGGGCGGCTTTGCGCCGTTGCCATTGTGGGACGGCCTGTGAGCCGCTATTTGGACGACGGCTTTACGCTGGAGGTCAACCGCCTATGCAGCGATGGCACGAAGAACGCTTGCAGCATCCTCTATGCGGCAGCGGCACGGGCTGCGCGGGCGATGGGCTACCGCAAAATTATCACCTACACCTTAGACACCGAAAGCGGCGCAAGCCTACGCGCCGCAGGCTGGACGAACGCCGGGCTTGCAGGCGGCAAGGCATGGACAGGCAGCCGCCGTCCTGCCCAGCCGCTCTATCCGGCGCAAATGAAATACCGCTATGAAAAGCGGCTGAATGGAGGTTGAGCTTATCAATATTGTTTCCTTTGGGGGCGGTACGAACAGCGCGGCAATGCTGGTCGGGCTGCATCAACATGGCATCCCTGTCGATTTGATTTTGTTTGCCGATACAGGCGCAGAGCAGCCGCACACCTATTGCTTCATTGAAACGATGAACGAATGGCTTGCAGCACACAATATGCCCACTATCATCACCGTAGAGAATGTAGACCGCTTTGGAAATCGACTGTCCCTTGAAACAGAATGCTTGCACTCTCAAACGCTGCCCTCGATTGCCTACGGGCATAAGAGGTGTTCACAAAAGCACAAGATCGCACCGCAGGGAAAATTCTGCAATAACTATCCTCCGTGCCGTGAGGTGTGGGCATCCGGCGAGCGCGTGACCCGCTTCCTCGGCTATGATGCAGGCGAGATCAGACGGTACAATCATTCCAAGACATACGACGCGAAAGACAAAAAGTATCATAATCGTTATCCTCTGATTGAATGGGGATGGAGCAGGACGGATTGTGTCCGGGCATTGGAAGCGGCAGGCTTGCCGCAGCCCGGAAAATCCTCCTGCTTTTTTTGCCCCAGCATGAAGCGGGAGGAAATTATGCTGCTGAAAGAACAGCATCCTGATTTATATGCCCGTGCGATTGCCATTGAGGACAATGCCCGTCCTCGGCTGGAAAAAGTGAAAGGTTTGGGGCGCAATTACGCATGGAAAGACCGATTCGGAAAGGAGTAATCACCTATGGCTATGAGCAAAATTGACCGCATTGACCGTGAGATTGAAAAGACCCGCGGCAAAATCACCGAGTACCAAAACAGGCTGAAAGAGCTGGAAGCCCAGCGCACCGAGCAGGAAAACTTTGAAATCGTCAATCTTGTCCGCTCTATGTGCATGAGCCGCGATGAGCTGATGAATTTCCTGCGCGGCGGCGGCAACGACGCGCCGCCCGTGGAAACCGCCTATCACGAACAGGAGGACATGACCGATGACGAGGAATAAGCATTTTCGCTCTGTATTCGCCGCGCTGCTCTGCGCGGTGCTGTGCATGACGGCCTTTGCCACCGTCGCGTATGCGGACGGCGGCGACTACTACGATGACGAGCTGCCGCCTGAAACGTGGCAGGAGGAAACGCAGCCGGAGGACAACACGATTGTCCCCGGCACTCCGTTCACCGAGGACGGCATCGCTGCGACCCGCGATCTTCTCTATGATAAACACACCAATAAGCAGTTTATCACCGTGGAAACCCGAAATGGGCATACGCTGTATATCGTCATTGACTACGATAAGCTGCTGGACGAGGAAGAAGAACGCTATCAGACATATTTCTTAAATCCCGTGGACGAAGCCGATCTGATGGCACTGTTGGAGGACGACAGCCAGAATACGCCCGTTGTCTGCTCCTGTACCGAAAAATGCACCGCTGGCAAAGTCAATACGAACTGTGCCATCTGCAAAACGGATATGACGAATTGCGCCGGAAAGGAAGCGACGCCGGATGAAACGGAACAGCCAGACGAGCCGACGCCGGAGAAGAAAAACAATATGGGCGGCATCCTTATCCTTGTACTGTTCCTTGCTGCGGGTGGCGGCGGTGCGCTGTGGTACTTCAAGCTGCGCAAGCCGAAATCCAGCATCAAGGGCGGCGACGAGCTGGACGAGTTCGATTTTGACGAGGATGACGAAGCCGAAGAATACGGGGATTATGAGGACGCAGACAGCGCCAGCGATCCCGATGAACAGGAGAATGAAGAATGAGCGTTTTGATTATTTGTGAAAAGCCCTCTGTGGCAAAGACTGTTGCCCTTGCGTTGGGCGCTATGGAGCAAAAAGACGGGTATCTTTCCGGCGACGGGCTGCTGGTGTCATGGTGCATCGGGCATCTTATCAGCATGGCAGACGCGGGCAGCTATGACGAGCGATACAAAAAGTGGCGCTATGAGGATCTTCCTATTCTGCCGCAGGCATGGAAATATGCCCCTACTCCCGGCAAGGAAAAGCAGCTTGCCGTTCTGAAAGAGCTGCTGCACCGCAGCGACGTTTCCGAGGTGGTGAACGGTTGCGACGCCGGGCGCGAGGGTGAGCTGATTTTCCGCTTTGTCTATGAGCAGGCCGGATGCACGAAGCCCTTTTCCCGCCTTTGGATTTCCTCAATGGAGGATAGCGCCATCCGCGAGGGCTTTGCCGGACGCAGAGCCGGAACGGAATACGATGCGCTGTATCAATCGGCGCTGTGCCGTGCGCGGGCGGACTGGCTTGTGGGCATCAATGCGACGCGGCTTTTCTCCGTGCTGTACCATAAGACCCTGAATGTGGGACGGGTGCTGTCGCCTACGCTGAACCTGCTGGTGGAGCGTGACGGAAAAATTACGATGTTCCACAAGGAGAAATACCACATCGTACATATCGGCTGCGGCGGCGTGGACGCGGAAAGTGAACGCATTTCCGACGCTGCCGCTGCGGATGCGCTGAGAACGGCTTGCGAAGCGTCGCAGGCCGTTTGCGTTTCTCTCAAAAAAGAGAAGAAAACCGCGCTGCCGCCGAAGCTATTTGACCTCACCTGCTTGCAGAGGGAAGCCAACCGCGTTTACGGCTTTACCGCCAAGCAGACCCTTGACTATGCGCAAAGCCTGTATGAAAAGCGTTTTCTGACCTATCCCCGTACTGACAGCAATTATCTCACCGAGGATATGGCGCAGACGGCAACCGACCTTGTTGCGGCGCTGCTGCCTGTGCTTCCCTTTATGCAGGGCGCGGAGCTTACGCCGGAGATTGGGCGCGTCATCAACAGCGCCAAGGTTTCCGACCACCACGCGATTATCCCTACGGCTGCTTTTGCTGGCAACGGCTTTGACAGACTGCCGGAGAGCGAAAAGAAGTTGATGTCCCTTGTCTGCTGCAAGCTGCTGTGCGCCGTTGCAGCGCCGCAGGAGTATGAAACCGTTACGGCGGCCTTTGACTGCGGCGGCAAGCCGTTCACCGCCAAGGGCAAAACGATTCTGATTGCGGGCTGGAAAGACATTGACGCCCGTTTCCGCGCCACGCTCAAAGCAAAGCCGGACGAGGACAGCGCAGAGGATGTGGCGCTGCCGGAGCTTTCCGAGGGGCAGATTTTTGAAACGGTCACGGCTTCTGTTTCCGAGCATTATACCACGCCGCCCAAGCCCTACACCGAGGATTCGCTTCTGTCCGCAATGGAGAACGCGGGCAAGGAGGATATGCCGGAGGATGCAGAGCGGCAAGGGCTGGGAACTCCGGCAACGCGGGCAGCGATGATTGAAAAGCTGCTCTCTGCCGGATTTGTCGAGCGCAAGGGCAAAAGTCTTGTGCCGACCAAGGACGGCATCAATCTCGCTGTCATCCTGCCGGATATGCTGAAATCGCCGCTGCTCACCGCTGAATGGGAAACCCGCCTGACGGAGATCGCCAAGGGCAGCGACGACCCGCAGAGCTTCATGCAGGGAATCGAGGATATGACGCGGGAGCTGGTGAAGCAGTATTCCCACATCACCGAGGACGGTAAAAAGCTGTTCGCACCGGAAAAGGAAGCAGTCGGCATCTGCCCACGCTGCAAAAGCCCTGTCTATGAGGGCAAGAAGAATTTCTACTGCTCTGACCGCTCCTGCCGCTTTGTCATGTGGAAGAATGACAAGTTCTTTGAAAGCCGGAGAACCGTCTTTTCCAAGAAAATCGCCGCCGCACTCCTAAAGGACGGCAAGGCGAAAGTCAAGGGGCTGTACTCTGAGCGCACGGGCAAGACCTATGACGGGACGGTGCTGCTGTGTGATACGGGAGAGAAGTATGTGAATTACCGTATCGAGCAGAGAAAATGATCCGGCTGAATGACGCGCAGCATCGCAGAGTGAAAAAGCTGACCCGCTGCCATTGCGCCAACAATGTGCGTGGATGCTGTCTGCTGCTGGACGACGGCGAGCCGTGCGTCTGTGTGCAGGCCATCAGCTATTCGCTGCTCTGCCGATACTTCCGGGAAGCGGTGCTGCCCGCAGACCGGGAGCTATGCGCAGATCTTGCAGCCACGGCGGACACCCGCAAGAAATGCGAGCTGTGCGGCAAGCCCTTTCCCGCCCGCAGCAACCGTGCAAAATACTGTGACCGCTGTGCGCCCTATGCTGCCCGGCGCAATGCAGCAGAGCGCAAGCGCCGCCAGCGGGCAAAGGCGCGGTGTGTCACGGTTTAGGGGCTTCAAAAGCCTTGCGGCAAGCGGTTTTCCAGACACGCTTTTGGAGTGTGCGGGGTATTCCTATGGAAACTGCGGAAAACGGCTTTGAAAGCGTGACAGAACGCATTTTACGGAGATAAAAGAACGATTCAGTAACGCAGCAAGCATAGGGAGTGTGGCTACAACTCCCGAAAATCGCCGTCCGGCACAGACCGGGCGGCGATTGCTTGTTGGGATAGTCCCAAACCCTTATGTCAGAAAGGAGCGCAGACGTGGACGAACACCTTTTGGAAGTATATCTTATCAACACCGCACGGCATACCGAGGAAACGCCTGTCGCGGAATGGGTATCGCTGCCCACCGACGCCGAAACGATGAAAGCCGTTTTTGAACGGCTGGGCGTAGACGGGAGCGACACGGAACAGTATCAGGTATCTGCCTTTCATTCCTCTCTGGACGGATGGAGCGAAGCCTTGAAGCCCGGCGAAAGTCTGGACGATTTGAACTATCTTGCCGCGCTGCTCACCCAGCGCAGCGACGAGGAACGCGACAAGTTTGCCGCTGCCGCGCAGTACGGCGACCATGCGGCAAGCGCGGCGGACTTAATCAACCTGACGCACAATCTGGACTGCTACTGGCTTTATCCCACCGTACACAATTCCGACGATTACGGGCATTACCTCATTGACGATCTGGACGAGCTGGAATTGCCGGACGCCGCCAAGCGATTCTTTGATTACAAGAGCTATGGGCGCGAAGCGGTCAAAGAGGATCGCGGCATTTTCACCGATTATGGCTATGTCTACAATAACGGCAACGATTATGCGGAGTGGTACAAAGCCAACCAAGTGCCGCAGGAATATCGTCTGACTGCGCAGCCCAGCCCCCAGCGGGATATGGACGAGCTGCCGCAGGGCGCGGCGCTGCCTGTCGAGCCAATCCCCGTGCGTCCGCTGGTATTGAACGCCACCGACACACAGGGCAGAATCAGGGAGATCACCGAGCATTTGGAACAGGGCGTACAGGAGGTTTTTGAAAGTGAGCGGTATCGGGATTATCTGAAAGCCATGTCCCGCTTCCACAATTACAGCCTGAACAATACGCTGCTGATCGTCATGCAGAAGCCGGACGCATCTCTTGTCGCAGGCTACGGAAAGTGGCGTGACGAATTTGAACGCCATGTCAAATCCGGCGAAAAGGGCATCAAAATCCTTGCACCCGCACCCTATAAAATCAAAAAGGATGTGGCGAAAACTGACCCGGACACCGGGCAGCCCGTGATCGGCGCAGACGGTAAGCCCGTCACGGAGCAGCAGGAGGTGACGATTCCAGCGTTCAAGGTGGTGTCGGTATTCGATGTGAGCCAGACCGAGGGCAAGGAGCTTCCCGACATTGCCGTGGACGCGCTCACGGGTGATGTGGAACAGTACGAGGACTTTTGGCGAGCCTTGAAGCTGACCTCTCCCGTTCCCGTGACGCTTGAAAAAATCGACGGCAGCGCACACGGCTACTATGACCTTACAGAAAAGCGCATTGCCATTGATGACGGCATGAGCGAGCTGCAAACCATCAAGACGGCGATCCATGAGATCGCCCATGCCAAGCTGCACGATATTGACCTGAACGCGCCGGAGCAGTCGGAGCGCCCCGACCGCAGCACCCGTGAGGTGCAGGCGGAAAGCGTCGCCTATACGGTGTGCCAGCATTTCGGGCTGGACACGTCGGACTACTCCTTTGGCTATGTCGCCGGGTGGAGCAGCGGCCGCGATATTAAGGAGCTGAAAGCATCCCTTGAAACCATCCGCACCGCCGCCAGCGAGCTTATTTCCGAAATCGAGGGGCATTTTGCAGAGCTTCAGGTGCAGCACACCGCAGAGCAGGAACAGGCTGCTGCGCAGGATGTGCCGGAGAACACCTTTTCCATTTATCAGCTCAAAGACGGCGACGCAACGCGGGATCTCCGATTTGAGCCGCTGGAACAGGTAAAGGCCGCAGGACTGCGTGTTGACCGCGAAAATTATGAGCTGGTCTATACCGCACCCCTCTCCGATACGGACACGCTGGAGGACATTTTCGTTCGCTTCAATATGGACAGGCCGCAGGACTTCACCGGGCATAGCCTTTCCATGTCCGATGTCATTGTGCTGCATCGCGGCGAGCAGGAAACGGCACACTATCTGGATCGCGGCGGCTATACCGAAGTGCCGGAGTTTTTACAGCCGGAGCAGGCCGCAGAGCAGGAAGCGCAGGCTGACGCCCCGCCAGCGGAACGACCGCTGACAGAGTTGCAGAAGCAGGCTGTTGAAATTGCCAAGCGGTATGAAACACTTTCCATGCAGGAGAAAATCGGCGTGATCGCGCAGGCGTTCGGCTGCACGTCCGGCACGATTGAAACCTCGCCCTGCACGGGAAAATGGCGCGGCACAAGTGATATTTCTATTCGCTTTGATAACGGCAGCTCTCTGTTTTTGGGCAACCACATAACGCGAAAAGCCAAAACCAAAAAAGTACAGCAGGAGCTTGTCGATAGCGCGTTGGTGCGGTATAACCCTGAAATCATCCGCATTGCAAAGGAAACTGCCTATACCGCCCTCAAAGAGCGCGAGCTTCAGGACAATGCTATTGCCGAAGCAAAGGGCTTGAAGCCCTACACGCTGCTGAATGTGGAGTTCAACGACGGCGCAGATCAGCAAAGCAGCGGTTACATAGGTTGGTACTATGCGACGCTGGCGGTGGACGGAAAAATCTGCACGCATTTGGAAACAGGCTTGAATCACGACATTGCATCCGGCAGCGTAAGCCCGACGCCCACGCGGGAAAATTACTACGCAGCCGGAGCGCTGAAAGAAAGTGATGTGGACTATGTTTTCAACAACGTCGGCTTTTCCTCTGCTTCCGGCCTTTACTCTCTGCATCTGAGCGACGCCGCACGGGGACGTGCCGAATTGGAGCTTGCGAAAAAACTGATCGACGATTACTGCCGCGAAGAATTTCATTCCGGCGCAGATTTCAGCGACCTGTCCGCCGTTGGTATTGGACACACGACCGTTACGGATGATGAAATCCCCATTCAGGCATACGCAAACCTGGCGGACTTCCGCATTGAAAAATATTTGGGTGATGTGCTGATTGAAAGCCGACAGTATGAATCGCTGGCTGCGCTGATCCAAGGCGAGCTGAACGATTTGGAGTTTGGCGACCTGACCTATGCGAGCGACGAGCAGATTGCCATGTTCCATGCCCAAGAGGAAGTGTCCGGCAAGGAAGCAACCTCCCTTAATCCTGCGGTGCAGCCCGTCGTGACGATTCTTTGGAGCGAGAGCGATAAGCTGCAAGAGGGTGAACAGCTCCCGCTTGCCCGCGCTGACGCACTTTTTAAGGCGCTGGACGATGAAAAGCGTTCCGAGCGTGAGAAGCCCGGTTATACAGGCGGCTGGTACGATAAAACCAAATTCCGCATTGACTGCACATTCCACGGGGAACGCGACAGCTACGAGGGGCGGCAGGACTTTGGCGACGGGGACGGCGCTCTGATCGATCATATCCAAGCCCATCACGAATACTACGCCAAGGACGAGAGCTGGAAAAACTTTGTGCTGCACAACGAGGGCGCGGAAGCGTGGGAAAAAGACAAAGCCGAGCGCGAAATGCTTCTCACCGAGTTTGTACCGTATATGCGCCTGCATTGCAATCTCTCCGAGCAGGAGCGTACCGCTGCGGATATGCTGGAAAATGGAGAAGCCCTGACGCCGGAGCAGACAGCATATTTTCATGCGGTTCTTGCTCATGTGGACGCTTGCCGGGAAAAGCTGAACGCGGGCGATTATCACTTGCCCGACCCGCCGCAGCTTTCCGATTTTGATAAAGAGCTTCAGGACTACAAAGCCCATGTGGAAAGTGAGATTGCACAGGAAGCCGAAGCCGCAGGCATGACCGTGGAGGAATATGCCGCCAACGGCTACGAGCCGCAGGAGCAGCCCGCCGACGTACAGGAGCAGCCGGAGGAAACGCTGCCCGCAGATACCGCGCCGGAGCAAGCCGCCGTCAGGTATTACACCATCAATGAGGGCGCTGCCCGACGTGCCAACGATGCAAACAGCTACCGCGACTACGCCGCAGGCAGCGCAACCGCCGAATATCGGCAGATGGTGGATCAGGCAGCGGCGATTGCGCAGCGGCAGAAAGAGCGCGTCGATCCCATGTACCATGAGAAAATTGACGCGCTGCTGGACACCTATGCCCGCAAGCTGGCGGAAAATCTGAACGACCACTATGCCATTGAAGCCCGTGTTCCCTCGATCCTTGTTGCAGGCGGCAGCAATTTCCCCGTTCGCAAGAAAGAGAAGCAAAACGCCGCCCGTGACCGCAATATGCAGGAATGGCAGGATGTTCAGAGAATTTTGGACAAGATCCGCAGCACAGGCATGGGCGGTATCAGCATGGACGACCCGCAGGCAGCGGCGAAGCTGGAAGCCAAGCTCGTCAAACTGGAATCGGCGCAGGAAACCATGAAAGCCGTCAACGCCTATTTCCGTAAGAATAAGACTTTGGAGGGCTGCCCCAGTCTGACGCAGGAGCAGATCACCAAATTGCAGCAGGAAATGGCGCAGTCCTGGCATCTGGATAAGAGCCGGCCGTACCCTGCCTATATGCTCTCCAACAACAACGCTGAGATTCGCCGCATCCGTGGGCGCATTGAACAGGTACGGCAGCATGAGGACACCAATTTTGCCGGATGGGAATTTGACGGAGGGCGCGTGGAAGCCAACAAAGCGGATAACCGTCTGCAAGTGTTCTTTGACGGCAAGCCAGATGAAGCGGCGCGGGACGAGCTGAAAGCAAACGGCTTCCGCTGGGCACCCAGCGTCGGCGCATGGCAGCGTCAGCTTAACAAAAACGCATACTACGCCGCAGGGTACATTTCCTGTATTCAGCCTATCTCCGGGGAAAAGCCCATTGACGTGCAGCGTAGCGCCCAGCAGCAGGAATCCGCTGCCCCTGACGCCCACCTGACCGGGGATCGCGTTTCAACGCCGCGTGGCAGCTTCCATGTTGCCGATATGACCCGTGAGCAGATGGAAGCCGCAGGCTATGGGTATCACCACAGCACCGATGACGGCAAGTATCTTATCATGGGCAACGGCACACAGGCCTTTGCCATTACCGCCGAGCAGCGGGAACAGGAAAACTATATGCGCACGGCGGAGCTGTCCACCGAACAGAACTACAATATGATTGACGGACAGATCAACAACACCCCGTCCGTGGACGAACTGGAAGAAAAGGCAAAGCGCGGTGAGGTGATTTCGCTCTCTGCGCTTGCCGCAGCGGTCAAGGCAGAGGACGGCAGAACGCCCCAGCGCGACCCGGACGGCAAAAAGCCGTCTATCCGTGCGCAGCTCAAAGCGGATCGTGCGCAGTCCTGCAAGCCGCAGCAGCGGGAAAAGGAACAGGAAGCCAAACGGAGCATCCGGCAGGCTTTGGAAATGGAGTGACCTATGAACAAGTTTGAAAATGTGGATGTACTGGCATCCCTGCAACAGATCATGCAGCAGAACACAGCCGCCTTTCAGAGCGATTTTGACATTGATAAGAAGATTCTGACACGGGCGGCAAAGAGTAAAAATACCGAGGATAAGGTCTATCTATGGTTTTCCCGCCCCAACGGAACGCATTGCCTGCGGGAACGGGATGTGTTTCTGCGCGGAACGCGAGAGCATAATACGTTCCGCTTTTACCATGAGCAGACCAAGGAGCGTGTGCTTGCCTATGCCGTGGTGCTGTCCGGCATGGAGAGCGGCAAGATAAAAGGCAGCATTTATGAGCTGGACTATGCAGCGAAAGCCGAGCTTGCAATCCAGACCGCCTTGCGGACAGACAATAACCGTCTGATCTATGAAAATGGTTCGCGGGAGCTTCCCAAGGAATACCACTTTGAAGCAACGCCGGATCGGGAGTACGGAAAGTTTGTGCGCTATGAAGCCGTTCCGCATGACCCGGATGCGCTGCGGGATCTGCTGCGCGATGAAAGCCGGAAGCGTGAACGGCTGAAACCCGGCAATTTCAAAGAGCATATCGGGCGGCTCTCCGACGAAAAGGTGCTTGCCGAAGCGCAGCGCCTTTCGGCGGCGTTCCAATCCCTGCAAGCGCCCAATAGTCCAAACGGAACGCATTTTGTAGTAGAGGTGTCGCCGTGGTTTGAGCGCATCGCATCCAGCCGGGAGCATGAGCGGCTATTTGCGCTGCTTCCATATAAGACGCTGTATCTTTCTTCGGTCAAGGACAGGCACGGCGTTTTCGCTTTTATCAGCAAGGACGAGCGGCGTGATCTTCCGCTGCGCAAGCAGCGTCCCTCTGTCCGGGCGCAGCTCAAAGAGGGGCAGTCAAAAAAGACCGCTGCACCCAAAAAGACAGCGGCAAAGACAAAAGATAATGATTTGGAGGTATGAGCATGGACAATGTTTCGTTTACCATTGAGGAAGAAAACCTGATCTGCATTTATCACAAGCACGACCGCCGCAGGACGATTGCAGCGATCTCCGACGCGCTGCCGGATATGGACGCAGATATGCGTCCGCTGGCGGAGCAGACGATCCATAAGCTGCACAACATGACCGACGCAGCATTTGAGGAAGCGCAGTTCACCATGACGCTTTCCGACGCAGAGTAAAAGACGACGCGGGGCGCGGTAGCCGATGATGGCTGCTGCGTCCCGCGTTTTTTTATTTTAGAGATTATCACGCTTGTCCTTTGCTAAAAAGTATCTTCTGTATCCTGCAAATCCAAAGCAAGCACCCGTCATATTAAGGAGAACATCCTCAATGTCGAAGCTACCGAGCATAGTAAGTATCTGAATGGCTTCGACAGCAAAAAGTGTTATGATTGTTGGGACGACAAAGTGTTTGAATGAATTAGCCTTTTTATAGTAAACTGGGAGCAAAAATCCCCAAGGGATAAATAAAATAACATTTCCAAAGAAGTTTACTATAAAGCGGATAATCACCTGTCCAGAAATCACAGGAGTTGTAAGCAAAACATACATACTTCTAAATGGAATGAAGTTGTGCATTGCTTTCAAGTATTCAATATATCCCCAAGGATAGGTTACGCCTATGCTACGAAAGAATAATACATAGAGGAGAATCAGGCCATAGGCAATGGTTGCAATGCTCACAAAGGTTTTTGCCTTTTTTGAAATAGATCTCAAGTGTCTACACTCCTGTCAACATATGGTTTTCGTATGTATTACTTGTAGTGAATTGTTAATGCGAGATAACGGCACTTCCATGCAAGGAGTCATGCGACCATCCGTCAAATACCGCAACAAACGCTACGGCATAACGATGCGAAGAGTTAAGGTTTATGAAGTTGAAACTCTCGGTAATCCCATCCAAGGTCGAGCCGCTGCTTGTCCACGTCGTTACGATCTTTTTCGTTTCAAGATCATACAATCCCACTTTCATTTGCGTAGGTCTACCTGTATCAGAATAGATTGTGTAAGTAACTTTCAGCTTTCCATCGGAATTTGCATAGAAGTAATAATTCGTATAGAGCCAAGACACGCCTACTACTTCAAGACTTGCATTATAGTTACTTGCGGACAGGTCGTAGTAGTTTTTAGGAACCGACGTACTTCTCGCGTGAGCGTTCAAGTAGTCATCATAAATGGCTGGCGACGTATATGCATCATTGGAAATCTCCATACTTGGGATAACATTTTCTGCGGCAAAGGCAGTAACACTCACGGAGAGTAACATCACAACCGATAATAGGGTACATAATACTTTTTTCATAAGAGAACTCCTTTCGTTTGGTATCAATGCTCATTGGGAACATGAAAATCAGCAGATAACGGCCATTGAAAGCGCACAGCCTAATCATCGTCTGTATAGACTATGCGCCCATCCTGCTGATTTTAAGTCGGAGCCTCCATAGCGGACAGGTAAAATAAACAGACCCGTGCAAATGCCCACATAAAGTATTTACTGTTGCCATCGCTTATTCCACCTCCTGTCATGTCCTTTTACCCATATAACGGTCAAGATTCAAAAAAGGGACAGACTTTTTTGAGAAAATTTCTTCGTACTATAAACTATGCAATGCGGATGATATGCCTTTGAGGAAACACAGTTCACCATGACGCTTTCCGACGCAGAGTAAAAAACGACGCGGGGCGCGGCAGCCATCATCGGCTGCTGTGCCCCGCGTTTTTGCGTTGTGTATTTAGTGTAGACCTGTATTTAGTAGTTCATTCAGTTCTGCATATGCCGCTATGTCATATGGATCTTCTTCGAGTTTTTTGCAGATGTTGCTTATACTGAGCATAGAGATATGGCTGTCATTCCGCAATAACTCGAAATAGATTTGGTTTAATAAATTACGCTCCTTAAAAATTCGACTACTTTCATTAAAGCAGAACGCAATTTGAACGGCGGTTCCCCATGATGTGGCTGCATATGCTTTATCATCGTTACTTCCTGACATCTCAAATGCGTCCAAGTAGTTGCTTACAGCACGCATGGATTGAATATAAGCATCTTCGAGCAACTCCTTTTTAGCATAACTCTTTACAAATGTTGCCGTAAGTACATTTGACATTATAAGTACTGCGACACAAAGAATAACGGCAACTTTGGGGTGTCTAATTCTCATGCTACATTACTTTCTTGCGTCAATTCCGATATTAACCGACACGCTGGAATATGCAGAGAAATTTCCAGTATAAGACGTAGCACCATACATGGAGCTGTAGCTATAATCTAAGCTGCCACTACCAGTAACGGAAGTTGTTGTCGAATAAGATTTGTTATACTGATAACTCATTGAGCAACAACCTGCATAGCCTTTCTGCGTTGCTGCTGCGCCGCTGTCGCCCCAATTTACATTTTCAGAATAGTTATGTTTCCATGTAGCGGAATTGTTGAGTATACTTCCACTATTCTTAGACAGGGTAGTCTTGATGGTGTAAATGGTAATATTCAGGTTCCAAGGTAATACGCCCCATACACCATTTACATAATAAGGGATAGGAATTTCAACATTCCAGCTATCGTCACCTGGATCCATATTGCTCATTTCCATAGAATTATCGTTTGGCGAGGAAATAGCACAGGTTCCGCCCGTTACCCATGCGCTTAAAGCGCCGGGAATCAATTTTGTACCTTGAATATAGGTCTTGGCATTTCCATTATGACCATTTACCTTAACGTAGCCCTTAAACACTTCGTTCGGGCCCATGCGCTTTGGTGTATACACTGTAGTTGCAATCAAATCAACGCGGTTGCCATTTATGAGTTCGCCTTGTCCGATGCCGATTCCGCGATATGTGATATTGTAATCAGTAGCCGCAAGAGGTGCCACATCCTCACCAGCAGCACTTACAGGCTCTTCATCTTCACCAAAGGTTTCGTCGGCCATTCCCGAAAATGCACTAACAAGTTCATTCATTTCATCGAAAGTGTTTCCGAAAATGTAGGTCTCACAGTCGCTTTCGGAAGTAACATAACCAACAGACGCATAAACAAAAATCTTTTGAGTGTTCGGGATATAATGCAGGTTAAAACCGATATGGGTTCCATCACTTAATGAGCCGGACATATAGCCAATCAAACCTGTCCCAGAACGAGTTTCAACCTCTAAAAGGTCTCCGCACACAGAGTATTCCGACGAATTAGATGCAACTGTGAATGTACCTGTCGCTGTATAAGAGCCGCTGGTATCTTTCGCAAGCTGAATGGTAATATCTTGAGGATCGGATATATCTGCATTGTGAGTAGCCACATCTGGCGAATTTTTCACAATTCCATTTGTGATTTCGGCATTGTAGGGTACGGAAACCTGTCCTACATCTTCGTCGGTGGTAGCAGCCCAAACCGTTGTCCCGCACAAAAAGGACATACTAATTGCAAGAGTTAAGACCATAGATAGGATCTTTTTGAATTTTTTCATATTGTACCTCCATGTAATAAGATAACGTGACCTACTCTTTTAGTAGGTGCAGTTTCTGTGTTGTCATTGCAAACGCTGCGCACAAGTTCGACACTCAACCTGTGCGCTGAAATGAACGATATTGATGCACCCTCTCCATATCTGGAAGCCGCACCAATATCGAGGTACATAAGAGTTATTTCCAATTCTGAAATGACACATATTGCTACCTCCGATCTCAGCCCTACGATTACACTTCTGCCATTATTCCCACAATGTTAACCCTAAAGGCATTGCGCATTAGGTTCGCTACTTTGTGGATTCACTTATATAACGGCCATAATAAAAAAAGGGGACAGACTTTTTGAAAATTTTTTTCCGATTCATACCTTGTTAATGGGTTGCCACTTTCCTGCGCAACATTCTTGTGGTATAATTTTGAAATAAGCAGTTGATTATTACTGCAACGAACACCCATAATGCGCAAGAATAAATTTACTTGCTCACTTAGAATGGGCGGCTGCGGGGCTGTCCATGAGGAAAAATATATGATGATACTCCTATTTAGTGTTTTGAATGATGAACAACGTGCGCTGGTAGAGCGGATATTCCATGAGCATCATATCCACTTCCAGCGTATTTCGTTTAATATTGTTAAATCAGAGGAAGCCGCAGAAGATGTCGTGTCCACCGCATTTATAAAGATCATGGACAACATCGAGAAAATTTCTGATTTACCCTGTCCCCAAATGACCGCTTTCTGCGTTACCATAGTGAAAAACGCTTCTATTGACGTGTTGCGTCAATTACAACAGAGTGTTCACATTGATTACTGGGACAATATTTCGGACGAGGACACGGACGATATTGCAGATGAATGTATTCACAATGCGGACGTACATAGGTTGACTGAGGTAATAGATCAGCTTGATCCCGGTGATCGGCATTTTATCTATCTCCGCTATACGCTGGAAATGGGATATAGAGAGATTGGTGAATTGCTGAACATTTCGGAGGATGCCGCAAAAAAGCGCGGGCAGCGGCTTGTCAAGAAACTCCGAAAACTGTATGAGAAAAGGTGACGATATGGATATGAATTGGCAGGCCATGCTGCATGAAGCGGCAAATACCAGCTTTGAAAAGGATATAGAAGTTCGTGCTGCCGACGATAATGACACTTGTACTCCTGTAGATTTGCCGAAAGCAAAGATCCGAGAATTGAGCGAAAAGATTCTGCACTTGCCGCATCAGGGAATTGTTCTGCTATTTAGTAGATACTGCTTCCGGCTATCTCCCCAAGAAACGGAAAAGTTCTTCCAAATGAAAAATACAAAGGGTCGATTCCGCTTTTACCGCGAGCTGCTTTCTTCAAGTATGGATCTTTGCTCGGAACAAGTGATTTCGGATGCTTCTCTCAATCACGCCTGTAAAATTGCCATGAAAGACTATTTGCGCACGGAGCTAAAAGAAGATTCTGCTGCAAGTAGTGTAGGAAAGAGCCGGACGAATATTGTGTTCAGACGGTTCGGCAAAGCTGTTGCAGTCGCAGCAATTACCATAACCCTGTTGTTCTCAACGGCTATGGTGGCTAATGCACAGTTCCGTGAAAAGGTAATCGCATGGGTAGTCGAGACATTTGAAAAGTACAGTATCTTTGAACTGCAAAGCGACGGTGAAAACACGCAGCCTGATTTGCAGAGCTATAAGCCTACCTATCTTCCCGACGGGGCGGAATTGCAGAATACGGTTGAATTGCCGGAATTTTATGGGTATGAGTATGCAATCGACGATACAGCTTACTTTAGCATTTGGCTCAGTCAATCGGATATACGGATTTATATTGACGCCGAAAATGCAGACGTAGAACCGTTTGATAAGGACGGAATAACAGGCTATTTCTTCAAAAAAGAGGATTTGAATTATGTGTGCTTTGAACGTGATGGTTGTTCTTTCTCGGTCTATGGATTGCTTGACATGGACGAACTGATAAAAATTGCCGCAGGCATCACAAAAGAATAATTTAAAATATGTGTCCCTTTTTTCCTCCTTGCGCGTTATATGGGTGATCTCCCAATACTGCACAAGGAGTCCTGCAAATAAAAGTCAATAGGTTTCCATAAAAAATCGCAAAAAAATACTCGGCAGATAGCCGAGTAAAAATGCGTACAGCAAACAGGACTCCCTCAAAAAATGGAGGCAGCCAAATGACATAATGAACATTACAAATTAGCCTTCTTCAGTTTGAACTGCACTTTCAGCAGCGTTCAGACACTCCTTGACGCGGGCATAGTAAATACGCAGGAACTTGTTCGCGGCAGCGGTAGTGCAAACGTAGAAAGGCTTTCCTTCGTTACGCTTTTTGACGTAGAACTGGTAAACCGCTTCGTTTTCTGGTTTGCATTTAACGTAAGTAGAGACCACTTGAAAGAGTGCTTTTCTCAATTGAGGTGATCCACGCTTGGAAGTTGCAACACTGGAAAGCTGCATCTTGCCAGAACCAACAACGCCGGGGTCTACACCTGCAAAGGCCACAATAGAACTGCGGTGCGGGAAACGGCGAACATCACCTAATTCAGCCATGAGATGCGGCCCTGTGGACTTTCCAACGCCGTACATGGCCATAACGGTCTCGTACTCCGGCAGCTGCTTGCAGAGATTCAGCATCTCGGCTTCCAGCTTGGACTGGTTTTCGCGCAGTGCAATAAGCTGGTCGGCGGCAACCGTAACCAGTAACTTGGCATTGTTGTCACGCGGCAGCGTGGTGTAAAGTCCGCAGCCGGCTGCGTAGAGAGCATCTGTCGCATCAGCACTAAAATGGTAGCCCTTTCTCTTGCACCATTTCTTGTATCGTTCTCCAAAAGCATCCGGTGACATACGGTTAATGCAGTCGCAATGCCAAAAGGTTCTGTAAAAATCTACCCACTTCAAATGTCCGTCTGCCTTTTCGGGGCTTGAGAACAGCTCGTTTACACCCGGAAAGGTCTTGTCAGACAAAGAAATAAGGTTGTTTGTGAGCATGACAATGTTCTTGCTATACAAGTCGCATTGACGTTCGCACAGCTTGAGTTGTTGTCTAATTGCTTCCATAGGAGTATATTCCCGCAATGTAGACCAGTTGTCAAGCCCATATTTAGCAATTTTAAGAGCATCCTTCGGATCGGATTTTACCTTGCGCAGAGAGCCTGCTCCGCTTTGCTTAATAAGCAATGGGTTTAGGATGCTCACAAAGATTCCCTCACTGTGAAGCAGCGTTGCTACCGGCTCATGGTATCTGCCGGTTGCTTCCATTACAACGCGGGTATCTGGTTCCATGCAAAGAACATCCAACGCAAGACGTGACAGTTCAATATCTGAATGCCTTACCTCATATGGCGCTGCAACAAGCTCCCCACCGGGCTTCATGGCAGCTACCATACTCTTACCCTTAGAAACATCGATTCCAACTACGGTCATTCGTTTTCCTCCCAATTTGAATTTGCAATGGCTTCCGCCTTTTACTTATTGCTTGTTCAATCTCCTGGGTAACACGAACGCACCGCTTTGCGGTGGAACTACCTGCGTAAATCGAATGCTGCGAATAAGAACGGCGGCTGACTGACTCCTTGACGGACGTGTGAGTCCAGGGATTATCGTGTCAGGCCACTACATTCTTATTCTACAGCTTAGGCAACAAGCTGGATAGCAACACGACTGGATGCCGTGAGGCTACCCACAAATATATTGTAGGAGGATTTTATTTATGAAGAAGAAAGAAATTGTTACATTGGCATTAACCGCCGCTCTTTTAATGACTGCTCATGCAGTACCCGTAGCAGCAGCGGAAAGTGCTGCACCTAATGCCACGTCACCAACAATGCCAGCGCAAGCTATTACTCTCCGATGGGAAAGTACAAATATGGTTGTTCCAGCTATTTCGATTTCTGGTAAACAGATTTCTGTGTCAGCAGTAATTGCGCCTAAAAAACAAACAACCAAATCCAAGGGAACGCTTTATCTTGAAAAGAAAAGCGGAAACAGTTGGTCACCCGTTACTTCTTGGCCGATTGATGGAACTGGAACTGTCAGTCTTACCAAAACCTACACCGGCACGACGGGCGTTACCTACCGTACCAGAGTAGTTGTTACAACTGGGGCAGACGAGATCGACGCGACTTCTACCGAGCGTACAGTCTAAAAAAAGCGGGACACATAGTTAGTAAAAACTTGCGTCCCGCTTTTTCGTTGTCACGGTTTTCACTTGAAATTTTAATATAGCAAGGAAAACATACGATCCTTGTGTTTCACACGCTGTAAAGCCGCTCCCAGCAAGGCATACAGGCAATCTAAGCCGTGACTATGCGCTTGCTTTCAGTTATCCCGTGCGCGTAGGTGCAGCGCACCGACCACAAGGAACACCAGACCGAAAATCACCCAGCCCCAGATGGGATCATGCTCCGAAATGAAGTAGGCCAGCAGCCCGAACACCGCTGCATAGATCAGCGTGAGCAGCCCGCCAACGAGCCAGAAGCCAATGCTGGTATTTTGCAGCCACAATAGCAGCAGAAATGTTGCAATGCCGATCACGAGGCACAGCGCCGGATGAATTGCAGTAAACTGATTGCAGCACACTCCGGCGGCGATGCCGAGAGCAATGCTGTCAAAGAGAATGATATGCCCGAAGAATAGTCCGATCACCGAGCAGACAAGCCCAATGAAAAGCCCAATCGCCATAATCGCGCCCTGCGCTGCCAGCCAACCCATAAAGAAGCCTCCTTTCGTTTACACCATGATTGCGTCCATAATTGTCTGAATGGTATTACAGGTATCATCAAAGGAAATGTCCTTTGCGTACTCATACTCGCGGCTGTATTTCTCCCACAGCCTACGGAGCGTATCGCTTTCGCGAATCTCTTTCATAATCTCCGGGTAGTCTGTCAGGATCAAGCCGCTGCCGCGTTTCTGCGTCGTTCGTTCCAGCGCCCGGCGCAGCGTCGCCTTGTCACATTCCGCGCCGCGCAGCGCATACAGGATATGTACGTCGTAATAATCTCTCGGACGGGTATTCGCAATGTTGCGGGACAGCACAGTTTCCAGCTTTTCCGCCAAAACTGTTTCAAGGTTGTAGGCAAGAATGCTGATTGTGCGGTCATCGAACAGCAGGGTGAATGTGTATTCCACCTCACGGGGCGTTATCATGTCGCCCGTGGTGACATCCACCGTCAGCGGTACGCTGATCGGCGGATAGTTCGCTTTCAGCGCGACCCGTATGCCGGGGTAATCGTCGGTTTCCCGAATGTCAGAGATGCCGATAACCTCAAACTGCACGTCGTCGGCAATCTGGACAGTGCAAATCTCTGTAAAGATTTTGCGGATTGCTTCATGCGTCAGGGTGAAGCCCTTGATCGTTGTGTCCAGATCCATTGTTGCCCGCGTGTCCAGTCCCACAATGGCGGAGATCAGGAATCCGCCTTTGAGAATGAAATTGTTCTTATAGGGCGAGAGCGAGATCCGTTCCAGCAGCCGTTCCAACATATAGTTCTGCATGACGAGCTGCGCCGAGATATGCTTCTCTGCCGCTTTGTTCTTGATAAAGGCTTTCAGTTGCATCGGATTTTTTGTAATCATAGCAAAACCTCCATGTATCGCAGCACCTTGGGCTTTACGCGAAGCTGGTCTGCGTACTGCATCAGTTTGTGAATATTCTTATCTTTGGACGCTGCATAGCGTTTCATAGCTTCTCCGACGATCTGAACATCGCTGCCGCTGCCGCGCAGAATGTCACACAGCGTCCGTTCCAAATCATAAACACGAATTGGATTGCCGGATGGGGATTCAATTTCAATTCTGCCGAACTCGTAGTTTTCCGGCACAACGCGCTTGATGATTAGGTTCTCCTGCTTCAAGGACGGGGCATTGTAGCCCTTGGGAAAGGTCATCGTATATTTCGCCGGGGTACGGTCTGAATAGCCCAGCAGATACAGAGCGGTATCGTGCGAATAGATTCCGCGCCCATACTTGCGCTGCAAGAGGTAGAAATCGTCCTCCCATGCGCTGCTACGCACATACAGACCGCGCCCAAAGCGGTACATCTCGCCGCTCTTAACAAACTCCTGTAAAACGCTGCGGTGCAGCCCGGCTTCCGTCACCTGCGCTGCGGTGATCGTGCCGTCCTCCGACGCTTCCAGCAGTTCTTCGATTTTCTCCTTGGCGTTCATGCTTCTCACCTCGCTTTGACAATCACACATTATATTATAGAGAAATAATGTGCGGTTGTCAACTGCGAAACGACGAACACACATTAAATTACTTGAAAATAATGTGTGAATGTCAGAGAAGCTACAATGCTTTGTCCTGTTCCTGCCCACGATTGGGGGACAGGATGCTGTCGATGTTCTGCTTGACGGCATCGTATTCCCGCATACGTTTTTTCAGGCTTCCGTACTCAGCGTACAGCCGATCCTTTTCTTCGGACAGTTTGGAATATTCCTCGCGCAGCTTGGCAAGGTCGGGGAGCTTATCACCGACGCCCGCCGTTTTCAGCGCCCGCGCCGACGCTTCAAAGAGAATGATTTCCCGCTCACGTCCGCGCAGATACTTTTCCTTGTCACGGGACTTTTTGTATTCACTATACAGCGGCTTTTGTTCTTTGTAGGTGGCGGTATGCTTTATCAGCAGCGCCAGATCAGACAAGCGGTGTTCCGCCGTTTTCAGCGCAGCGGCCGTTTGCTCGTTGCTGTCCTGAAGCTCCGTGATCTTCTGCTCCAAATCGGTATAGTGGGAAATACCGTGCTGGTCGAGAAATACCATTGTGCGGGCGGCGCGTTTCAGGTTTTCAATTTTTGCCCAGCGTTCATAGCCTGCGGATTGCTGCGCCTTGATGCAGTTTTCAATGTCAATCAGCAGCGACACGCCGCTACGTTCCGGCTTCGGCGTTTTCAGAATGACTTTGCCCTTGATGCGTTCGGCTATGGCTTCCTCGGTGTAGGCTTCACCCAACGTCTTTGCACGGGTAAATCGTTCCTGACCGGGTGCGCGGAATGAAATATACTTTCCACGCTTGATTTCATACCCCTCGGCTTCCAGCCGACGCAGGAGGTCATCAAAGTCTTTGGAAATGGGAATAAGCCTGTCGATGGCGATTTTTAGCTTTTGCTTATAGCTTGTCCCTTTCCGCTGCGCATCCCATTCGGCATACTGCTTGCCGCGCTCCGCACCGGGCGCGACAACGGACAGCCCGTTTTCCCGGCACAGCCTGTCGCTGACACGGCGGATCTGCGCGTAGCTTTTGCGGTTGGAAATGTATTTCTTATGTTCCACAAAATCCACAGCACAGAAAATGATATGGTTATGGCAATGCTCCTTGTTGATGTGAGTAGCAATGACATACTCATACTTGCCGCCGAGGATTTCATCGGCAAGCTGCCGCCCGATCTCGTGGGCTTGCGCATAGCTGACCTCACCCGGCTCAAATGCCTGTATCAGGTGGTGGGCGAGATTGTTGCCTTTCTGCATGGCAAGCAGCCGTGTTTTTTCAAACTCAAGGTCTGCGGTTTCCACGGCGCAGCCGAACGAGGACACCAGCAACTTATCGTCGGTCTTTGCAGGATCAGCGATATAGTCAATGGCTTTTTTCAGGGTGCTTTTGATAGGATGGATCTTTGTAATTGCCATATCTCCGCCATCGCCCCCTTGATGTCCTCAATGTCCTGTGCATAGAGCGTTCCCGTAGCGTTCACGCGCTTTGCAATCTGATTGATGTTTGTGCCGATTTTTTGCAGCTCGGCGGTCATTGCTTTCACGTCGCTGTAATCCAGCCGGATCACATAGCCGTCTATGAGCATTTTCCGCGCATAAACAGAGAAGCAGCCCGTTCCCATCTGCTGCATTTTACGCTCGATCATTGCCCGTTCCTCGGCAGTCACAGGAACGCGCAGCACGATATTCCGCGTTCGGTTTGCCATTTGTTCACCGTCCTTTCCGCTCCGAATAAGGGTTTGGGATTATCCCAACAAGCGAAGCACAGACAGGTGCTTTTTCGGGAGTGTGGCTACACTCCCTATGCTTGCTACGGTATCTCCCTCACTACTACAACGGCGGCACAGCCGCAATTTGGCAAACTGAAAGCAAACTTTCTCAAAAGAAAAACGCCATGAACTATCTGTTCATAGCGTTCCTTATACCGTATTCAATTTTCTTCCTCACTGTCCAATCTTGCGTCCAGTAACGCTTGCGCCGTTGCCGTAATGATTTTGATTTCCGCATCCGTCAATTCATCCAGCAGAATATCAAACTGCATACGCTCGGTGGATTTTCCCGTTGCTTCTTCGCCGTAAAGAATCTGATCCACGGAGATATGATACCGGGACACCATCTCCAAAAACACCTGCAAGCTGGGATGCTGGCCTTTATTCTCAATGTTGGCAATGTAGCGCGGCGATAGGAACATTTCACTTCCGACTTTATTACGGGATTCCTTTAGCTTCATGCGCTCAGCTTTGATTGCTGCGCCATACGGTTTGAAGTCGATTTTCGCAACAGGACGCTTCTCTTTCTTGGCTCTTTTAGGCATCTTCAATCACCCTATTACATTTTACTGTTCACCTTTTCTTTCAGATATGTTTATATAGTTCCACTTGATAGCCAAAATAATTCATAACTATTACCTTGAAGCGGGCAAGCACATCGGATAGAATAAATATAAAGAAAAGCAGCGGCGATCTGGCACAAACGTCACATCGCCGCCCTTTAGCATTTAGCATAGAAACCTTACATCAACTGTAAGTGGTTTATCTTCCTGCCATGCAGTAAAATATAATCAACAACTAATCAAAAAGCGAAAAGGCAAAAGGTGATAATATGAATTGCAAAGAAAAACTTTTGGAAGTCCGAGATATACACAAGGTATATACGAAAGAGGGTGTTCCTACAAAAGCTCTCAATGGCATTACCTTTGATGTTCTTGATGGCGAATTTTTGGGGATCATGGGCGCAAGCGGATCAGGAAAAACGACCCTGCTAAATTGCATTGCTACGGTTATTAAACCGACCTCCGGGCAAGTCCTGCTTTCCGGCGCAAATGTGAGTTCCTTTGATAGCGAAAAACTGGCTGAGTATCGGGGCAATAAAATAGGCTATCTGTTTCAGGATTTTGCTTTGCTTGACAACTTGACTGGCAGAGAAAATATCCTGCTGCCGCTTTCTATCCATAATGTAGATATATCTGCTGCGGAGAAGAAGTTGAATGACATTGCAGGACTTTTTGGAATCACGGATGTGCTCTCCAAATTTCCGGCGCAGATGTCAGGTGGTCAAAAACAGCGCGTCGCTGCCGCCCGCAGTTTGATTTCCGACCCCGATATTATTTTGGCAGATGAGCCAACTGGGGCATTGGATACAAAGGCAGCGCGGTTGCTTATGGAAAAACTGTACGAGATCAATCACGGTCGCGGACGCACAATTTTGATGGTAACACACGACCCGAACGCTGCAAGTTTTTGTTCCAGAATCCTATTCATACAGGACGGTGTGATTTTCCATGAGCTACGCCGGAAAATTCCGACTGAAACACGGGAGGAATTTTATGCGCGTATCTTACAGGTAATGGCACAGATGGGAGGAGGGAGTGCAAATGTTCTTTAACCTTGCGTGGCGAAACTCCAAACGAAACCGTAGTGAGAACCTGATTTATTTTCTTACTATGGTTACAGCTGTAGCCACATTTTATATCGTCCTCTCCCTTGGAAGCCAGGACGTGATGCGCTTCTTGGAGGAAATCGAAAGTGACGCTGTTAATCGACTTCTGACAATGCTAATGCCGACGGTTTATCTTTTTTCGCTGCTGTTTGTATTTTTCCTTGTCATTTTTGCGAACAAATATCAGCTTGAATGTAGGAGCCGGGAATTAGGGCTTTACCTGATGTTTGGAATGACAAAGCGACACTTGTTTATTCAAATCATGGCAGAGGGGCTAATCACATCACTGCTGGCTCTTTTGGGCGGACTGATCTGCGGCGGCTTTTTATCAGAGGTAATCAGCCTTGCTACGGCACGGCTTGTAGGTCGCGGCATAATTGCACATCAGTCAAGTTTTTCTGTGAGCGCTGTTCTCTTGACAACGCTTGGATTTCTAATGATTCAAGTTGTCGCGTTGTTCATCCTTTGTGGAAAACTATTCAACAAAGAAATCCACCAACTCCTTTATGGAGAAATGGCGAAGAAACAGCAAGTTGGAAAAATGAGTGGGAACTTATTTTCCCTCATTCTCGGAGCGGTAGTTTTGACGCTTGCATATTGGGTAATCCTAAAGTATTTCATGGTTGCTGGCGGTATGATGATAATTGTTGCCGTGATATTAGGTATTGTGGGAACAATGCTTTTTATCCGTGGGCTTGCAGGCTTGCTGAGCGCAGCGGCGGCTTCTGTGAAACGCAACACAACACACGGTCTATATATTTTCACTCTGCGGCAGTTACACGAAAATATAGTCCACAAGTATATTTCAATCGGCGTTGCGTCTATTTTGATTATGCTTACTATCATGCTCATTGCAGACGGATCAACCCGCATTATGTCGTATGGGAACCAAATGACGCGGGGATCTTCTGTTTACGATTTTACCGTCACGGGCAATGAAGCGACTGTTGAAAAATACCTTTCGGGTAAGCAAATGCAGCCCTATGTGGCTGATTTGAGCCGCATGGAAACAGGAACAATGAAACGCCCAGCTTCCGTGGACGCAAACTCTTTCATAGATTGGTCTGGGCTGCGTGAACAGGTTGTTTTGAATCTGCCGCCAGAAGTAGAGGATCCCGCCACACAAGGATCTGCAAGCTATGAGTTTAGTTCCAATCAACCGGCCGCGCTTAACCTTTTAGGGTGTATTGATACTACGGGTGCCTCGCCATTTTTAATTCCAGTATCTTCATATAACGAATTGCTGGAAGCAGCCGGAGAAAAAGCTATCGTTCTTGGAAACGGCGAAGCTGTATTCTATCTTAACCCGGATTTTTTGGGGAGTACAAAAGAAGAAACCACCGCCATGTTGAACCAGATTGCGGAGGACGCACAGGCTAATGGCAAAGTTTTGATTTCTATTAACGGACTGCCAATTACGCTTATCCCATCAGTACCGATGAAAGGCTTGACTGCGGACGAAAACGTAAAAATCGTAACTGCATTGATTGTTCCCGATGAAGTATATTCCGAATATGTAGATCCAGATACCGTTACGGTTTATCACAATTTCTGTATTCCGAGCGAAACTGTGGAAGTCAATGGCCTGATGGCATCAATTATGGAGGCGCGTAATCTGTTAAAACCCTCTGGCCTGTACTACGAAAGCTATTTGGATAATTTTGGGCGGCAGCTATTTTATGTGATTTCTGGAAGTTACACGACCTTATACATGGGCTTTATGCTTCTGATTATCGCTTGCGCTCTGCTTGCCCTTCAATTTCTGACCCAAATGCGAGAAACAAAGGCAAGGTATGCGACACTTTCTATTCTGGGCGCACGACGCGAACAAATGAAGCGTTCCATAAACCAACAGGTGCTATGGTATTTTCTGCTCCCGTTGCTTCCTGCGTGTATCAGCGGCACGGTTGGAATTTGCGCAATGCAGCATTACCTATACTCTAATATGGCAAAACTGCAACAGTCTTATCCTATGCTGCTCGTTATGGCGCTTGTCGTTGTTTGTATGCTTGCATTGTACGGTGTGGCTATTGCGCGGACAGCAAACCGTGAAATCAGCAAATTAAATTGGAAGCCAAATTCTTAATGAGCGTACTCAGGAAAGGAGGTGTTCATATTGGCGCAAATAGTTGTGGTTGAAGATGATGTATATATGCGCGAAGAATTGATTGATGTCTTGAAAAAAGCGGGATATGACGCTGTCCCTTTGCTTAACTTTGAAAATGCCGTATTACAAATAATGGCTCTTTCCCCGGATTTGATACTGCTCGACATCAATCTTCCTTTTCACTCTGGCTTTGAAGTCTGCAAAGAGATAAAGGCCAAACGACTTGGGACTGTGCTGATATTAACTGCAAGAGATAAATTACAGGACGAGCTTCATGCCTTAGGATTAGGGGCGGACGATTACCTAACAAAGCCATGCAACACGGAACGGCTTCTTGCCCGCATTAAAAACCTCTTGCGCCGCAAAGAAGAACAGATGCAGCAGGGATTGCTTAACGGGGGCGGCTTCCTGCTTGATCCAAACACTTTTACGCTCTATGCAGGAAAGAAATCTTATGTTCTTCCGCAGAATGAGGGGAAAATACTTCTCACCCTTTTGAAAAGCAGCCCGAACCTTGTATCAAAGAGCGACTTGTTTCATGTGCTTTGGGGAACAGCGGAGTTTATAGACGAAAATGCGCTGCAAGTCAATTTTACACGACTGCGGAAAACGCTGCGTGAAGTTGGGCTTGGTGATCGCATTGAAACTGTGCGCGGACAAGGCTACCGCCTGAAAGAGCGGGTGGAAATATGAAAAAATTGCATACGCTCTTGACTTATATATCATCTAATCGTGTTTGGCTGATTACTCTCGTCTGCTTGGATCTGTTCTTTGTATTTCTGGCATGGGTGGCTTATCCTGGGGATTTCTTGAATCTTGTGGGACTAATGATATTTGTATCATTTGTCGCGCTTGTCATTCCTTTTGCCTGTGCAATCCATAGACGCAGTAAAATAGATACCGCTTTTCGCCGCTTCCTGTTAGAGCCAGACGACACAAATGAGTATCTGCTGTGCGAAAGCACCCCCGCATCAATGCACACATATATCCATGAGTTAGCCCATCATTTGAGAACGCAACTGGAATATGTGAACGAACAGCAATTAAAGATTACCGACTACGAGAGTTACATTGAAAATTGGGTGCATGAAATCAAGAAACCTCTATCTCTTATGACGCTTCTTTTGGATAACCGAAAGGATGAAATGTCACCGCTGGTGCATACCCGTATGCTATATGTGCGCGACCATACACGGCAGAATGTAGAACAGATTTTGTATTTTTCGCGGCTGGGGGCAGTTCACAAAGACTATTATTTTGAACCGCTTCCTATCTTGGAAACTTGCAAGGAAGCAGTCGAGGACAATTTATCTTTGCTCGAAGAAGCCCATTTTTCAGTCACATATTCTGGAAACAACTGCACCGCAATTTCTGATAAAAAAGGCTTCATGTTTATCTTGGGGCAGATTATCAGTAACAGCGTAAAGTATGCCGCGCATGATGCCACACCTGCTATTCATTTCTCGGTAAGCGACAATAGAGAAATTGGGCAGATTGTTCTATCCGTCTGCGATAACGGCACAGGTATTCCCGCGTCTGATCTCCCGTTTGTCTTTGACAAAGGCTTTACCGGGGACGTAGGCAGCTATTTGAGCCGCTCTACGGGAATGGGGCTATATCTTGTGCAGCAAATGGCGAGTGACTTAACAATAAAGGTAGATATTCATTCAAATACTAATGGCGGTACAACCGTGATTTTGACGTTTCCAAAAGTGGAACGTCCTTTAGGGAGGTGAAAAAATGCAGTTGCAGAGCAAGAAAAATACTTTAGCTGTATTGCTCGTCGGTTGGTTGGTCGTTTTAGGTTCATACCTGATTATACGATTTGTCTTTATCCTTATAGGGTTTACTTTGAATCCAACAATATTAGGCATTTGCCTTGCGGTGATACCGTGTCTTTTGGAGACGCTGTATCTTGGAAAATGCGGCAAATCGCAAAGAATATCGGTCTATGTGCTGGGGTTACTTATTCCATCCATCGTTGAAAAAGTAGCTTTGTACTTAATTGGTGCGTTTCTTTGCGGGATTGATCCTGCAAATATTGCCGGGGTTATGGAAGCAGCCGCAAGCCGAGAGCCGTTTGTAAACCTCTTTACACAGCCATCGGCTCGATATGTAATCAATATCTTATTCTTTAATTGGGCATATATCGTTTGCGGCATTCTGTTTTCCGCCCTTTGCATTGTCTTTCTATCAAAGGCGCGGAAAGTTACAGCCGCATAATTGAAAGCTATGGAGGTAAACGCACTTGCGTAAAATTGGATGTCTATTACGCCCTGTTTGCAAAAACAAAGACCTTAAAAATAAAGAAACATTCAAACGAACGATGAACGCTATACGTCTTTCGCCAGAGCAAAAAGCGAATATTACAAGGCGTGTAGCAGAACGTATAGATCAGCCAGATAAGTTCTGACACATAATATTGCTAATCTCAATATGAAAAGATAACTGCCGGACGACGGCAAAAGAAAAAAGCCGTCGTACAGCAGCCATTTGACACGCCCATTTGAAACGGCGGCTTTGATTTCAGAGCCGCCGTTTCTTTGCGCTTGCACAAACCAATGACGACTTGCAGGGACACGGCAACCGATGGGAGGTTACTTTGCCGTGTCTACTTTACTATTCTATTTCTCCTGTGATCTGCGCCAGTCAAAAAAAGTTCGTACCCGCCGTCGGGGTATTCTGGGCATGAATATGAATACAGAAATCATGTGAATAGATTCTATAATTCTTCTACGCCTGTCTGCATTTTGCAGACAGGCGTTTTTTGTCGTTTTCTTTGGTTCTGTGTCGGCTGTCGATCACCTCCTGCATCTATTCCTCGCAACACAACGATGAAACAGGAGGTGTAGCGCATGAATTCTTCCTAAAGAATTTTTTCAAAAATTTTTCTGCGCGTTTGCCAAAACGCATGGTGCAGACCGTAGTAGTGGCGAAAGGGGAAGAAAACCGTATCACCCGCCTTTGCGGACGCGAAGGGAGGTGAATACATGAAGCCTCATTCGCACGAAGAACATATCCAGCACTCCTTTGATGCTTTCTGCAAAAAGGTACTGCGGAACGAAGCGCGGGACTATCAGGACGCGCTGGCACGGAAAAGAAACCGAGAGGTTTATTTTTCTGAGCTGCCCGTCGAAGTGCTGGAACAGTTCGCTGTCCGTGACACCTATTTCACGGATAGCCGCACATTTGAAGTCATCGGCCATTCGGTTTGTATCGACGATGAAACGCTGGCGGAAGCAATCTCCGCTTTGCCTGTTGACCGCAGAGATATTATCCTGCTGTCCTACTTCCTCGATATGTCCGACGCCGAAATTGCAAATGCGCTGAACATGGTGCGCCGTTCCGTTGCCTATCGCAGGACAAGCACTCTAAAGCTGCTGAAAAACCTGATGGGAGGAGAAAACAGATGACAAGTCAATCGAAGAATAACCGTCTGTTGCCGCTGACCGTCATTGAAGCGGCTGCTGGCGGTGACGTGGAAGCGATCAACGCCGTTCTGAAACACTATGCAGGGTACATAGCCCGTCTGTCGATGCGTGAGCTTTACGACGAGTACGGAAATCCCCATCTCTGCGTGGATGAAGAACTGCGGCGCAGGCTGGAAACGAAGCTCATTACCAAGCTGCTCACATTCCGCGTGAGATAACCGACGCCTGACAGAAACGTGTTCCCCCTTTCCTCGTTTCTGTCCTATGCTCCTTGAAAAATATGCCCGCAAGAGAACGGCGGTGCATCATAGGCAAAACGGGTACGTTCCTTTTGCGCCGAGCTGGGCGGCTGGTACGCCATGACGTATATCCGAGAGGATATGCCGAGCGACAAATACCGCGCCGTAACGCAAGTGTGGCAGCTTGCAGGCGACGACGCGCAAAACACATAATGATACGACCTTACAGCCACAGTCCGAGCGTTCAAAGCGTCGCAGGCAATGGGTAGGGCTGCACGAGAACCGTGCGGGGGTGAAACTCCCTTGGAGCTGCGCCAGCAGCCGTCCGTTTTGTCATTCCCTTTTGTAGTTATTTCGTTTCCCATGAAAGGGGGATTTGTTTCTATGGAAACAACCATGAAGAAAACAACGTCCCCGATTGTACGCGAGTACAAGATCGGGGATATAACGTATATCGTCAAGGCCGTCGTCAAAGACGGCGCGAAAGAGGACGCCGTGACAAAGGTGCGCCGCCTGATTCAGAATGACTTGCGGGGTAAAAAAGTTACAAATAATTTTGAACCCGCCTAATGACGGCGAGCGAGATTCCTGGTATAATATAAATAACCTGTTTGTCCGGCTGCCGGAATAGGAGGCAACATGAAAAAGCAGCCCGACAAAATCACCGCATATTACTACCGTGCGGCGAACAAACAAACAGACCTGAACCTTGACAATCAAATGCACCGACTTTTGAGCCATGCGCAGGAAAACGGAACGGACACCTATATGTTCTTCGTGGACAATGGGTACAGCGGCCTGATCGCCGAGCGTCCGGCATTTCAAAATCTGCTTGCAGCAATCCATGAGAACCGCGTGCAGAAAATCGTTGTCGTATCGCTTGACCGACTTTACCGCAACCATCTTGCAGCGGTGCAGTTCCTTGATGATATGGAGCAGCGCGGTATTTCGATTTGCTCCATTACAGACGGCGATTTGCCCCTTTGTCGAGAACTGTATCACGGCATTGTCAACGCCTACCGCAGTTCTTCCGAGAAAGGCGGTGAGTGCAGATGACGGGATTTACCTTTCAGAGCTTGAAGCCGCAGGACAGTTTAAGTAATGAGCTTCGCAGCGTGATCCGCGATAATGTCTTGCAGTTCTACGCCAAGGGGCTATCTACGGAAACAGAGGAAGAAGGTCTGACTGCTTTGTATGAGCGCCTTTCGCAGGAAGATAAGCTGGATGGAGAAAGCAACTCCATAGCGAACCAGAAGAAGATTCTGGAACGCTACTGCAAGGATCACGGGATTACCGCCTACCGCCATTATGACGAGGATGACGGTTATTCCGGCACAAACTTTGATGAGGTAAGATAACGATACCTTTTTGGTAGTCTGTTGTCTTACCTCATTTTTGATTTATATTAAATAGCAAAACTTTTGACGTCTGCTCCTATCTGTCTGAAATAGGAAATACTTTCTGTCG